>Ga0222644_1000004_pt1 | contig 311814 bp, 258 predicted proteins | sample AntAcemetagen291_FD_179800 | JGI IMG/M metagenome (GOLD analysis project Ga0222644, IMG submission 179800) | Saline water microbial communities from Ace Lake, Antarctica - #291 | ecosystem: Environmental > Aquatic > Non-marine Saline and Alkaline > Saline | place: Antarctica: Ace Lake...
CCTATGATAGATTATCTGAATAGAACGCAAACTTCGATTTTTTGAACCGCCGTATACGAGACCCGTATGTACGGTGGTGTGAGAGGCGCACTGGCAGTTATTTCACTGTCAGCCGTCTACTCGATTAGGTGCAGTTTTTATTATTACAGTTGTGTTACAATTTGAACACCACCAATATTCTTTTTCACTATCTTTTAATTTCGATTCCGATTTCTTTCCGCATTTTGAGCAATACCGTTCGTTAGCTTCATTCTCGTGTGCTTGATAAAAACATTTATAACATCCCCAAATAGTTAAGTCCGATATTTCATCGTCCATACTCCAAGTAAATGAATCCTTTTTGCATTTCGGACAGATTTGAGTTGCCATAATTTAGATTATTATTTTGTGCTAATTAATTTTTGATATTCTGCTTTTACATCTTTATCAATTTCTACTCCATAATTTCCACCGTACAACTTGTCATTCTTATCTTTTCGAGGTCCAGAAATCCAATATTCGTTTCCAGATTCAATTTCTACATAATTGGATTTAAATCCCATTCCTTTTAGACTTTGGAAAATCATTCCACGATAATATAATGTTTTACCTGATTTTGAAAAATAAACTCTTCCAATTCTTGCATCTCCTTCAAGTCCTCCAGATTTGTCTTCAATATACATAATCCTTGAGCGTTCAATCTTAAACTCTTTTGGTAGTTCAAAATCAATTTCTTGACCGTACTGATTTGTTATTTTGTTACTGTCCATTGTCCTTGGATTCAACGTTGTAACGCAACAAAACGTTTTTGTTTTTTGATGTTATTAAGCTACAAATTTGAGTTCATTATCCATCATTTCTTTTGCTGTTTTATATCCTATTATTTTCCTTGGTCGATTGTTTAATTTTTCTTGAATAATTTGGAGTTGTTTTAGGTCAATTTCGTTAAAATTAGTTCCCTTTGGTAGATATCTTCTAATGAGTCCATTAGTGTTTTCATTGGTTCCTCTTTCCCAGGAAGAATAGGGATGTGCAAAGTAAATTTTCATGCCTGTTTTTTTAGTAATTTTTTCGTGCCTTGCCATTTCAATTCCGTTGTCGTAAGTCATGGTTTTTTTATAAATAGGATTCAATTTGTTTAATATTTCAGAAAACTCTTTAGCGACTTCTTCTGCCTTTTTAGATTCTAATTTAATGATTAAAGTGAACCTTGTTTTACGTTCTACTATCGTTCCAATGGCACTTTTATGGTTTTTACCGATGACTAAGTCTCCTTCCCAATGTCCAACTTCATTTCTAAGTTCAATATGCTTAGGTCTGTTGTCAATACTGACTTGATTAACAATTTTAGATCCACCACCACGTCTTTTTTTGGTAGGTCTACGTCTTGTTTTTTTACGCACTAACAGTTTGATTAACTTTTTGTTTAAACTTGCTTGTGGTCTTGTATATATGTGTCTATAAATAGCTTCGTGAGAAATAGATAGTATAGGATTATTAGGACACAGTTCTTTAAGTCTTCCGGATATTTGTTCTGGAGTCCAGTTTGATAAAAGTCCTTTATAGACAAAAAACTTCAGTAACGAATAGGTACTTATTTTATCAAGATTTCTTTTGTTTAAATAGTCTTCTTTTACACACCAATGTGCAAGTTCAGCATCGTATTTATGTTCTTCTTTTTGTATCCATTTATTAACTTCTCTACCAATGGTTGAACGAGATCTACCAAGTCTAATTGCGATATAAGATTTAGACTTTTTTTCTTTTAAAAGTGTCTGAATAATTATCCTTTCCTTTAAGGTTAATCGCCTATGTTTTTTTACTTCCATTTTACAAATCTATAATTTTAGATTTGTTGCGTTAAGTTATTGAATGGAGCCGTCGTTTTCTCAAATTGCACCTAACGGTTTGGCTATGCTTAGTTGCGTCAATTTATTACTTAACTTTTTAAGTACAAAAGCAAGTTGGGAAAATCGGAGATTTTTCCAAAGTAGTAAAGAACTAAGCAATTAAGTATAGCCGTTGTTGCCAGTAGTTTTCATTTTCCATTCCAGATTTCGTTGAAATATTTTTTATTTTTTTCAGATGACATTATGTAAGTCCATTGGTTTCTGTCTGCCATTAAATAATTTCCAGTTATAAATTCAGTTTTCTTTTTTTTCTGATAGACATATAGTTTATAGTCATATTCTGGATAAAAAATAGAATCATAAACTTCATCGCGATAATCCCAAATTTGACTTTTATTCCAGTCGGCAACTATTTTTCTTATCTGCTGTTCATTCAACTTTTTAGTTTGATTAGTCGTTTTGGATACAATCTGAATTGAATCAATACTTTTAGTAGAAAGCAGATTTTTATTTGGACGAATTTCCTTTATGGAATTTTCACAAGTGTTCAGATATAAGTAAAGTTCCTTCTCTTTTCTAAATCCAATTAGACACGAATCTTTTCTAGTTATATCATTCGCAATCTCATTTCCGTTTTCGTAAATGTCCATTGGATACCAAGGCGGACCTGCCCAACCAAAACAACGATATTCTTGAATTTGATATTCTTGAACAGTCCATTTTTTAGTTTTTTCACATTCTGCACCAAATGCGTCTCCCAACATATTTAAGAAAAAATATCCTCCAATCAGCGCACTAATAAAAATTACTGCCACAATAATTAGCGTGATTTTACAACCTTTGTTCATTCGTTCAATTTGGGCAAATTACTGGCAACTTCTTATATGTGCACTAAAGTAACACATATACATTAATAATCTCCGGATAAACTTATGTTTGATAGATCTTTATCCGGGTGCATTCTTTTTAAATTATGGTTCATCAGCATCTTATTGATGGGAAACCTGCTCATCTATTTTATCAAAATCTAAAAAAGCAGCCTTTTCTTCTATAAGGATTTACTCAAATTAGCATCTAGGTAAAGTTAAGTGCTAAGACTTTGTTTTACATAGGTATAAATACCCCTATTTAGTTGGTCAATTTTGCTTGCCTCGTACACCTATTTTATGAATCTTACTTGCTTTAATCCCTATCTACGTGTAAATAAACATCAAACTATGGTTATAAGTGTACGGGTTTCCGCAATTGGGCTATTATTTTTAAGATAAGTTGTTGTGTTGCTATACTAAAGAGGGAATAGATGTGATTGTAGACGAAACTGGAAGGTGCTGTGGAAGTAGACAGGAATAAGGGATGTATGAGGTCAACAAATTAATCAAACAGCATACACCAGCCTTTTCTCTCTTTACTAATGTCACTATTAAAAACTTGCTGCAATACCCTATCTATTATTTGGTCATCTGAGATCTCATTTGGATACTTTTTAGCTGTCTTCTTAGGAGCTTTTTTTACCTCTAAATCGGTATTGATTTTATCCTGCAACAAACACAGCTCTTTTTTAGAAAGTTCTTTGGCGATGAGGTAAACAGCTTCGGCAGTTAATATATGGGCTTCCATTTTGTTTCTTAATCAATTAATAGATTCTTTTTCTATAGTTGTTGCTATGAAAAAGATTGTCCATAAAAATGCTTTATAAGGGATTTTATAAAATTGTTTAACTTGACAAGTAACTTAGGGATCAAATGGCTTTAGTACGGCTTGTTTATTAGTTCAATGGAAAATATTTATGCCCCCAATAATGCCCCTAAAAAAATAAAACCCTTATAATCAAATAAGTTTTTAATCTCTTAATTATGGAGAGGAAGGATTATCTGCGATGATCCCGATAGACAAGTCTCAGACAAGCATATAAATCTTTATCCTGCTGAAAAGCAAGATGACATCTCTTCAAAAAAAAGAGCCATCAAGCTGATCGCTTGTGGCTCTTTTTTTTTGAAGAGTTAAAACCGCCGAAAAGGCGGTTTTAGATTCACTTTTGTAGAGAGGAAGGGATTCGAACCCTCGAAACGTTGCCGTTTACACGCTTTCCAGGCGTGCGCCTTCGACCACTCGGCCACCTCTCTAGTTATTTACATAAATGGAATATATGCGATTGCAAAAATAGGTCAATATCTCCCTACTGGCAATCTTTTTCATTCAAACTCTCTTCGGTTATTTCTCCTCTTAATGAGGTCTCAAAATATGTTCTAAAACTTGCAACGCTATCGGTATGTTGCAACAGGTACATCATTTTTGCAATCGCTGCCTCTGTAGTAATATCTGCACCAGAAACCAGACCTATTTTCTTTAGTTGAATGCTGGTCTCGTACTTACCCATCGCCACAGCACCGCCTATACATTGTGTTACATTTACTATCCTAATATTATTCTCTAATGCTTCTTTTAAGGTGTTTACAAACCATTTTTTTGTGGGTGCATTTCCACTTCCATAGGTCTCTAGAATGATTCCTTTTAAACCAGAGATAGTACATATCGCTCGCACTACTTCCTTTGTAATTCCTGGAAATAATTTTAAAACCAATACATTATCTATCAGTTGCGGTCGGTATCTCATCTGATTCGTATTTGAGATTGATGATTTTTGCTGTTCCGCTTTCGCGAAAGCGGGATCATTAACTGGCCCTTTCCAAAGTAAATTTTGATCTATATTCAAATGGACACCACTAATAGCCAGCGGCGGATAGTTAGGAGAACTGAATGCCTCAAACCGCTCTGCATTCATTTTTGCAGTTCTATTAGCTCGATACAGTTGGTACTCAAAATAAATACACACTTCCTTTATGATAGGAGTTCCTTCCTTACTCTGTATAGCAAGCTGTAAACTCGTAATCAAATTCTCCTTTGCGTCTGTGCGTAAATCCCCAATAGGCAGTTGTGAACCTGTAAGAATGATAGGTTTAGTTAGGTTTTCAAACATAAAACTAAGCGTGCTGCCTGTATAAGACATTGTATCGCTACCATGAAGCACTACAAAGCCCTCATAATCATCATAATTCTCATTAATGACGTCACCTAATTTGCGCCATTCTTTTAGATTCATATCAGAAGAATCCATGGGGTTATCAAATGAATAGGTAGCTATCTCACAATCCAATTGTTTTATTTCTGGGATGTGAACCAGGAGCTTAGAAAAATCAAAAGCTCTTAAAGCTTTGGTCTCAGGATCTTTCATCATACCAATGGTTCCACCGGTATAGATCAATAGTATTTTAGGCTTCATTTGTTATACCAGTTTGGTTTTGAAATATCACATTGATAAATTGGATTATTTTAAAATATTTTTAATAACCTAAAGTATAGCAACTATAGTTAGGATTCTATTTTAGAAACAAAAAGGAAAGGAAAGGATTTACAAGCGATGATTTAATATCAAATTGATATGCTTGCTAGTTTTTCTTTATTTACCACAGGTCTGGCATACATATTCAAAAAGCTTTCCACCGCCTTATGATCTTCCACATTAACACGCATGCGCAACCTTCGTTCAAATTGTTGCCTATCGTGATCTGAATAATCTGCTTTATATTTAAAACTGTTGGTAAGTAAGTCATACGCCACATAGTTAGTAGGCCACAACTTGTAATTGGTCTGGATTTCTCTATCTAAATGCGCCACAATGCGCTGCAGGACTTGATTGGTACTTTGTTCTTCTAAGGTTTCTATATGAAATGGCTGTGCAGCATGAATATGAATGTGCTTTTTCTGACCCAAAGCTCCTTTGAGAATGCTATTAAAATCTTCGTTTTCAGATTTTATATATTCTTCATCGGCTTGTTTTGCAAGAAGTTCAGGAACTTTTAAAATATCTGTGGGGTCGTATTCGTAAGAAATAGAAACTGGCACGATGCGCAAGTTATTTAAATAGCTCTCTACTCCTTCCTTACCAGCAGCAAGGGCTATCATCTTAAGCACTCCTTGTTCAGTAACATCATTTCCATCCTTGGTGCGGCCTTGGCGCTGCGCTACCCATACGCTTCTATTCTCCTCGTGAATTAAGAAACTTATATACTCACTAAGCTTCTTACTACTCATTAAAATTTCTCTCGGACTTGCTCCTCTTCTGACTATAAAATTACGAGTGAGCCTGCTCAATGCATTAACAAATGGGCGTTCTACCAGGTTATCACCTATGGCACTTGCTGTTCTTATCAAGCCTTTATTAAAAAGCGTGAGATTAATTAAAGACGTATCAAGAACTATATCTCGATGATTTGAAATATATAGATAACTGTGTTTTGGATCTAATTGGTCAAAACCTGAAGTGGTAAGCCCAGCACTAGATTCTTCCAGCACTCTCTCTACCGTTCTACTAATCACATCCCGTTGAAAATCATTAATAGATTTACAAGAGAGCACAATTTTTTTAGCCTCTTCATAATCTATGTCTTTAAATGTGTACTGAAAAAGTGCTTTTATCATGGGATGACGCACAGCACTTTTGAGCGCTATCTGAACCTCGGCATCATTAAAAAATCGTATATCGTCGTATCTATTCAAATTGTAAAATATATGGAAAACAAATGTAATGATCTCCTTTTTATATACCGAAGACTTCACGTGAATTTAAAGTGGTAATTTCTGCAATCTCTGTTATATCTCTTTTATAAATAGTGGCTAGCTTCTCTGCTACTTCTAGGAGATAGGCACTTTCATTGCGCTTACCACGGTAAGGCACGGGCGCCAGATAGGGAGCATCAGTTTCTAAAACGATTTCAGAAAGCGGTATCTGATCCATAAATTGATCTATTTTACCGTTTTTAAAGGTTACTACTCCACCTATTCCCAGTTTCATTTTGAGATCTATGGCTCTTTGAGCTTGCTCTAGATTACCTGTAAAACAATGAAAAATTCCATAAAGTGGTGTTCCTTTATAATCATCCAACACTTCAAAAACTTCGTCAAAAGCTTCTCGACAGTGAATGGCAATGGGTAATTTTTTTTCTATAGACCATTTGATTTGTCTGTGAAAGGCTTCCTGCTGTTGGGTTTTAAAACTTTTATCCCAATACAAATCCATCCCTATTTCACCTACAGCCACATAATTTTCTTTTCCTAGCATTTCCTGAACGTGAGCCAGCTCTTCTTCATAATTTTCTTTAACATGCGTAGGATGCAGCCCACACATTAAATGAACCTGTACTGGATATCTTTTTTTAAGTTCCAGCATAGATTTTGTGTAACTCGCATCTATAGCAGGGACAAAAAAACGTTCCACTCCAGCGTCTAGAGCTCTTTGTATCATGGCATCTTGATCTCCATCAAAAGCCTCGCTGTATAAATGTGTATGTGTATCTGTTAAAATCATGCTGCAAAAATAAGGATTGATACCAGCACACATTCTTTTTTTAAAGAAGTTTATGCTAAGGCTGACCCAGTTTATTTTTTTTAAAAGAAATTCCTGCAGCACTTGTTGCGGCAAGCAAGCGGAATTATATTTACCTCTCAAACATTTTACATGGCATCTTTTAAAAAACTACTTCTAGCTCAAGGTTATATCGCTCATAATTTGAGAATTGCTTCAAAAAGCGGTCATATAGTCACAAAAGCATCTATTAATGGTTATTCAGGAAGATTTATTGTAGATACCGGAGCAAGCGCTACTTGCGTCAATCAAGGTATGTACAAAGAATTCCAACTAGAGACAGAGTTTATGGATAGACAAATAGGCACTGCAAGTGGCTCATTAAGGCCACGTATATCTCATAAAAATACACTAGAACTGGGCGATTGGTCTGATCAGGATGTAACGTTGCTCAGTATGGATATGAGCTTTATAAATACAGCTCTTAAGACAGAAGGCATGCGTTCTATCCAAGGACTGCTAGGCGCCGATTTCCTGATTGGATCTGAAGCCATAATAGATTATAAAGGAAAAAAAATATACCTAAAGCCATAAAAAAAAGCCTTGATCATTAGATCAAGGCTTTGGATATAAAAAATAAGTCTTATTAGTAGGAAATACTAAAGCTTCCATCTGTGACGTCAAAATTATTAGGTGGTCCTGTCACAAAACTAAATGTTCCTGTCGCCGTATTTAAAGTTGCATCTGCTGCGGTAACAGTTAAGGTACCACTAACAGCTTGTGCAATATTAGTACCCACTACATATAAAGCCGAATACGTAGCTCCGGTACCAGAAAGAGTATAGGTTCCAGGAGCAACTACATCTGGCATGGTGATAACTATGGAGCCATTACCGTTACTTCCAGTAATCAACAAAACCCCACCATTAGCAACACCATTGATTAATGTAGGGTTGAGACTGCTTCCGTCAATATTAGCACTAAACGAATTAGAAGTTGAGCCACCTCCACCAGTTCCTAAAGCAGCACCAAAGGGCACTTGAAAAATAACTCCTCTTCTCATATAGAGAGAGTCGGCATTATTTGCTAGATAACTCACAAAACTAAAAGTTCCTGTCACACCACTTTGGGTATTGACTGAGGTTAAACGTACTTCTCCACTTCCGTTTCCTAAATTAGAAGAAAACTGCTCTGCACCAGTAAATGTATAAACCGCCTCACTTTGAGAACCCACCCCTAATCTGTATACGCCTATCCCATCATCTTCTAGATTAAATTCTAAGGTTTCCAGAGAATTCTGACCGACTATAGAAAGAGTACCGTCTGCATTTAAAGTAGCGCTCATCTGATCAGATTTAAAAAACTCTCCATTGCGCACGGCTTGTATAGCAGGAGTGTTATCGTCCTCTAAATTTTCGGAGCAAGATGAAAATGAAAAAACGACTAAAAGGATTAACAAAAATTTACTGTACAGTTTCATAGAATAAAATATGTGTTCAAGCAAATGTAAATAAAATATAAAGATATGATGTATATAATTAAATAAATGATATTTTTGCATCTTCAAATTAATAATCAGGGTCGGGCACCCATAAACTTTAATAGTTATGCCAGTAAAAATTAGATTACAGAGACACGGTAAAAAAGGAAAACCATTTTATTGGATAGTTGCAGCTGACGCACGTTCAAAAAGAGATGGTAAATATCTTGAAAAATTAGGTACTTATAACCCTAACACTAACCCAGCAACAGTAAATCTAGACTTAGATGGAACTGTAACTTGGTTAGAGAATGGTGCACAACCTACAGACACTGCACGTAACTTATTAAGTTACAAAGGAGTGATGATGAAAAAACACCTTAATGGTGGTGTAAAGAAAGGCGCTTTCACAGAAGAACAAGCTGTTGAAAAATTCAACGCTTGGATGGCTACAAAAGAAGGTACTATAGCTGGAAAAGCATCTGGACTGCAAGCAAGCGCTGATGCAATGGCTGCAAAAGCTCTAGAAGCTGAAAAAGCAGTAAACGAAGCCCGTATCATCGCAAATGCTCCAGAAGTTGTAGTGGAAGAACCAGCTACAGAAAGTGAGGATGCAACAGGTGAAGAAGAGTAAAAATTAAATCATGCGTAAAGAAGAATGTTTTTACGTAGGTACAGTAGTTAATAAATTTAGCTTTAAAGGGGAGTTGCTAGTTAAACTAGATACAGACGAGCCTGAGCTTTTTATAGAAATGGAATCAGTTTTTATCGAAATCGGTAAAAACTTGGTTCCATTTTTTATTGAAAGAAGTCAACTGCACAAATCATTACTTCTTAGAATAAAAATAGAAGATATTGATGATGAACCTGCTGCAGACGCATTGATGAAGCGAGATCTTTACCTGCCTCTTTCCTTCCTTCCAGCTTTAGATGGAAATAAGTTTTACTTCCATGAAGTCATCAACTATAAGATGATAGATACTCATCATGGAGAAATAGGGACCATTACAGGAATAAACGACATGACTACCCAAGCACTTTTTGTTGTAGATCATGGTGGCGCAGAAATCCTCATACCTCTTAATGATCATTTTATCGATAACGTAGATCGAAAGAATAAAACCATAACTGTTACCACACCAGAGGGTTTGATAGATCTTTATCTCACTTAACATTCCTTAATTACTCTTTATTCATGAGTCTCTTTAAATTCAAAGAATTCTCAATAGCTCAAGATCGCTGTGCTCAAAAAATAGGTACGGATGGCGTTTTATTGGGCGCTTGGGCATCTTCTCATCAAAAACCACGCAGCATTTTAGACATAGGAGCTGGCACTGGAGTGATTTCTTTAATGCTCGCACAACGATATACTCATGCAACTATTGAAGCAGTTGAAATAGATGTTGACTCTTTTGAACAAGCCACAGAGAACTTTGAAGACAGCCCTTGGGGCGATCGCTTATTTTGTTTTCATGCAGAATTTCAAGAATTCTATGAAGAAGTAAAAGAACGCTACGACCTCATCGTAAGCAATCCACCATTTTATAGTTCTGGCAGTATAAAAGGAGAAGACCAGATCGAAAATAAACGCCAGCAAGCGCGATTTGATGATGCGTTACCCTTTGAAGAGTTAGTTTATGGCGTCTATCAATTACTAGAAACTAATGGCACCTTTGCCTGCATCATTCCTAAAGATAGAGAAGCGCGCTTCTTAGAAATTACATCTCATTTTCAATTGCTCCCCGTACGCACCACATACGTTCAAGGCACAGAAGGTAGTAAAGTAAAGAGATGTTTGATGGAGTTCCGCTTTCGCGAAAGCTTTCAAAACACGAACGCGATACATAAAACAGATATTCTTGTGATCGAAAAATCAAGACATACGTATACAGAGGACTACGTACAGTTGACCCAAGACTTTTATTTAAAAATGTAAAAGGAATTGGTAAAAAATCTAACTCTTTTTATCAAATAACAGTTTGTAGATCGCTATTTTTACGACCTATTAAAAAACAGCCTTGAAATTACGCTATCGATGTAGTTTCTAATTTAAAAGATATAGAATGAAACCAGATTTATTTGAAGCTCCGGATTACTATAATTTAGACGACCTTTTAACTGACGAGCATAAAATGATACGCGATGCTGCCCGTACTTGGGTCAAACGCGATGTATCACCCATTATAGAGCAGGCGGCGCAAGATGCAAAATTTCCTCATAGTATCATCCCTGGACTCGCTTCCATAGGTGCTTTTGGCCCATACATTCCAGAAGAATATGGTGGTGCTGGACTGGATCATATCTCTTATGGATTGATCATGCAAGAAATTGAGCGCGGCGATAGTGGTGTGCGTTCTACTGCATCAGTTCAATCTTCTCTTGTAATGTATCCTATCTGGAAATATGGAAGTGAAGAACAACGCATGAAGTTTCTTCCCAAACTAGCGAGTGGTGAGTTTATGGGATCCTTTGGACTTACAGAGCCCGATCATGGATCTAATCCTAGTGGAATGACTACTAATTTTAAAGATGCTGGCGATGGAGAGCATATTATCCTTAACGGTGCAAAACTTTGGATTTCTAACAGTCCTTTTTGTGATGTAGCGGTGGTATGGGCTAAAAACGAAGAAGGTCGTATTCATGGTGTTATTGTGGAACGTGGTATGGAAGGTTTTTCTACTCCCGAAACGCACAATAAATGGTCTTTAAGAGCTAGCGCAACAGGTGAGTTGATCTTTCAAGATGTAAAAATACCAAAAACTAATATTTTACCTAATAAATCTGGATTAGGAGCACCACTAGGCTGTTTAGATTCTGCTCGTTTTGGAATCGCCTGGGGAGCAATAGGAGCTGCGATGGATTGTTATGATACGGCATTGCGCTATGCAAAGCAACGTATACAATTCGGTAAACCAATTGCTGCTTTTCAATTACAACAAAAGAAACTGGCAGAAATGATTACAGAAATCACAAAAGCACAGTTACTAGCTTTGCGTTTGGGTCAACTAAAAAATGAAGATCGTGCCACATCAGCACAAATCTCTATGGCAAAACGCAACAATGTAGAAATGGCCATCAATATAGCTCGTGAAGCTAGACAGATTTTAGGCGGTATGGGAATTACCGGAGAATACAGCATCATGCGTCACATGATGAACTTAGAAAGTGTCATCACGTACGAAGGAACACACGATATTCACTTATTAATTACTGGGCTGGACATTACCGGCGAGAATGCTTTTAAATAAAATGTGAGAACAGTTAATTAGCATTAAGAACAAATCCTTTTATTCATTTAAAAGGATTTTTTTATTGGACGCAACCTTTTTGACTTAACAGCATACATATAAAAAATACGGGATTAAAAGACACAACATAATCTCGTATTTTAAAATATTAAGCTTTGCCATCCTATCCCTTTTCGGCTTCTCTTGTGAGTCTGATGATGATAATGCACCGGCTTTAACAAATGCTAATCTCGCTGGCACTTATAATATAACTGCACTTAGTGGAATGGCCTTAGAAACCGATAGTGCTGGAGGCGTGACCGATATTTCTACTACTACTTTCTCTTCTAGCAACTTTAATAATGCAACCATCACGTTTACCGAGGGTGGAACAATTAGCTCAACAGAAAGTTTCACTTTTACTGCGGTCATTACCGAGGACGGCATGACTGAGACAGAAGTAGAAATTACAGAGGTTGATATAAACGGAACTTATACAATTAACGCAAACTCTTTGATAATTAGTGATCTGGACGACGCATCAGTAACTGTAAGGAACTTTTCTAGTAATGGCTTACAATTATTTTTACAAGAAACAGAGACGGATACTGATTATACATTTGAAGCAGAAGGAACCTACACCTTAGTAAGACAGTAAATACAACCTATATTAAAGGCTTAGAAATGTAAAAAATTTAAGCCTTTTTTATGTTTTAAAACAACTTATGAGTTAATCATATACTAATTCAACACAACTGTTTTGTTATAAGTAAAACAGGGTTTATTTTTACAGCAAATTAACGGTAATGAAAGAAAATACGATTTTAAAAGAGATCAGTGACGTACGAACACAACTCTTAAATCATAAACTCTACTCTGAAATAAGAACCGATGAAGACTTAAAAACATTCATGTTTTCTCATGTCTATGCCGTTTGGGACTTTATGTCGCTATTAAAAGCCTTACAAAACTCACTTACTTGTACGACTACTCCATGGATACCTAAAGGAAACCCTGATCTAAGATATCTCATCAATGAGATAGTCCTTGCAGAAGAAACAGACATCGATCAAAATGGAAATCGATTAAGTCATTATGAAATGTACCTCAACGCCATGGATGCCGTAGGGGTTTCTACAGAAAACATACAAAATGATGTCATCAGGTTATCTCAATCAGAGCAAATTGTTAAAGAAATTGAAACCTCACAGTTGCCTTTGTATATCAAACAGTTTCTTACTTCCACTTTCTCTATTATCGACAGAAAAAAAGATCACGAGATAGCTGCTGCGTTTACCTATGGTCGTGAAGACCTCATCCCAGAAATGTTTACGGAGATTCTAGGCGGTTTATCCACCACTAATATAAAAACGGACCTAGAACCCATTACCTATTATTTTAATAGACATATAGAACTGGACGGCGATGAGCACGGCCCTATGGCTCATAAAATGGTAGCTATGCTTTGTGGAGATGACCCTGTAAAATGGCAAGAAGCTGCTCAAGTCTCTAAGGAAGCACTTGAATCAAGAATTGCTTTGTTTGATGGTATTTTAAATGAAATTAGGATTTCCAAGCCTGAATTAGTTTGATTCCAATAAAACATTCCAACGTCACGTAAACTTTGTTTTTATAGTTGTGTTTGTGCATATAAAATACAAGCCTTACTACACTTAGAGGCATATCAGCACTGACGTTACTTATATTTCATTCTTAAACTAGAACGGATATAATGCAAATTATTATTACGAACCCTAAAAATTAATTTGGTCCAGTTCCATTTAATAAAAAATGCCGATTCAAGAGAATCGGCATTTTTTTATTGATCCTATTCTCTAATTATAACTCAATAGTATCACGGTAATCTTCTTCTAATTTCTCACCAGATACATCGACTACGGTTTCTATTTGTGGAGCGTGTTTCTTTATAGTAAGCTCTACGCCAGATTTTAAGGTCATTTGATTGACATGACAGCCTACACAGCTGCCTAGTAAGCGCACTTTTACGAACTTATCATCTTCTATGGATACCAGTTCAATATCTCCTTTATCTCTCTGTAAAAAAGGTCTGATCTCTTGTAATCCTGCTTCTACCGCTTCTATTAAATCTGCTCCAGTCATAACTATTTTTTATTTACAGCACTACAACCTGCCATAGTTGTAATTTTAATTGCTTGTGTAGGTGGCAATGCATCATTTCTACGCACCGTTTCTGAAACTACTTTTTTAGTGATTTCAATAAAGGCTTCTTCTATGTCTGTTCCTTCCTGCATAGCTGCGGGTCTTCCTACATCTCCAGCTTCTCTAATAGACTGCTGCAGTGGCAGCTCACCTAAAAAGGGTATGTCTAAATCCTCAGCAAGGTTTCTAGCACCGTCCTTACCAAAGATATGATACCTATTCTCTGGATAATCTGGCGGGGAAAAATAAGCCATATTTTCAATAATTCCTAAAACAGGCACGTTAATACTTTCTTGTTGAAACATCGCTACTCCTTTGCGAGCGTCAGCTAATGCGACAGTTTGAGGTGTAGATACGACTACAGCACCGGTTAACGGCAACGACTGCATAATGCTTAAATGAATATCTCCAGTCCCTGGCGGCAAGTCCACCACTAAAAAATCAAGATCTCCCCAAGCCGCATCAAAGATCATTTGATTCAATGCTTTTGAAGCCATAGGACCACGCCATACTACTGCTTGGTCTGGTTGCGTAAAGAAACCTATGGAAAGTATCTTTACCCCATAACTTTCTACGGGTTTCATCTTTGATTTACCATCGACATTTACCGATAATGGTTTTTCATTAACGATATCAAACATAATAGTCGAACTCGGACCATAAATATCTGCATCAAGAAGGCCCACTTTAAAACCCATTTTTGCAAGCGTCACTGCTAGGTTTGCAGTTACAGTAGATTTACCTACGCCACCTTTTCCAGAGGCTACTGCAATAATATTATCAATACCTGGAATAGATTTCCCTTTAATCTCAGGCTTCTTATCGGCTGTTTCTAGCACTTCTACTTTAAGATTCACTTTAATTTGTGCCTTTTCATACACTTCTTTACGAATGGCCTGTAAAATCGAGTCTTCTGTTTTTTTCTTTGCCTGCAGACTGTGGTTGTTGATCGTCACATCAACTATTACCTCGTCTCCAAAAACAAGCACATTTTTAATTGCACCGCTTTCTACCATGTTTTGTCCTTCACCTGGAACCGATATGGTTTCCAGTGCTTTAAAAACGTCTTTCTTTTCTATTTTCATTTTGAATTTTAGAGAATTATACCAATTAGTGCTCCAAAGGAATCTTATAATTAGTTGCTGCCTTACCTATACTCACTATGCCAAAAATTACATTAAATCGATTCCTATACGTCAATTTTCTATTTTATCTGGTGGCATATAATTTAAATTGGCATCGGCTGGTTTCTTATACAACCCAGTATTACAAAGATACTGCTCAGAGTTGATAATTAAAAATCATTATAAATAAAAGAGATAGATTCTTGTTATTCCGCTTTCGCGAAAGCAAATGAATACTACTTCTTTATGAGTTTAAATAAGGTTGCCGTACTCAATAGCTTCGATAGATAAAACCCTCAGATTAGCTCCTAATTTAAAGTCTACCACATCGCCCACTTTTGCACCTATAATAGCCCTAACAATAGGCGTGGTAAAAGCTATTTTTTGCATCGCTACATTTGCTTCATCTACTCCCGTAATGGTCAGCACTTGATTTGTTTTTGAACTTAAATTTTTGAGCCTTACCGTTGCTCCAAAACGTATTTCATCTTTTGGCTGATCCTCTAAAAGAATGAGGCGCGCAGAGTTGATGCGCTCTTGGAGTAATTTTATCTTTCCTAACACTAAAGTTTGCTCGCGTCTTCTCTCTTTATCATCCTCTACGGCTATTCCTGCAAAGTCTTTTTCTAAGCGCTCTAGCTCCTCTCGTAGTTCTTGCATCCCATTGATCGTAACATAATTGATCACGTTATCAGGCAGTACAGCTCGCTGTGGAATAACTACTGGCTCTTCTTGATCTCCTTCTCTTACAAAGCCTCTACTCATCTATTGCATAGTCCTTTAATAATTCCAAAGTAGTATAGTCAAGTGCTTTATCATCTGTAGAAGCGAGCGCAATTTGGGGAGCGACTCCTGCTTTCTCAGCTTCTAACCATCTTAAAATACACAAACACCACTTATCTCCTGCCTTTAAACCAGGGAATTGATAAGCAGGAATAGCACGAGTGAGATCGTTTCCTTTAGATTTAGTGTATTCAAGAAATTCTTGCGTCATTATAGCACAAACTACATGGGTTCCCTGATCTTCGTTTGCTGTACGACAGAAACCATCCCTCCAATAACCGGTGATGGGATCATTACAGCAAGATTCTAATGCAGTGCCGAGTACGTTTAAATCCGTTGATTTTTTAGTAGTTTGTGCCATAGTATAAAGGGGTATTGTACATATAAGAATGAATATATAATTAAGCATCATTGTGTTTTTAGTTGAGTCTCTATTCCTATTCAAAAATGACATGAACTCCTCATAAAGCTCCCTACAACTCTTATAAAAAACATCAGGAGTACTTTAAAAACTAATTAAAACGGTCCTTAATCCAGCTTCCTATCAGTTGTAAAGTTGCTGGATCAAAGGTTTCTTCTATCTGCCCATATTCTTCACCGCTTCCAGTTTTTGCATTTTGAAATAAATGATTCAACCCTGGTAAAATTTTTAGAGTCACGTCGTCGTTTTTTGCTTTCAAAAAAGCAGATTCCATACCAGATAAATTGATATCAGGCATTACTTGATAATCTAACGAACCATTTATCGCTAAAACTGGACAGGTCACTTTTTGTAGATTAATAGCTGGATCATAAGTCAAGAAAAAGCGCATCCAGTTGTTGGAAAACTCATTAGCCACTGCAGTGATATAGGGTTGAGAGTATTTAGGTTGTAATGCCACAGGCGCTTTTGTGGCAGCTGCAGTCATCATTATTTGGAGCTCCTTTTGAAGATCTTCATTACTACTACCAGTAGCAGCAATAATCTTCTTAAAAAGTTGATCCATAAGGTTCATTTCAAAATCTAGCTCATTCTCTGGTGCTCCTGATAACTCTGCTCCTTTTCTCATTTGAAGCAATAAGACTTGATCACCTCTCAAACCCGGCCCAGCAAGAGACACAAAAAACGCAACATCCTTTTGATTGTTTGCAATAACTATAGGCGCGATCAATCCGCCTTCACTATGACCTATAAGACCTATTTGCTTCTTATTGATATCCTTACGCGTTTTAAGGTAAGCGATTGCTGCTGCTACATCAGTAGCAAAATCTGCACTGGTGGCCTCTTTTTGTGTTCCCTCTGACGCTGCAACGCCACGATCATCATATCTAAGAACGGCGACTCCATTTCTAGTTAAATAATCTGCAAGTACTAAAAAAGGTTTGTGATCAAATAGTTCTTCATTTCGATCTTGAGGTCCTGATCCAGAAATCAAAATAACCACCGGCGGCCTTTTTACATCATTAGGAATGGTTAATGTCCCGGCGAGTTGAATGCTATTTGCTTTTGGATTGATAAAATAAACTTCTTCTGCTTTATATGGGAAAGGCGCCTTAGGCTCTTGAGGCCGGTTAGGTGTTACTTCTTCATAAGCTTTTTTCTCTAGGTACATTTCTCCAGAAAAGTCTCCTTGAGTAAAAGTACCCTTGATTTTACGATCTATTAATACGCCTTCATATGTGATCTTATATACCTGAAGAACTAAAATTATTTTATTCCCTTCTATAGTGGCAGTGTCCATAGGAAGAAAGCTTTTAGATTGCGAAGGACTTTGCATTTTTGCCGTGTAATTACCCTCTGTATTAGAGATTTCAAATACGATAGGCATACCTTGAATTCCTCCAGTCCAAGAGCCTTCAAATTCTTGAGAGCATAATCCTATAGAACACAATAAAACTATGATTCGAATAGTACTGTTTAATATCTTTTTCATGAGGTGGGTATGTTTTACATTTCAAAGCTAACGCAATCCGACTGGTCTTCAAGGAATACTGCAAGAAAGATACCTGATTCAGTGGTTCTAGTTAATGGGAAGCTCACGTTTTATGCTTTCATAATTTGCGCTTTCAACTCGTGTAATGGTTGCACTCCAGCACCTTTCCACACTTGTTTGCCATTTTTAAAAATCAAAAAAGCAGGTACTCCTCTGATGGAAAGTTTAGTCGCTAAAGCTTTGTTTTTATCCACGTCTATTTTCAAAATACGAACCTCATCTCCTAGGTCCTCTTTTAATTTCTCCAAGACTGGCATCATGGTCTGGCATGGACCGCACCAAGTAGCAAAAAAATCAATTAATACTGGAGTATCGCTGTTAGTAAGTTCTTTAAAACTGGACATAAAATGAATTTGATTTATTAAATTAAAATGGAAATGAATCTCATGGAATTTTCATTTCCCTTACAAAGATAAAAAGGATAAGAAACTTAAATCAAAATGTAGACTTAAATTTAAATTCAAAAACTCAACGCTCAGATTTCTACTATCTAAAAAATATTGCAAACAAGAAAAAGTCAGCCACGGCTCAAAGGGTTGGGTTAGTGTTGAGCGTTTGCTTATTTTTTAATCCAGTTAAAATCAAAATTAAAGTTGAAATTTAATTAATAAAAAGGGCGCGATACCTGTAAAAGTAATTCCTGTAAGAAGGTTAAATCAACATCAAAAAATGCCTTTAAAAACCTTAAACATTCTGGGTGATTCGAACCGCATAATCTTAAAGAATGGTTCCATAGTTCTCCAAGGGATTTCGATTTTCTCTAAAATAAGCCTTCCAAAAGGACTTTTATTTTGGCAATACAGAGATTAATAAACGAGAGCAAAAAAAATTAAATTAAAAGCCAAACTTAAAACTCAGGTTATTGAACTCTTTTAATAATAAGAAAAGGTATTGGTGTTTTATAAATCAATGTAATGCTGCCCATCGACACATCATTTATTTTTGATTTTAATTCCTTAAGCACATTTAAAAGCACTATAAATACACCTCAATTAGCTGCGCAGTTGTTGCCTTAAAAGAAACCGCTTCAATTCCAGCAGGTAGTAAAAGACATTCCCCTTGAGTAATGGAGTACGTCTGTTTTTCATAAATTAAGGAGGCATCTCCTTTCACACACATATATATTACAAAAGAGGCAATTTGAGAAAGATCTCTTTGTTGTTTCCCTTTTATCTTTAAGAAATTAGTTTTAAAATAAGGCGAGTTGATGAGCTCGTTAGCTTGGTTCTTTGTTCTCCTGTAGTCTGTATGGTATGTATCGTGCAGCTCAAAGTCTATAGCTTCTAAGGCCATTTCTGTATGAAGCTCTCTTGTTTTTCCGGTTTTTGCATCTTTACGATCATAGTCATAAATGCGATAAGTGACATCAGAAGATTGCTGGATCTCTGCAAGAACAACACCAGCTCCTATAGCGTGAACCCGGCCAGTAGGAATATAAAATGCATCTCCTGCTTTTACTGGAAATTCATTTAAAACGTCTGTAATAGTATTATTATCTAAATGTTTTTGATACGAATTTTTATCAATTTGTTCCTTAAAACCTACGGTTATAGTCGCGTCTTCGAAAGAAGGCATGATATACCACATCTCATTTTTGCCAAAAGAATCGTGTCGTTCTCTCGCTAGTTTATTATTAGGATGCACTTGTATGGAAAGCGGTTTTTTTGCATCTATAAATTTAATAAGCAAAGGAAACGCTCCACCGTACTGCTGGTAGATGTCTTCTCCAAGAAAATCTGCTTTAAAGTCTTTTATTAAATCATTGATGGTTTTTCCTTTATATATGCCTTGCTCCACAACAGTTTCACTTTCTGGAACAGCACTAATTTCCCAAGATTCTCCTATAGAATCCTGATCATATACTTTATGAAGATCTGTTCGTAATTTATCTCCACCCCAAATACGGTAGTGGAAAACAGGTTTAAATTTTAAGGGATAAAACTTCATTAATAACTTGTTAACTACATTAATGGGCAATTTAACATATAACCATCAATATATCTATTGCGGGCTCAAAACAAATGGCTTTCCACATTTTTTGGGCCCTTCTTTAACCCTTTTTACAGTTATAATTTTACATAAAACATACATTCACAGTATATGATAACTTTAAATTCATTGTTTAAACATAAGTTGACACAACTATTAAAATATTTGTGTGTCTTAAATAAAAGTACTCAAAATAGACATTGTGAAAACTAGAGTCTTACAGGTACTATTGATTTTCGCGATGGGTACGTTAATGAGCTGACATAATGATGGTACTCACAATAATTCTATGGACATCGTGATATTAGGACAAGGGAATACATTTGGGATGCTTGATAATGTTTCTGGCACACTTACATATTTGATAGAATTTGACCAAGGAACCCTTTAATCAACCTATGGCAAACCACAGCATATATTATGCAGGAAATCTTTCTCATCACTTAAAAGTTAAGAGTCTTCCAATAAGAATTACCTTTAGACATATAAAGGATAGCAAGCTCATTAATTGTGATTCAGTTATAAGTGGAGGCGATTATCCTTTCATTTATATTTTAAGTGCCAATTAATTAACGCTGGTATAATTACGAAACCGATATACATCATTTAATCGGTTAAGAATTGTTAATTATTGCGCTTTCGCGAAAGCGAGATAGCCATAACCCTTACCTTTACTGTGCTATGGAATTACCACCTTTAGATGTTCAGATCAAAACCTTGCCCCTTTCTCCAGGAGTCTATTTGTACTTTGATAAAAAAGACAGGTTGCTCTATGTAGGAAAGGCAAAGACACTAAAAAAACGAGTCTCTTCTTACTTCAATAAAAACCACGACAGCTTCCGTATAAAAACGATGGTGAAGAATATTCACCGCATCGAGCATATAGTGGTAGAGACAGAGACAGACGCGCTTTTACTAGAAAACAGCTTGATTAAAAGTCGCAACCCGCGGTATAACATCATGCTGCGCGATGATAAAACCTACCCGTGGCTGGTGATCAAAAAAGAACGGTTCCCTAGGGTCTTTCTCACTCGTAAAATGATCAAAGATGGCAGTGAATATTATGGCCCATATACTAGTGTAAGAACCGTTAGAACCTTACTAGAGTTAGTAAAAACTTTGTATCCCATACGTACTTGCACCTATGATTTACAGCAAGATAAAATTGATGAAGGCAAATTTAAATTGTGCTTAGAATACCATATAGGTAATTGCAAGGGTCCTTGCACGGGCTTGCAAAATGAGGTGCAATACAACAGAAGTATAGAAGCGATAAGAGGCATTGTAAAAGGAGATTTTAAGGAGGCTGTTTCTTATTTTACAGAGTTGATGCAACAGCACGCGATGAATATGGAGTTTGAAGAGGCGCAACAATTAAAAGAAAAACTTGAAATTCTTACGAGGTACCAAGCTAAATCCACCGTTGTAAACCCTAACATTTCCAATGTAGATATTTTCACCATTGTAAGTGATGAAGCGGCTGGTTATGTGAATTATATTCAAATTAACCATGGATCTATTACTCGTTCACACACTATGGAGCTTAAAAAGCAACTGGATGAGAGCGATAAAGAACTTTTAGAACTCTCCATAGTAGAATTGCGCAACCGGTTTGACTCACAATCTACAGAAATATACACACAGTTTGAAGTAGACCTAGGAGAAAAACTTAAGGTGACTGTTCCTAAACTAGGTGATAAAAAAAGAGTGGTAGACTTATCAGAACGCAATGCAAAATTCTTTAGACAGGAACAGTTCAAAACGATCAAAATTGTAGATCCAGACCGACATACCAACAGGCTCATGATTCAAATGAAAGCCGATTTACATCTAGATGAAGAGCCTCGACACATGGAATGTTTTGATAACTCAAACATTCAAGGAAGCAATCCTGTTGCCGCCTGCGTAGTTTTTAAAAACGGCAAACCCAGTAAAAAAGAGTACCGAAATTTCAATATAAAAACGGTTGAAGGACCTGATGACTTTGCCAGTATGGAAGAAGTTGTTTACAGACGTTATAGAAGATTGCTAGAAGAAGACCAACCTTTACCACAGCTGGTCATCGTAGACGGTGGAAAAGGACAACTTTCTAGCGGTGTTACTGCACTGGAAAGATTAGGTTTAAGAGGTAAAATTCCTATTATAGGTATCGCAAAAAGACTGGAAGAACTGTTTTATCCGGATGATCCTGTACCTTTATACCTTGACAAACGTTCTGAATCGTTAAAAATCATCCAGCAAATGCGTAACGAGGCACACCGTTTTGGTATCACACACCATAGAAATAAACGCAGCAAGCAGGCTATTGAAACAGAGCTGGATGAAATCCCAGGTGTAGGAGAAAAAACGGTTGTCGATTTGCTCCAACACTTTAGAAGCGTCAAACGTGTTAAAACAGCAACCAAAAAAGAGTTAATCGAAATAGTCGGAGTTTCTAAAACTCAAAAGATTTTGGATTTTTATAAAAATGAAGAAAAATAGCATCTTATTATTTTTATTTGTTCTCGCTTTAGCAACGACAAATTACCTAGAAGCGCAAGAAAAAGAACCTTCTTCACCACCTAAAATAGGACTGGTACTCTCTGGTGGTGGTGCAAAAGGTCTGGCTCATATAGGTACATTAAAAATTATTGATTCTCTTGGTATTAAAGTCGATTATATTGCAGGAACAAGTATGGGTGCAATAGTAGGATCACTTTATGCATCAGGATATACAGGGCAGCAACTCGACTCTATTTTTAAAACCGTAGATTTTGATAAACTTATATCAGACGAAATTCCCCGCAGTTCAAAAAGCTATTATGAACGTAGAGACAACGAGCGCTATGCCGTGACTTTGCCTTTCAAAGATTTCAAGGTTAGATTACCGTCTTCGTTGAGTAAAGGACAAAACATTTATGATTTCCTTTCTAGATTACTATTTCATGTAAAAGACACCGATAATTTTAGGCTGCTACCTATTCCATTTCTCTGTATTGCCACAGATATTACGACAGGAAAGGAGGTTGTTCTAGAGAGTGGCTACTTGCCTAAAGCTGTAAATGCTAGTGGTGCATTACCATCTCTTTTTGCTCCTGTACTGATAGATGGCAGGTTGCTCATCGATGGCGGTGTTACTGATAATTACCCGATTGATCAATTAAAAGAACGCGGTATGGACATTATCATAGGTGTGGATGTTCAAGACGATTTAAAGTCTCTTGAAGAATTAAATAGTGCCCTAGATATTTTAACGCAAATCAATAATTTTAATACGATCAACGACATGGAGATTAAAGCTCCTCAAACAGATATTTATATCGTTCCAGATATAAGTACTTTTAACGTTGTATCCTTTGATCAAGGAGAACAAATTATTGATAAAGGGGAAATTGCAGCTAGAAGTAAATCAAAACAGCTGCGCCCTTTAAGCAAAACTAATTACCAAAAACCAGGTCTAAAAATAAGTCCTAATGATACTATTTATCTTGATCGAATTGCTGTGACTGGAAATAAAAACTATACAAGATCTTATGTAGTTGGAAGGTTTAAAGTCAAAGTTCCTGGACTAGTTTCTTACCAAGATTTGAGAAATGGCATCAGCAACCTTCAAGCGACAGATAATTTTGCTAAAATTAATTATGAAGTTGTTACTGATGAGCATGGCTCTACTCTAGAAATAGACCTGGTTGAAAGTCAAGTGCGCAACTATTTACGTTTAGGCATTCATTATGATGAATTGGTACGCAGTGCAGCGCTAATTAATTTATCTAGGAAGAATTTTCTTTTTGATAACGACATTATTTCAGCAGACTTTATAATCGGAGATAACCTTAGATACAATTTTAACTATTACATTGATAAAGGAAAGTATTGGTCCATAGGATTGCACAGTGAGTATATTAAAGTTAGGCAAGAGGTCAGTGCTTCTTTTGTACAGGAAGTAGGCAACTCTGGACCCCTAGGAGTAAACAGTATCGAGATCAAATACAACGACTGGACGCAGCAGTTTTTTGTACAAACTAGACTCTATAAATCAGTAAACTTAATTGTTGGTACAGAAATAAAGGAACTCAACACCTTTACAGAAACATTAGAAACGCCAGATCCTGATGATAGTATTACAGAGTTTTCAAACGGTACAATTGGAAGTCTATACGGTAAGGTTTTAGTAGATTCTTATGATAATGCGCAATTCCCTTCTTCTGGATGGAAAGTAGACGGTAATTTTAACTTGTATCTTTTTAATTCAGAATTTGGAGAACGATTCAGAGAATTCTCCATAGCACAATTAGAAGTAGGTCATGCGCATAGTTTTGGAAATTTAACCCTAAGAGGTAACGCTCATATTGGAATTACTATTGGAGATGCAAACAACTCTGCTTTGGACTTTACACTTGGTGGTTACGGTTCTCGTAGAATAAATAACCTGATCTCTTTTTATGGTTATGATTTTATAAGTATCAGCGGTGACACCATGATAAAATTTTTACTAGAAGCAGATTATGAGATTTTTAAAAAGAATCATCTCGTTTTCAGTGCTAATATTGCTAATGCTCAAGACGATTTATTTGATCAAAATGACTGGTTTAGCAATGCCCGTTATACAGGTTATGCTATAGGTTATGGTATAGAAACTTTCTTAGGACCAATAGAATTAAAATACAGCTTTACTCCACAAAATAATGATGGACAGGTATTTGTTAATTTAGGTTTTAAATTTTAATAGGTATGCTTTCGCGAAAGCGTACCTATTATCATTTTAAATGCTTTTTTTAAGCCTTTTAACTATTAAATAGTTAAATAAACCAATTAAGTCATGGAATGGTCTAAAGAATTTACGAAATTTGAATGACTTAACTTTTAATTATGCCTTTCTACCATAAATTAGGGACTATACCACCTAAAAGACATACACAATTTAGAAAGCCCGATGGCTCGCTTTATTCAGAACAACTGTTTGGAACTATCGGTTTTGATGGTATGTCTACCAACTCTTATCATGTGCATAGACCTACCATGGTCAAAGAGATCAAAGGCCAGTATAGTGTCAAACCAGAAATAGCACTTGAAAATCACATTAAATCCTACCGGCTAAAAGGTTTTCAAATCAAACCGGAAGCAGATTATCTAAAAAGTCGTAAAACAGTATTGATCAATAGTGATGTAGCTATTATTCTTGCAGCGCCACAAGAATCTACTAAAGATTATTTCTATAAAAATAGTGATGCAGACGAGTTGCTTTTTATCCACAAAGGAACAGGTACGTTGCGTACTCATTTAGGAAATCTAGAATTTAAATACGGTGACTACCTATTGATTCCAAGAGGTATTATTTATAAAATTGACTTTGACACGGCAGATAATAGGCTATTTATAGTAGAAAGTAGACGTCCTATTTATACCCCTAAAAAATATAGAAACTACTTTGGGCAGTTGCTGGAACAATCGCCGTATTGTGAACGTGACCTGAGAAGACCAGAAACTCTAGAAACACATGATGAGAAAGGTGATTTTTTAATTAAAGTTAAAAAACAAGATGATATTTTTGATATGGTATATGCCTCACATCCATTTGACGTAGTGGGATATGATGGTTATAATTTCCCTTATGCCTTTTCTATTCATGATTTTGAACCTATAACTGGTCGCATCCACCAGCCGCCACCAGTCCATCAAACTTTTGAGACTGATGCTTTTGTGGTTTGTAGTTTTGTTCCTAGGTTATATGATTATCATCCTAATGGCATTCCCGCACCATATAACCACAGTAATATAGATAGCGATGAGGTTCTTTATTATGTAGACGGCGATTTTATGAGCCGCACTGATATAGAAGCTGGACATATAAGTTTGCATCCAGCAGGAATCCCACATGGTCCACATCCAGGTACTGTTGAAAAAAGCATAGGAAAAACAAAAACCGAAGAACTAGCTGTAATGGTAGATACCTTTAAACCTTTAATGGTTACAAAAGAAGGACTTGAAATTGCTGATGACAGTTACCATAAAAGCTGGTTAGAATAATTTAATAGTGCTCTAAAAATATAACATTGGAACAAAATAATCCCAATTATAAAAATCAACCGCGGCAGTCTGGAAATTCTGGACAGCAGCAAAATCAAGGGAATTACCAATTCCCCTATCAAGGAGAGAAATTACCAGGAGACCCTAGTGCTCTAACCTTAGGAATTGTTTCCTTAGTTTTACTTTTTATTGGGTGTTTGTGTTATGGAGTTCCAGCAATAATTACTTTAATTTTAAGTATCATAGGCTTAGTAATCGCAAATAAAAACCTTAAAACGTATCGTGCAGATCCTACTAAATACAGTCAAAGTAGTTTGAAAAGTATTAATATCGGAAAGATTCTTAACATAATAGGCGTTGCGCTATCTAGTTTAGTGTGTTTAATACTCCTTATAATTGCCCTTTTCTTCGGCAGTATTTTAGCTGCTGCAATGGATGGAGAATTTGATGCTTTTAAAGGTTTTGAAAATCAACAAAATGAATCCATTTACGATGATGAAGAATCTACCTCTGAAGAGGAGTGGAAATACTATGATGAAGAAGAACTAGATTCCTTAGAAACAGAAACTGATTCCGTTTTACAACTAGAAGAAATTTCCATTGAAGACGTCATTGAAAAATAAAAATAGCATGCTATTTAAAAGGATAGATATAACGCCTCATTTACGAGCCATGTGGTAGTGTAGGTTTGCCTCACTATTACAATTGCTAGTACTACTATTCTTTAATTATTCTAAAAAAAAACATTATGTCAACCGAAATCAAAAAACTGAAAGACCTACAAAATACAGAATATTCACTTAAAAAACTTTTCAAAGAAGCCGAGGACTTTCTTCCACTTCTAGGAACGGATCATGTAGAATTGTATGTAGGTAATGCAAAACAAAGTGCCCATTTTTATAAAACTGCATTTGGTTTTCAATCAGAAGCTTATGCGGGCTTAGAAACAGGACTTAAAGACCGAGTTTCTTATGTGCTGAGACAAGGTAAAATCAGATTAGTATTAACTACGCCTTTATTAAAAGATGGAGCAATCAACGAGCATATTAATCTTCACGGTGATGGTGTAAAAGTTGTTGCTCTTTGGGTAGAGGATGCTAGAAAAGCATTTGAGGAAACTACTAAAAGAGGTGCAAAACCATATTTAGAACCTACAGTAGAAAAAGATGAACATGGTGAAGTTGTAAAAGCTGGAATCTATACCTATGGAGAAACCGTTCATATGTTTATAGAACGTAAAAATTACAAGGGCCTTTTTCTTCCTGGTTTTAAAAAATGGGAATCGCATTACAATCCAGAGCCCGTAGGTCTTAAATTTATAGATCACATGGTAGGAAACGTAGGCTGGAATGAAATGAATACATGGTGTAAATTCTATGGAGAAGTTATGGGGTTTGCACAAATAATTTCCTTTGCAGACGATGATATTGCGACAGACTACACTGCTCTAATGAGCAAGGTAATGAGCAATGGTAATGGCAGGGTTAAATTCCCAATCAACGAACCAGCTAAAGGAAAGAAAAAATCTCAAATTGAAGAATATCTAGACTTTTACAACGGCCCAGGAGTTCAACACATAGCAGTTGCTACTGATGATATTGTCGCGACAGTTAGTGCCATGAGAGATCGTGGTGTAGAATTTCTCTACGTTCCAGAAGAATATTATGATGATCTTATAGAACGAGTAGGAGAAATAGATGAAGATGTAGAAGTCCTTAAAAAACATGGGATTCTCATAGATAGAGATGAAGAAGGATATTTGCTTCAACTGTTTACTAAAACTGTGGTAGATAGGCCCACTATGTTTATAGAGGTAATCCAGCGTAAAGGGGCACAGTCCTTTGGGGTAGGAAACTTTAAAGCATTATTTGAAGCTATAGAAAGAGAACAAGCTTTACGAGGTACTTTATAATAGATGATAATTCAATACTTATAATTTTGGAATGAACTTTGTAATTAGAAGATTGTGGCACTAATTCACAATCAACTTATATATATGAAAAAGATTATTTTTTTAATGATGTCCGTATTTGTAACTAGCACTGCTTTTACACCAGGCACCGCATTCATAGAAGCTACACAGCAAATAGCCTTTGAGGATGGCGAGTGGTTTAAATTTAGAATTCATTACGGTGTTTTTAATGCGAGCTATGCAGAGATGAAAATTGAAAAAGCAAGACTCAAAGGGAAGCCTGTATATCATATCAAAGGAAAAGGGAAGTCTACAGGCTTGCTGCATTTGTTTTTTAAAGTAAATGACAAGTATGAAACGTATATAGATCGTGAGACAGTAAAGCCCTACCGTTTTATTCGTAAAATAGATGAAGGTGGTCACACAAAAAATATCCAAATAGACTTTAATCATGAAGCAGGGACAGCGCTCGTCCATGATAAAAAACATAAGGAAAAAACTACTGTTAACATAGAACCATCTACACAGGACATGATAAGTGCCTTCTATCATTTAAGAAATATGGTAGATATTAAAACTTTAAAATTAGGAGACGAATTTACCTTACCTATGTTTTTTGATAAAGAAAACTTTGATTTTAAACTGAGGTACTTAGGAGAAGAAGACGTAAAAACAAAATTTGGTAAAGTAGCTTCTCTTAAATTTAGACCCTATGTGCAATCTGGTCGTGTATTTAAAGAAGAAGAAAGCTTAACCGTATGGATTTCAAAAGATGAAAATAAAGTACCTTTAAAAATAAAGGCAAAACTTGCCGTGGGATCACTTACTGCTGACCTTGAAGCTTTTAAAGGGCTTAAACATTCTTTTGAAATTATTGCAGATTAACATGCGGTTATTCCTTTTGCATTGAGGTAATTGCAGACCATATCGCTTTAAGGTTAATTATAGTTAAGACAGTAGGCCTTAAAATTGATAAAATCGGCTAGGTTGATTACTTTTACATATCGATACATATACCTAATGTCAGAAGAAATTAGCCCTGAAATTGCCCAACGAATTAAGTTACTTGAAGATAAATTTAAAAATTCCGGTCAGGACATGCTATCCTACCTAGACGGATTGCTTTATGACACTTACACAACGTATTGGGACTATATACGCCTAGACACTTTACTGAGTCTTCAAGTACCTTCTACCGAGTTTCCAGACGAGATGATTTTCATAAGCTATCATCAAATCACAGAGTTATACTTCAAACTTATTATTCATGAGCAGACTCAAATTATAGAAAATAACCATCTCACAGGAACTTTTTTTCAAGAGAAAGTATGGCGCATAAATCGCTATTTTACCGTTCTTATCAACTCTTTTGAGGTAATGATAAAAGGAATGGAACGAGAGCAATTTCTTAAATTCAGGATGTCCTTACTTCCTGCAAGTGGTTTTCAAAGTGCGCAATTTAGAATGATAGAGTTTTACAGTACTGATCTGGTTCATCTGGTTCATCCTTCTGTTAGATCTGGCTTTCAAAAAAGCGAAACGGAAAATACGCCTCTAGAATTATTTGAAAATATCTATTGGAAAAAAGGCGGTATTGATACGGATACAGGAGAAAAAACACTCACACTAAAACAGTTTGAAAAACGTTATACGCCTAGATTTCTAAGAATCGCAACACAAGTGGAAAACACCAACTTAAATCAGCGTTATTTATCTCTTTCTAAAGAAGAACAAACACCCGAGCTTCGAGAAGCATTGCGCACGTTAGATCAAAATACAAATATCAATTGGAAACTCATGCATACAGGAGCCGCTCACCGATATTTGCATAACGAAGGAAAAGCTATAAAAGCAACCGGAGGAACGAACTGGAGAGAATTTCTACCACCTAGCTTTCAAAAGATCTCTTTTTTTCCTTCCGTTTGGACAGAGGAAGAACATCAGAATTGGGGAAAGCAATGGGTAGATCACGTTTTAAATATAAAATAAATGATCAAAAATTATTTCATCACTGGGGTAGCACTAGCTTTAGGCTTTACTTCTTGTAAAAACGATAACGAAACGCAAATCGAAGAGTACGTTGAATCCATACCTGTGGTCATTGAACCGATAATGAAATATGGTTTTGATCTGAATAAATTCGAGATCATCGCAGACACGGTTGAGAACGGAGCCACTTTCAATGACCTAATAATTAGTCATATAGTTGAAGGGCAAAGCGCTTATCAAACTGCAAATAGGCTCAATGAGATTTATGATTTGCGAAGAATACAAGCTGGAAAGCCTTTTAAAATATTGAAAAGAAAAGACAGTCTCGGTACTCCAGAAGTTTTTATTTATGAACCTACGAAACTAGATTACTTAGTGGTTAACTTTAATGACACCGTTGCTGCTTACAGAGATAAACATCCTATTTCATTTAAAAGAAAAACAGCAAGTGGCATTATTAACTCCACTCTATCAGAAGCCATGGCAGACGAAGGTCTCGGACTAAGTGCTATTTATGAACTTTCTGACATATATAGATGGTCTATTGATTTCTTTAAGTTACAACAAGGAGATCGTTTCAAGATGATCTACAGGGAACGCTACATCAATGACTCTATTTATGCTGGAATAGAATCTATAGAAGCAGCCGTTTTCGAAACTGATAACACTCCTTTTTATGCCTTTGATTACCTCACTGACTCCATAACTGGCATGAGTGATTATTATGATGATACTGGTAAAACACTTAGAAGTTTTTTCCTTAAAGCTCCTGTGAACTATTCAAGAATATCCTCTCGTTTTACTAAAAGAAGATTCCATCCAGTACAAAAAAGATGGAAAGCACACAAAGGAACCGATTATGCAGCCGGCTATGGAACTCCCATTGTTGCTACGGCAAATGGAACCGTCACTAAGTCTAGTTATACAGGAGGTAATGGTAATTATGTAAAAATTAAACACGACGGCACTTATTCTACTCAGTACCTGCACATGACAAAACGTAAAGTAAAAGTAGGTCAACGTGTAAAACAAGGTCAAGTTATAGGAACCGTAGGAAGCACTGGACTAGCAACTGGCCCACATGTATGTTATCGATTTTGGGTACATGGGAAACAAGTAGATCCTTACAAACAAAACCTACCTAGCGCAGATCCATTACCTAAAAATAAAATGCAAGACTACCTGCAATTTATAGCTCAATTAAAAGAAGAAATAGATCAATTGCCCTTCAAAATTGACAATCCAATTTTATAAATCCCTTCTTACATATTTATTTCTTTATTGAGTTTCTAGAAACTATTCTATCATGAAAAATACCAACCCTACTGCTACTGATGCGTGGCAAGCCCTAAGTGATCATTACAAAACTACAAAAAACTTAAACTTAAGAGAAGCATTTGTAAACAATGCTCATAGAGCAGAAGAACTCACGATTATAGAAGGAGATTTTTACGTGGACTTTTCTAAAAACTTGATTACGAAAGAAACACAACAAAAACTGGTAGCACTAGCAAATGAGTGCCATCTTAAGGAAGCCATTGACTCTTATTTCAACGGTGAAAAAATAAATGCGACTGAAAATCGTGCTGTTTTACATACCGCACTGAGAACTGACGATACGCATTCTAAAGTAGGAGAAAATGCAAAAGCGGCAATTGCCAGTAAAGAAAAAATGTTTGCTTTTGTAGACGCAGTAAATAAAGGAGAAATTACGACTGCAAATGGCAAGCGGTTTGATACCGTAGTAAATATAGGAATAGGTGGCAGTGACTTAGGACCTGTAATGATTTATGAAGCCATGCAAGCATATAAAAATGAATTAACACTTCATTTTATATCTAACGTAGAAGGCGATCATGTGGAAGAGGTTTTAAAAAAGATCCATCCAGAAACAACATTATTTGTAATTGTTTCTAAATCTTTTGGAACACAGGAAACACTAGCGAACTCTACAACTATTAGAAATTGGTTTACGGATAAAGTAAATGCCGCAGCAGTTGCAAGGCATTTTATCGCTGTAAGCAGTAATGTGCAACGAGCAGTAGATTTCGGTATAGATCAAGAAAATATCTTTCCTATGTTTGACTGGGTAGGTGGCCGTTTCTCCTTATGGAGCACTGTAGGTATGTCTGTGGCCCTAGGAATAGGATCAAAAAACTTTCAAGGCCTTCTCGATGGTGCCCAAGAAATGGATACCCATTTCCAGAAAACCCCTTTTGATAAAAATATCCCTGTACAACTCGCCTTATTAACCATCTGGTACAATAATTTTTTTGAAGCACAGAGTGAAGCGGTGATTCCCTACACACAGTACCTACATAGATTTCCAGCATATCTGCAACAAGCTATCATGGAAAGTAATGGCAAAAGTGCAGACCGTAACGGGAATCGCGTCAATTATGAGACTGGCAATATTGTTTGGGGTGAACCAGGTACCAACTCACAACACGCCTTTTTTCAATTACTACATCAAGGAACTAAATTGATACCTTCTCATTTTATCGCTTTCGCGAAAACGAAATACAACCATCCAGATCACCACAATAAGCTTATGGCAAATTTCTTTGCACAAACAGAAGCTTTGATGAATGGTAAAACTAAAAAAGAGGCTACCGCAGATTTAACAAATTCTGGAAAATCAACTGCTGAAATTGAAAAACTAGTTCCTTTCAAAGTATTTGAGGGAAATAAACCTACAACTACCCTGCTTATAGATGAGCTTACACCGCAAAGTTTAGGTAAACTAGTCGCCATGTATGAACACAAGATATTTGTAGAAGGAGTGATTTGGAATATATACAGTTATGATCAATGGGGCGTAGAATTAGGAAAGGTCCTTGCAGACGCAATTCTAAATGACATAGAATGCTCCAAGTATGACGGCCACGACTCCAGTACGAAAGCACTCCTACAAAAATTTTACACTCTAAATAATTAAATTTCTGTTTTTCAGTTAATTAGTGTTAACAAGTGTTTTATTTCTTAATGTTAGCTTAATATTGGTTTCGTATAATTCCATGTACTTTAGCGTTTTTAAAACTTAACTTATTCTGAAATGAACAGAACATTACACTTTTTATTTGCAATTGGGCTTTTCTTAAGCGCCATGACAATTAGTGCACAGGTTACTACCTCAAGCATTAACGGTCGTATCATGGAAAACATCGATACCGCACAAGAGCCTCTTTTAGGAGCAACCATAGTCGCAGTACATGGTCCTACAGGAACAAATTATGCCACTTCTACCGACATAGAAGGGTATTACCGTATTTCAAACATGCGTGTAGGTGGACCCTACACCATTACTTTTACTTACATAGGTAAGAGAGAGCAAAAGTTAGAAAACATCTTTCTTCAATTAGGTGAATCTGAGAGAATCAGTATCACATTGGTAGATGAGTCTAATGCTTTAGACGCTATCGTGATTAATGTCGTTAGAGATGGTATTTTTGATTCTGGTAAAACAGGTTCAGAGACTAACATTTCTCAACGCGACATCAATACCATGCCTTCTGTAACGAGAGGAATAGGTGACTTCTTAAGAAAAACTCCTCAAGCGCAAGTTGGTGAAGATGGCGGTATTTCTATTGCAGGTCAAAACAACCGTTACAACTCTATTTTTATTGATGGTGCTGTAAACAACGACGTTTTTGGACTTGCTGACTCTGGTACCAACGGTGGACAAATAGGTGTAAATCCTATTTCCATTGATGCGATTGAGTCTTTTCAAGTAAACGTTGCCCCTTTTGATGTGAGGCAATCAGGTTTTACTGGTGGTGCTATTAATGCCATTACCCGTTCAGGAACTAATAAAGTGAAAGGAAGTGCTTATTTCTATACGCGCAACCAAAACCTTGCTGGAAAAACGCCTGTAGGAATCAGCGAAGATAATCGTGAAAAATTAGACGACTTTACAGCAAACCTTTATGGAGTGCGCGTAGGTGGACCGATTATAAAAGATAAACTTTTCTTCTTTGTTAATGCAGAGGTTCAAAGAGAACAAGAACCGAGACCATTTGAATCCGATATTTACAATGGAGACAGCAGTATTGCCGAAATCAATACCTTAAGAAATAACATCATCAATACTTTCGGTTACAATCCCGGAGGTTATGAAAACACCATTACAGAGCTGAATAGTGAGAAATTCACCATCAAGTTAGATTACAACCTTGATGACAAGAACACGATCACAGCAAAGCATAATTATGTAAAGGGTGAATCTATTTCTCCAAGCCAAAGTAACAACAGAAACATCAACTTTTCTAACGCGGGTATCTTTTTCCCCTCAGAGACTAACTTCTCTACACTAGAATGGAATACTACTAACGGTAAAAATTTATCTAACAATTTAATTCTTAGTTACACGGCTGTAAATGACAACCGTGATCCAATTGGGAGTCCGTTTCCAAGAGTACAGATAAATGACGGTGATGGTACAATTACTTTTGGTTCTGAAGCATTTTCAACAGCTAACATTCTCGAACAAAACATATTTACAGTTACAAACAACTTTGAGGTTTCTAAAGGAGCTCACAACATGACTTTCGGAGGTAACTTTGAAAACTATGACATCAGAAATGTATTTGTAAGACAAAATTATGGTCAATACACATTTAACTCTCTTGCAGAGTTCAATACGTATTTTGATAACGATGCTACAAATGACGCTCTTGCAGATTCGTATTTCCATTCCTACTCTTTAGTTGATCCCGCAGGAACTTCTGGAGATGATATTCAAAATGCTGCTGCCGCATTTCAATATTCTCAATTAGGCCTTTACGCACAAGATGAATGGAGTCTTACTAATAACTTCAAATTGACTTACGGTGTACGTTTTGACGTTCCTTTCTTCGAAAATGGAGCAGCAAATGATGATTTCAATAACAGAACCGTAGCGCTGCTTGAAGAAGAAGGTTATGATTTAGAAGGCGCACGTGTAGGTAAGAAAATAAAAAGTCAAATACACGTTTCTCCTCGTGCAGGATTTAACTGGGATGTAAATGGTGCCGGTAAAACACAAATACGTGGTGGTCTAGGAATCTTTACTTCTAGAATTCCTTTGGTATGGCCAGGTGGGATCTATAACAACAATGGACTAAGTGTAGGTGAAGCTATTGCATTTGATAGCCAGACTTTTGTTGCAGACCCTAATAACCAACCATTAAACGGCTCTCCTGCTCCGGGAAGTAATGCTGTAGGTGGACAGATAGATATCTTTGCTCCAGACTTTAAGTTGCCACAAGTAATGAAGTACAACATAGGTATTGATCAAAAAACAAATATCTGGGGATTGATTGTAGGTGCAGATTTCTTATACAACGATAACATCAACAATGTGTTCTATCAAAACGCAAACCTTGCACAATCAACCGAATCTTTAAACAATGCTGATGGACGTCCATTCTATGATCGTGGTGGTGAAATAGATGATACGTATTCTAGAGTTATATTAGCAACTAACACCAACGAAGGATGGTCTTATAACGGTACCTTTACAATTAGTAAGCCTTTTGAAAATGGTTTTGGTGGTCAAGTTTCTTACTCCTATGGTCAAGGGAAGTCTATCTTTGAAGGAACTTCTTCTCAAAATAGTTCTCAATGGCGAGGCGTAGTAACCTCAGATGGTAAAAACACTGCTGGAATAGGTAATTCTCAATTTGCCTTTGGACACAGAGTTTCTGCTAATGCATCTTATGAGATCAAGTGGAATGAAAATATTAAAACTACTTTCGGTATGTTCTACAATGGACAGGAAGGTGGTACATTCAATTATGTATATCAAGGAAGAGATCTTCTTAATGATGACTCCCGTGATAACGCATTGTTTTACATCCCAAGAAACGCAAGCGAAATTAACTTAGTGGACAACAATGGTATTACTGCTGCAGATCAGTGGACAGCTCTTGACGCATTCATTGAAGGAAACGACTACCTAAGCGAGCGTCGTGGCGAGTATGCTGAGCGTAATGGAGATCGTGGACCTTGGAATCACATCGTGGATTTAAAGGTACTTCAAGATTTTAGTTTGAATTTCAATGATAACGAGCACACGTTCCAACTTTCTCTAGATATTTTTAACTTCTTTAACTTTTTGAATAAAGACTGGGGAGAACAAAGATTTATAAGTTCTAACGTAGGTATTGTAGAAGTAGAAAGAAATGGAGTTGATCCAGAATTCTCTTTTAATCCTAATTTTGCTGAAAGCCTTGAGATTATCGATGACGCAGGTACTCGTTCTTCCAGATGGCAAATGCAAGTAGGCCTAAGATATATCTTTAACTAACACCTACTTTACTTCAGTATAGATGCGATTAAGACAGCTTCAACTGATCTAAACATAATTTTCAAGAACCCTACTCAAAACGAGTAGGGTTCTTTGTTTTTAAAGTACTTTTGACCCAAATAATCTAACATGTACGACATATTAAAATCAGCGCACTCTGGATGGGCATACCTTCTTTTACTAATTCTAGCCATTGCCACCATAAATTCAATAATTGGCTTTGTGGGGAAAAAGGAATTCGGCAATAAAGACTTTAGTCTAGCGCTTGTGGGTCTTATAGTGACACACATCCAGTTACTCATAGGTATTGTATTGTATTTCACTCCACAAAATTTGGGGAGGTGGGAAGGATTTGAAATGAGCAACTCTGCTATAAGGTTGCTATTGATAGAGCACCCTTTAGTAATGATCATTGCCGTTACATTACTTACTATAGGTTATTCAAAACACAAAAAGAAAATCGTTAGTAAGGGTAAATTTAAGATGTTAGCAATTTTTTATACGTTGGCATTTCTAGCTGTTGTATCTAGGTTGCCTTGGTCACAGTGGTTGTAAAAATGATTTACTGCTGCTTTCGCGAGAGCATAACAAACACAAACGCCTCGATCATTAATTTGATCGAGGCGTTTTTATGATTCCTATTTTGTGCAATGTGATTAAAAAAGAATTGTTATTTCAAAATCTAATTCAAAATTTATCTAGAATCTTTCTTAGAGTTTTATATAATCGCTTTAAAAGATATACAGAAACACAAAAAACTAGGTGATAAAGCAACCTTAAAAAAGCTGCCGAAATTATGAACTGCATTAATGACAAATCCAACAACAGGAAAAGAGCATTCTGAAATGTTAAGACATCATTTAAAAGGATCGTACTCAAGAAGAATAAATCATAAAAACTGACTAGTGAACTCCATAAAGGAAGACGTAATGACTATTTATTTATGGAATGCACCTTTTAATTATGGAGAATAGTAAGCGAATTGTCTAATAAAATTTAACTTACCATTCCAGAAAATCTAAATCTATATTGCAATTATTAAAGTAAAACAGCCCTTCAGATTTGTCTGGAGTCTGCTATTCATATCACAGAGTTTTTAAAATATCTTTTTTTCATAATCCATAAGCGTAGTAATCCATATTCTTATCACACCACAACGGCAACCGGCATAATCGCATTCAGTATATCATATACACGATCTACCGTACGCACATTCTCTACGGTAAGTAACAATCGCAGCCCAGCACGAGTTTGCTTTTCTTTCATTCTCAAAATCTTTGGATTGGTCTGTACTGCCTTGAGTACTCTGGAAAACGATTCACTTTGATAGAAACCACTTTTCTGGTCAGAAATAAAATACCCTACAAACTTACCTTCTTTCATCACAATCTTCTCTAAACCTAATCGCGTAGCCACCCACTTGATTCTAACACTAGTTAAAAGATTCTCAGCTTCCTCTGGCAGCTCTCCAAATCGATCTGTAAGCTCTCTCTTATAGGTGTCTAAGCCTTTTTCATCTACTACTTCATTGAGTTTGGAATAGAGCACGAGTCGCTCTGAAATAGAATTGATATAGTCATCTGGAAAAAGCAACTCAAAATCAGAGTCTACAGTTACGTCAGTTACATGCTTCTTCTCTATATTATTTGTCTCATAAAGATCTGCAAACTCATTTTCTTTCAATTCTGTAATAGCTTCACTTAGGATTTTCTGATACGTATCAAAACCTATCTCATTGATAAAACCACTTTGTTCCCCGCCCAGAATATCTCCTGAACCACGTATTTCTAAATCTTTCATCGCAATATTAAAACCACTGCCTAAATCCGAGAACATTTCTAGAGCTTGAATGCGCTTTCTGGCGTCTTCTGTCATCACTTCATAAGGCGGAGTGATGAAATAACAAAACGCTTTCTTATTACTACGGCCCACCCGTCCACGCATTTGGTGCAAGTCTGACAGTCCGAAGTTGTTCGCACTATTAATGAAAATAGTATTGGCATTAGGAACATCTAAACCACTTTCAATAATGGTGGTAGAAACCAGTACATCAAACTCTCCATTGATAAAGTCTAGCATCAAGTTTTCCAGCTTCTTTCCCTCCATCTGTCCATGTCCTATTCCTATTTTAGCATCTGGAACGGATCGCTGTATCATCCCAGCAACTTCTTTAATGTTTTCAATACGATTGTGTACAAAAAACACCTGTCCACCACGAGAGATTTCATAACTAATGGCATCCCGTATTGTCTCTTCACTAAAACGCACCACTTTAGTCTCTACAGGATGTCGATTAGGCGGCGGCGTTTTAATCACGCTTAAATCACGGGCTGCCATCAATGAGAATTGTAAAGTTCGCGGGATAGGAGTTGCCGTAAGTGTAAGCGTGTCTATGTTTTCTTTAAGCGTTTTGAGTTTGTCCTTTACCGCGACGCCAAATTTCTGTTCTTCATCAATAATTAGCAAACCTAAATCTTTAAAAACAATCGATTTACTAACCAATTGATGCGTCCCGATGACTATATCTATAGAACCGTTTTCTAAGCCTTCGAGCACTCCTTTACGTTCCTTGGCAGTTCTAAATCTATTGAGATAATCCACTTTAACAGGAAGTTCTGCAAGGCGTTCTTTAAAAGTTCTCGCATGTTGAAAGGCAAGAATCGTTGTAGGAACAAGTATGGCTACCTGTTTTCCATTTACAGCTGCTTTGAATGCGGCTCTTATAGCAACCTCTGTCTTTCCAAAACCTACATCTCCACAAACCAATCGATCCATAGGGCGATCGCTTTCCATATCTTTTTTTACATCATCAGTAGCCGTAATTTGATCTGGAGTATCTTCATAAATAAAGCTAGCTTCGAGCTCGTTTTGCAAATAACCGTCTGGAGCGTATTGAAATCCTTTTTGAGCGCGACGTTTTGCATAAAGTTTTATCAAGTCGAAAGCAATTTGCTTCACTCTGGTCTTGGTTTTTGCTTTTAGCTTTTTCCAAGCTGGGCTGCCTAACTTATATACCTTAGGTGGCTTTCCATCTTTACTACTGTATCGAGTGATCTTGTGTAACGAGTGAATGGAAACGTACAAAATATCGCGCTCCCCATAAACCAACTTGATCGCTTCCTGTTTTTTACCATTCACATCAATCTTCTGTAGCCCACCAAATTTTCCAATTCCATGGTCGATATGCGTCACATAATCACCTATGACTAGCGTATTGAGTTCTTTTAAAGTAATCGCCTGCTTTTTTGCATAACCATTTTTTAAATTAAACTTGTGGTAGCGGTCAAATATTTGATGATCTGTGTAACAAACCAATCGCAAATCATGACTGATAAAACCACGATACAAAGGCATCACAAGGGTTTCATACTGCACCTCTGCCTTCATATCCTCAAAAATGTCATGAAAGCGTTTTGCCTGCTGCTCACTACTACAAAACAAATAATTGTGATAACCATCGGCCTCATTTTCCTTTAGGTTTTCAATAAGTAGGTCAAATTGCTTATTAAAAGATGGCTGCGGCGATGTTTTGTAGACCACTACTCCATTTGCTGTAGTAAACTCTATATGGTTATATTCTTTGAGCTGCGACTTTATCAGCTTGCTATCACTAAATATTTGCTGAGGCAACAACTGCCTTACCTCACCTTGTAATTGATTGTATGCGTCTTCCGCTTTCGCGAAAAGCGAATCCACACGACCGTATAATACATCCACATTCATCGTAAAAATGACCGTGTTATTAGAAAGGTACTTTAAAAAGGTCTCACGAGTTTCGTCCGACTGTTGATGTTCCACATTTGGAATAATGGAGATTTTTTTAGTCTGTTCTTTAGAGAGTTGTGTTTCTACATCAAAAACACGTATAGAATCGATTTCATTTCCAAAAAACTCTATTCGGTACGGCTCATCATTTGAGAATGAAAACACGTCCAAGATACCACCACGAACAGAAAACTCTCCTGGCTCTGTTACAAAATCAACTCGCTTAAATTTATATTCAAACAGCACCTCATTTGCAAATTCAATAGAAATTTGATCCCCTACTGCGATTTTTAGTGTGTTTTTCTCTAACTCTTTACGAGTAACTACTTTCTCAAAGAGCGCGTCTGGATAAGTAACAATAACAGCAGGCTTCTTACGCGAGTTGATCCTGTTGAGAACCTCAGCACGTAAGAGTACGTTTGCATTATCTGTTTCTTCAATCTGATAAGGCCGTCGGTAACTTCCTGGATAAAACAGCACTTTATCCTCACCGATCATTTTCTCCAAATCGTTCAAATGAAACGCGGCTTCTTCTTTATCGTTACAAACAAGCATAAAAGGCTTCTCCGTATCTTTAAAAACAGCATTAAGCACCATAGAAATCGAACTTCCTTTAAGTCCGCTTATTGTTGCAGACCCCTGGGACTGGGCAACAATTTTTCTCAAGCTTTGCGTTTGTGCAGCCTTTGAGAATTGGTTTAGAATAGTAATAAAACTCATATTAGATGGGCAAAGATACGTCGTGAATATAGCTTAACGAGAATATTGAGATTTCTTTAATAATAGGTGAATTTAAGATGAGGAATACCCGTACCAAAATCACTTTATTTTGGCTTGAAATGAAAAAACATAGAGCATCAATTAGAAGCTTTCCATTCCATCAATTTTTTAAACGGATTGGTCTTTAAATTTCTAGCACCATGAATAGCTATAACTATGGTTAAAATACTGGCAAGACCAATGGCTAGATAGGCAATTTGATTCGTCGCGAGTTTACTTATTCCATCCATAGGTGTTCTAAACCTGATAAATATTGCCACAAGCGCCCAAACTCCTACTAATGCAAATTCTCTCATATTGCGGTAAATGACCATTCCTAGATTCACGAGAAAGGCAACAAAAATCATGAGTAAAGTGATGTAAACTTGAGTCGTAACAGCAATATCATAAGTACCATTTAACCAGGCGGCAATATTTGCTATGGTAGCAACACTTATCCATCCAGAATACAAACACAGGGGCCACCATACAAAAGCAATGATAGGGAAAGGAGCATCCCATATTTCCATATCGAGCTGTCTCACACACATTAACAAACAGTATAAAATTCCTAGCATCATAACTACAGAAGCTGCAATATGCTCATCTAGCCACAACGCAACCCATAGACCACAAAATATATTTGCTGCTAGAAACCAAGTACTGGTTGTTTGTATAAAATCTGTTTTATAATTCCTCTTCTCTGCCTGGTGACTTTTAGAAAAAGAAACATAAACCCCGTAAATCCCAAAAACTAATAACATCACGAAAATAATTCCCCAGATAGAAAAAGCATAAGAAGCTGGAGTAAATAAATTATCATACTCAGCACTAAGTTCTCCTACGCTTTTGCCATTGTAGTTTCCCGTGTTAGCGTATCCATTCCAGGCAATAAGAATGATAACACTTAATAAGTTTAAAATGGAAGTGATTTTTCTAGACATTTGATAAAGATAGGTAGTTCTTGCAGTAATCATTGAGCCGTGGTTAAAATTAAGGGCTATTTTAAAGCTTTTGTAAAAGGAAGTGAATTCTCAACCTATATTTAATTCCCTCATCGCGGTCTTATTTGTCCTTATTTTGCCAACGTCAGCACTGAGTCTTCGGCACTTCGTAAACCTGAATAAAGGTTGTACATTCCACAAAACCTGATAGTGATGGGAAGAAAAAACATTTCAAAAAACAACTGGATAGCTGTAGCAGCTCTGACCTAAATTTGGAATTAAAATAGGATTCCGTATCTAATTAAAAATGAGTATCACGATCCCAGATAATCAGAAAACAAGATGAAGATTTGTTTATTCACTGAGAATAATGATGAAAATCACAGATATATTAGAACAGGTGCTATTCTAGTATTAAAATTTTATGACCGAATTTTCTGGGATTATGGAATGACAGACCTGACTAAATTGATTTTAAGATAGCTGCTAATCGATACTCATCTGCAGCTGTAAGACAACATATAACGGCTCAATTGCTGAAGAACCTGCACCTGACGAGTAGAATTAAAAGAACGATAGCAATTCACTACTGGGCAATTAGAATGGATGGATGGATAAATCCCAATTGCCTTCTCCATAAAAGCCTTGCCCAATAGACAAAGTCACTGCTTTGTGCACTTCATTAAGCTAGCACATTTAAGTACAGAAAACAAACAAAATCTCATTCAAGTTCTTTTGAGCTCTACAACCTCATCATCTGCAATAACAAAAATTCTATTTCTCTTTTTAGGTTTCAAAGAATAGGTTCCTGTAAAATCACCAAAAGCAGGTAATATCATGCCGTATTCTGTGCAGAAAAAACAAGATAATTTTAATTTTTGTCTTCCTATTCCTTGAAGTTTTATGGATGGATGAATGTGACCAGCGATGTTGTATTTTCCTTCTATTTCTTCTGGATGATGAGTAAGAAATAAATCTCCCATGTGAAGCACGTCGTAAGTTTTCATTCCTAATCTCTCAAAAGAGTCTCTAGAAATGACGTCATGATTCCCCATAATAAGGGCAATTTCTATTTCTTGAGAGCGCATCCACTGCTCAAAAAAGTGCCACTCTGCATTTTTATATGAATGAAATAAATCCCCTAAAAACCATAATCTTGAGGGTTGAAACTCTGCAATAATTTGATTGAGTTTATCAAACTCTCGATCATCTGCCTGCGCGGGTACAGCCATTCCATGTTTTCTAAAATGAGCACTTTTACCTAAGTGAACATCTGCTAGAAGTATGACATCTTGCTCTACCCAATAACACGCGCCACTAGGATGTAATTGAAAGGTTTGATCTGTGAGTTTAACTTCTAATGCCAACTTGCAGGGTGCTTATTAATTGTGATTAAAAGTTTATTATTTGTGAATGAATGGGCATTGCGCTGTCGCAAAAGCGTTATCAATATACTTAAAGCATTTAGGTTTTCGGAGAATTCAATAGATTTATTTTTTCTTTTTATCAAGGCATAAATTTTCAAGCGCAGCCTATGTTACGGTTGCAAGTTTTTACGCAGAGAAAAGGAAAAGAAACAGCTAAACATACGGGAATCTAGGTATTTTGAGTAGATGCACATCTGTTTAAAAAGCATATCTTAAAGCAAAAATTAGATTGCGACCAGCGGCGGCAATTCCAGAAGAATAGGTTCGATAACGCTGGTCGGTTATATTTTCTAAAATTGCAGTAGCGGTTAGGCCTTCGTTTATTTTATAACTGGACCTCATATTAACCGTGTACCAACTGGGTGAGTAAGGATTTCCATCCCGGTCCAGTGCATATAAATAAGGACGTGACTGCTGGCTAGGGGCTAGATCATTAAACTCGAACTGACCGTTAAACATTACAAATGTGTCTAGCTGAAGCTTATCGTCTTGATAAACTGCATGAAAATCACCAAAACTTGGGGATACATGTCTAACGGCAACTTTAGAGCCATCTATTTCTTCCTGCTCACCCTTGAGCCAATTGTAATGACCGTAAATTTTCAGTTGCTGATTGAATTCGTATTGAACTCCTATTTCTACACCATAAACAATGGCACTTTCTGCATTCTGAATCGCTTGTACTTGGCTTAACTCTCCTTGATACAGGACTCTATCCTGACCATTAAGTTGGTAATCTCTAGGCACCAACGCATCTTTCAAATACGTATAATAAGTAGCTAGATCAAAGGTGAATTTATCATTGATACGTTTTTTTATGCCTATTTCTGTGTTGTAAGAGTACTCTGATTCTAGATTTGGATTAGGTACGATTACCGTTCCCGGACTGGGATCAAAAATTTTACCTATATCATCCACATTAGGCGCTCTAAATGCGGTGCTGAAGTTTGCTCTTAATTCCCAAGTATCATCGGGAAGATAGGTCGCCCCTAGGGCTCCAGTTAGTGCCCCTGTACTAAGATGTGCTTCCTCAAATGGAAAATTAAAAAACTGGTCGCGAAACTGCGCATCTAACCAGATATGGTTGTATCGCAAACCAGATTGAATGGTTAACTTGCGATCTACTCTCCATTGATAATTTGCATAAGCAGCTAGCGACCTCCAAGAAGATCCATCTGGATACCTACTTGCAGCAGCCTCCCGTTCTTCTGAATCTATATCAAAGACACTACCTATAGAACCTACTCGATTATGAAGGAATTCTGCCCCATAAAAAAGCACATTATTCTCTCGATTACGTCTTTCAAAATCAATAGAAGTGGTATGAACATCTACTTGTTCTTTACTTTGAAAAAGTTGTGCCTCCTGAAACGAGCGATTGTTGCGACTTTCTTCAAATTTTTGATACGATTGAGAAAAAATCATTTTATCATACCATTTTCCATTACCGCGATGTATTGCTTTAGCATTTGCCATGAACCATTTTTGAGGCCCATAATACCATTGAGCAAAACGCGGATCTCCAGTATCGTTAAATCTAGTTAGCACATCGTATCTAGAATAGTTTCCCGTTGCCGTATAAATCAACCCAAGATCAAATTCCCAACTCTGGTTGAGCTTGTATCTGAATTTTTGCAACAAGTTAATTTGATCGTAACCGGTAGGTATTTGTTTTTCTGGATTATTGGTTTCAACCAGTACATCCTGACCATTCCTTCTATCTACATATTGATTTCTTAAGTATTCCTCTGGTCCATGAGAACCCATTTTTAAATCTCCGAAGGAGTTGATACTAATACTAGTTGCAGCGGCAAATTTCTTTGTGCCGTAATTAAAATCCAAATGGGCTGTATTTTCATTATTTGCGGTTGCGTACCTCATCAACGCGTTTCCTGAAAACAGGGTAGAATCTTGAGTAAATTGAGGTTTCTTAGTGTAAAAATTCATGACACCACCTATGGCATCGCTTCCATAAACAACACTTCCCGGACCTAAAATAACTTCCGTATGATCGATACTTAACGGGTCGATTGAAATAACATTTTGAAGGTTACCACCCCTAAAAATCGCATTGTTCATGCGCACACCATCCACGGTAATCAATAATCTATTAGTTGAAAAACCTCTTATCAAAGGACTCCCGCCACCTTGCTGGGATTTTTGAACGTATACCTGACCAGACTGCTGTAATAAATCTGCACTGGTCTGTGGATTATTACTGAGTACATCTTGTACGTTTTGCGAGATAATTTTTTGAGGAATATCTTGTAAACGTTGTTCAAACTTAGATGCAGAAATAACAACGGGATTAATTTTTTCTGATCGAGGCGTCATTAAAATTTGATGAGCAAAACTTCTTATTTCTTTTTTATCTATCGCATAAGTTTCAAAAGCCATACTTTGAAAATAGATGCGATCCGAATTTGAAAATTTATCTAAGGAAACTTGGCCTTCAAAATCTGTGATATTACTAACACTTTTGTCCTTGTTATATACAGCGACAGAAACTAACTTCTCCTTAGTAACCTTATTTAAAACTGTAACCGTTTGAGCAGTCGTAAAAAAACTTAAAAAAATAAAGAATATAGATACTAATTTCACTTGTCGAAAAGTTGCTTTAAAATCGATAACGAGTTGGGTTTTTTGAACGTTTGCAAATGTATCTGAAAATACGCAACGACCAAATTTAATAGGCTATTGCGATCTTCTCGATTCATTTTTATTTCATGTACGCTATCAAAATTCGTGCCTATGAACTTTTTTAGTTGCTCACTTTCTACATTTGTTAAATGATGTGGCTGCAAACCGTTTTCGTCAAAATTGCCGTCAAGCATATTGAAGTAGGTAAACTGTTTGGTCGCCTCATCTGGTTGAAAGCCTAAAAAGCTTGTCATATCTAATAGCGTTTTTATAGAAAAGTTTGCTACGTGATCTGATTGATCAAGGTATTGAAAAACAGAAGATAAGTACTCAAAAAGCTCCTCATCAGGTTGTTGCTCCGTAAGTAATTGAGTCAAAATTTCAGAAAAAAATAGGGTGATGCTACTTTTAACAATATCCGTGTACATATTTTGATAAGGAAAGGTAACTCGCGCCTCTTTAATGTACTCTAAAGTCCCTTTTCCTTTATACTGGGTTTCTATTTCCAATTGTGTGAGAGGTTGAAAAAAAGAAGTGCGCAATTTACCTTTTCTCGATTTACGAATTCCTTTAAGGATAAATGACTGAGTACCTAATTCTCGCGTGTATAGCCTTGCAATAAGATCTGACTCGCTATATTTTATGGCTGACAAGACTATCGCTGGGGTTCTAACAAGCATTTATCTAACGATCATCAATTTAGAAACCTTAGTTTCAATATTATCATTAGTAGAAATAAAGAGAAAGTAAACACCTGAGGCTACTTTACTACCTGAAAAACTTCTGGTATCCCAAGGAATGCTCCCTCCTTGAGAAACTGCTTCATACACTAAGTTCCCTTCTATGTCTGTTATTTTTACTCTTGCTCTATCAGTTAAACCATCGATGGTCACATTACCTTCAAATCCAGGGCGTACTGGATTAGGAAATGCTCGAACACTTTCTAAATTGTCTTCTGGCTTGCTAGATCGTTCTCCTTGAAAAGCAACAATACCTTTATCTGTTGCAAAATATATTTTCCCTGATGATTCATCTATGGAAATATCATTAACTGCATTAGTAGGTAGAGGAGAGTTATCTGTTGTAAATTGAAAAATAGTTTCTCTTCCAGAAGGCGAGAATAAGAATGCTCCAGAACTGGCTGTAGCTACCCATTTATTATTATTCCCATCTATTTCAATATCCAGTACTGCTTCATCAGCGAGTAATTCTCTTGGAATTCCATTAGTGTCTTCTATAATTATAGATCTTGCGTCGCTAGGGTTTTCTGTAAACATACTGTTGGGATTAAAAAGAACCCTCAATCCCAAATTGGAACCTATCCATAGTTGTCCATTAAGGTCAAGTCTTAAAGATGCTACATAATTATTTATTAGATTATTATCCACATTAAATGATAGTGCCTCGGATGTCTCGGGATCAAAACCCACTAATCCTATACTTGTTGTGCCGTAAATAATATTACCCTCTTGTGTAACGACCATTTTTGTTGCACTTTGAGCGACATTACTTATTTCATCACTGAGATCAAAAGCTGTCCACTGCCCTGATGGTATCCTTTTGTGAAGAGAAAAATCAGATAGACTCTGCACAACCCATAGGTTACCATTTCTGTCAAATGTAGAATTAGATATCCTATAGAATATACCTGGCGGAGGGGCATTTAAATCTACCGTTGGGAATAATGAGCTATTAAATTGTTCAAATCTTGTAACCGCCGCTTCATCAACAAACTGCACAACACCGTCATTCATAGAATTTAAAAATACCTCTTTAGGATCATTAGGATTAACAGTAATTGAAGATATACTCTGAGCATTTAAAACGTCATTAAAACTATAATTGACCCAGCTTTCTTCTTCCCTAAAATAACTAATGCCTAAACGTTCTAGTGGAAACGGATCATAGAACACATCGTAATTACCATACCCTACCCAAAGTTCACCAGGTGAGCTAGAAATAGAAAATGCAGTATTACGAGACGGCCCATCTGCAACTATAAACTCAAAGTCGGTCTGATCTTGAATATTAATTCTGATCATACCTGCTGCTTCTGTCCCTGCGTACAAGACGGTGCCTCTCACAATTCCCGCAGTATAATTATAAGAAGCACCACCTATATCATCGATAAGATAGATTTGATTTAATGTTCTGTCATAAATATAAATAGCTTCTCTTGATGTGAATGTTAGAAAATCACTAGTAGCATGAGCATCTAGTATAGCTCGCGGCAATCGTATACCTGTACCTGCAAATGTACCCAAAGTAGTATTCAACTCGGCGAGAAACCTACCTACCGTAACTGCAAACAGCCTATCATCAAATGTGAGTACCTCTGTCCATATATCTATATTTACTTGATTCCAGTTCATAAAATCTATAAGAAATGGATCTGCAATAGGAGCTCTTCTCATACCACTATTTGCATCTATAGTTGCCGCGTAGAGAAAGCCATCAAATATCTCGATTGAAGCAACTGGCACTTGAATTCCATTATCACCTATAAAATAAGTGTCATCAAACTCTAATCTTTCTAAATTATAAATCGCTATTCCAAAATCTGTAGCTATATAGATAAGGTCACCGCTTTCAATGAACTCATTGATTCTTTTATCGACTGGTGAAATAGACTGTTTATCTTTTATGGCCACAATATCATTAACTCGTCCATTTTGATCAACAATTTGTAGCAATCCATTTTCATAACCTATAATTAAAACAGATTTATCTTCGCTATAATGAATCTGACTTATCTCATCACCACTAAGTCCGTTTACAGTAGTTAACGTGGTAAAGCTTCTAGAATTGAGGTCATAGATAAACACAGCATTTTCACTCGCAGCATACACTGCCGTGGAAGATTCTTCAATATCTACAATAGTAGTAAACGAGAATAATCCTTCCCAAGAGTCTGTGAAATCTTGAGCAACCGTCGTGTTGCATGCAAGTAAAATAAAAAGAAGTGCTTTTTTCATATAGCTAGAACGTATCCATCTATATTATATGATGAATAAGGCAAAAATAGACTTAATTTAAGGCAATAAAAAACCTCTGTAGATTTTACAGAGGTTTCTATGTGGTTATTCATTTCGCTTTCGCGAAAGCGAAACTTACTTCATACCCACTGTATTAAACAATTCCTTGGGCCAGCATAGCGTCTGCTACTTTTACAAAACCTGCAATATTTGCACCTTTTACATAGTCTACAAATCCATCACTATCTTTTCCATAAGTTACACATGCCTCGTGGATATCATTCATGATACTGTAAAGCTTGCTGTCCACTTCTTCTGCAGTCCAGCTGTATCGCATAGAGTTTTGAGACATCTCAAGACCAGAAGTTGCTACTCCACCTGCGTTCGATGCTTTTCCTGGAGCAAAAAGAATTTTACTGTGAATAAAATGCTCCACCGCTTCCGGAGTACAAGGCATATTTGCTCCTTCACTTATGCAAATGCAGCCGTTTGAAACTAGTGTTTTAGCTTCGTCACCATCCAACTCGTTTTGAGTGGCACATGGCAACGCTATATCGCATTTTACAGACCATGGACGTTCTCCCTCATGATAAGTGGCACTTGAATAGGTATCAACATACTCAGAAATGCGACCACGTCTATTATTTTTTAGATCCATGATAAAGGCGAGTTTAGCTTCATCGATTCCTTGTTCATCGTGTATGTATCCACCAGAATCTGACATGGTAATAACGGTACCTCCTAATTGAAGTATCTTTTCTGCAGAAAATTGTGCTACATTACCTGATCCAGATATTACTACTTTTTTGCCTTTGATATCTTGACCAGATGTTTTTAGCATGTTTTGAGCAAAATATACATTACCGTAACCTGTTGCTTCTGGACGGATTAAAGAACCGCCATAAGAACGACCTTTACCGGTAAGAATACCAGTAAATTCATTTCTTAACTTTTTGTAATAACCAAAAAGATATCCTATCTCGCGTCCACCTACACCTATATCTCCAGCAGGTATATCCGTATCTGCTCCGATTATACGCTGTAACTCCACCATAAACGACTGGCAAAAACGCATTACTTCACGATCAGATTTTCCTTTGGGATTAAAATCAGCTCCACCTTTTCCGCCACCCATAGGTAATGTAGTAAGGCTATTTTTAAATACTTGCTCAAAGGCAAGAAACTTGAGAATACTTAAGTTTACAGATGGATGAAATCTCAAACCACCTTTATAAGGCCCAATGGCACTGTTCATCTGTATGCGATAACCTCGATTTACATGAACCTCACCACTATCATCTGTCCATGGGACACGAAACATGGTAACACGCTCTGGCTCTGCCATTCTTTCTAGCAGTTTATCAGACTGGTATTGTTTATTTTCTTCGATGAAGGGTATAACGGCCTCAGCAACTTCTTCTACTGCTTGAATAAATTCTGGCTCGTTAGGGTTCTTCTTTTTTATCAAATCGATAAAATCTTGGATGTTTTTTTCCATTATCTTTAATTTGTTCCTTTAAGAAAACGTTTTCGTTAGTTCTGCAAATATAATATTATAGGTTGATGGTTGCTTTTTTTTACCAATAAATTATGTCGTAAAAGCTGAAGGTCCCCATAGTAATCGGGATAAATTGATAGATCATCTATTCCTAAGCCTATTATCCCTAATGTTTAGTAGTTGTATGAAATACATTTCGGTATATTTGTAACTATCACAAAGTCCTTAATACTAATGAAACACTCACATAAACACGTCACTACGCTTTTATTTTTTCTTACAATGATGACGTTTAGTAATGCACAATTGGGCTTTTCACATGAACTAGGTTTCATTACTGGTCCAGTAGCTTTTCAAAGTGACTACGGCGAACGCTATGACTTTGATACTAACTCAGGAAACGTAGGAATAGGAATAGGATTGCTTCATTATATGAATTTCGCTTACCGAGCAGACTGTAATTGTTATTCAGCAGATACGTATTGGAATGATCATTTTAAAATACGAAGTGAAATTAACTACCACGTCACTACACTCAACCATTTAGGTACGGAAGCAGATAAATTATCCTTAGGTGGTTTACAATTAAGATCTATGCAAGGTAAAGCGAGGGTTTTTGAAGCTGGAGCCCAAGTAGAATGGTATCCTTTAAGCATAAGAGACTTTCAAGAAGGAAGCCCTAAAATAGCTCCCTATGTAGGTTTTGGCGCACATTATGTTAATTACAGACCAGAAGCAACAAGCACTTTAGGCCCTCTAGGAAACCCAGTAACAACTTTTCCTACTTTTATAGACCGGATTGATACTTCTCAAGGAAGTGCTATAGCTCTTGTAGCAGATTTGGGATTCAGGTATAAAATAAGTCCTTTAAGCGATATTTTGATCTCTTCTAAGTGGCATTATTATATGGACAGCAACTTTGTAGATGGCTTGAGTCCTAATAATGTAAATAACAGATCAAATGACTGGATCTGGTGGTTTAATGTAGGTTATATTTTCTATCTGTAGATTTCATTTATTTTTAGTTAGACGTGCGTGTTTTAGAATTTAGTCCTGCCGAATTTTAATCCTGTAATCCTATTTCTTCTAAGGGGTCCCAATAGGTTTCTTTAAAGTTTTTTATTTGATCCTCTTCGATAATTAAACCTTCATTTTCTAACAATTGCTGCATTAAATTTGTTCCAGGAAAATGGTGCTTTCCTGTGAGAAGTCCGTTGCGGTTTACGACTCTATGAGCCGGTATTTCTGGATCGTTATGTGACGCGTTCATAGCATACCCAACAGTTCTACTGCTCCCAGGAGTGCCTAAAACTTTTGCAATCCCTCCATAGCTAGTTACTCTCCCGAAAGGAATTTGCTTGACTACTTTGTAAACCCTTAAAAAAAAATCGTTCGAGCTCATCCGTAAATTCTAAAAATGGTAAATATCGCAATCAATAAGGTGAGACCACCTAAAATATAATTGATCTTACGAGCAAAAGTATTGCTGTCAAATCCAAATTTCTTTACATACTTAATATAAGCTAATAACATCATAAAGCTACCAACGGAGGCACCTAAAATAAAAAGATGCGCCATAGGATAGGTAAATTCAAACAAACCTCTACCAGCAAGAAAGGAACTGAAACCTATGTAAAAGGGAATTGGAAAAATATTCAGTACGGATAAGATGATCCCTTGAGCAAATAATTTTACTGCTGACTTATCAATCTTCTTGACCTGTGGAGTACCAGAATCTAATGCTGCTCTTATAAAAAAGAAAATAGAAAGTCCTATAAAAGCAATCACTGCAAATTGCTCAAGAAGCAATAAATTATCTGGGCTATCATTTAATAATTTTGAAAAGAAAACACCTATATATACCTGACCTATTACAACTATTGCAGCTCCAAGCGCAAAAACCATCGCGGCTTTCCGGCTTTGTTTTACACTTATTTTGGCAGCAGTAAGGTTCAATAACCCAGGAGGAATAACACCGACAAAGCCTATAATAATACCAAATAATAAATGTGAAAATACGGCCATTAATTAAATCTAAACTTGATGTAAGTAATTGCCTTGCCCGTTTCTAGGTATTGCTTTTCATAAAAGGTTTGCGTTCCTATAACTTCTTCTGGTGACTCCGTATTTGAATAAACATCATGATGTGCGTATAAAATTTCTTCCCCTCTACCTTGCAGTAACCCAATCGTATAACCGTGCATGAACTCAGAATCTGTTTTAAGATTCACAATTCCCTTTGGCTGCAATATTCGTTTGTACTTTACTAAAAAATCTGGATTGGTCATCCTGTGCTTAGTCCGCTTGTACTTTATTTGAGGATCTGGAAATGTGATCCATATTTCTTGTATTTCTGATTCTGCAAAAGCAGCATCTACCAGCTCAATCTGTGTCCTCATGAAAGCAACATTGTTAAGCCCTTCTTCTAAAGCTGTTTTTGCTCCCCGCCAAAAACGAGCCCCTTGTATATCAATACCTATAAAATTTCGATTGGGATATTTTCGAGCTAGCGCAACCGTATATTCTCCTTTTCCACAACCTAGCTCTAAAGTAATGGGATGATCATTTCCAAAAAACTCATTCCACTTTCCCTGATACTTAAAATCAGATACAACTTCTTCACGAGCAGGTTGGATGACGTTTTTAAATGTTTCGTTTTCGTTAAATCGTTTGAGTTTATTTTTACTTCCCAATACAATTATTTAAAGGTTAATTAATACCCACAAATATACCTGATTACAAAGTCATTGTATATTTACTGTATGCAAAAATCCAAAAACATTTTGGTTGCTCCCTTAAATTGGGGTTTAGGACACGCCACTAGGTGTATCCCAATTATTAATGCGATTATAGAAAATGGGGACAGGCCTATTATTGCAAGCGACGGCCAGGCACTTGCCTTGTTAAGGAAAGAATTTGAAAGGGAAGCGTTTATTGAACTTCCGTCTTATGGTATAGAATATGGGGAGGATGGACAAAATCTAAAACTTAAAATGCTTAAGGATTCTCCTAAAATCTGGATGGCAATACGCAACGAACATAAAATGCTACATGGTATTATTTTAAAATTCCAGATTGCAGGCATCATATCTGACAATAGATTAGGGCTTTACAGCAATATAGTTCCTTCTGTGATTATTACTCATCAACTTCAGGTACTATCAGGAAACACGACTTGGCTCAGCACACAGTTGCACTTACATTATATAAAGAAATACGACTACTGCTGGATTCCAGATATAGAAGGATTAGAAAGCCTCTCCGGAAAGTTGTCTCAGAATGACGATTATGACATTGAAAAAGTATATTTAGGCCCTCTTTCTAGATTTAAGAACACGGGTAAGTATCAAAAAAAGTACGACTTAATGATATTGCTGTCTGGTCCTGAGCCACAAAGAAACATTTTAGAAAAAAAATTGCTGGAAGAAGTAAAAAGATACACAGGCGAAGTGTTATTTATAGCTGGTAAAATTGAAAAGGAACAACGTTTCCTAAAAAAAGGATCTCTTACCTATTATAATTATCTATCTACAGATGGATTACAAAAAGCATTGGATCGCAGTGAAGTTATATTGTGCAGGAGCGGCTATACCACGATCATGGACTTACAAAAAATGAACAAAAAAGCATTTTTTATCCCTACACCTGGGCAATTTGAACAAGAGTACTTAGCTCAATTGTTAGATCAAAAAGGGATTGTGCCACAGGCGTCTCAAATGGATTTTAAAATAGAAATGCTAGCTCAAATAATTAGTTATAAAGGCTTAGGAAGCATTCAAATCTTTACGACTTCTATATCTTCAGTTCTTAAAGAAACTTTTTCTAACGTAAATGAAAACTCAGAGCCTATTCCTAACTCGCTATCAACATAAACGCGCTCTCCGTGTGCTTCAACAATATGTTTTACGATTGCGAGACCTAACCCAGAGCCACCTTCTTTACGAGATCCTGTTCTATCCACTCTAAAGAAACGTTCAAATAATCGGGAAATAAATTCTGGTTTTATTCCCTCGCCGTTATCAGTAACACGCACGATGACTTTATTATTTATAAGATCTTCTATAGCAACTTCTGTAGTCCCATTTTGCTTACCATATTTAATAGAATTCATAATAAGATTTGCCACAACTTGTAATATCCTTTCTTGATCTGCATTTACCACAATATTTTTATCGTAGTTCATATCAAAAACTAAAGAGATGTTTTTCTTTGACGCCTTCATTTCAAATTGATCAAAAACTTGCTTCACCAAATTAATAATATCAAAATTTTCTTTATCCAGACTCATATCTCCTACCTCAAGTCTAGTAATCATATCCATATCTTTCACAATATAGGTAAGGCGCTCTACTCCTTTTTGAGCACGTTCTAAGTATTTCTTTCGTATAACCTTATCTTTATGAGCGCCGTCAATTAAAGTATCGATATATCCTTGAACCGTAAATAAAGGTGTTTTCAATTCATGGGATATGTTCCCTAGAAACTCTTTTCGGTAATTCTCTCGTATTTGTAAAGTTTCTATTTCTGTTTTTTTAATTCTAGCAAATCGTTCTACTTGTTGCTTTAGAGTGCGCATGTCTGTAGCCACCTCGCGGTCATCAAAATTACTAGATTCTAAAAGAGAAACATCTTCATAAATACGCGCGATACGTCTATAAATAAAACGTTTTACACGATACTGTATGATAGAAAAACATACTATAAAGCTCGCAACAGAAATTACTATGATCAGATAAAAAGGTATCGATACCTGATCCAGAAAGGACAAAAAAAGAAACATTGTAAATAACAGTAGAGTTATATATACTGATGACCTGATTGCAAATCTATAGCTGTTTTTCTGTGGCGCTGTATTATTTGACATACTTATAGCCTACACCTTTGACAGTTTTAAAGCTGTCATCTCCCAATTTCTCTCGCAATTTTCTAATATGAACGTCGATAGTACGTCCACCTACTATAACCTCATTACCCCATACTGTGTCCAGAATTTCTTCTCTCTTAAACACCTTTCCTGGCTTTGATGTTAGTAAAAAAAGCAGCTCAAATTCTTTGCGAGGTAAAATCATCTCTTCCTTCTTATAAATGATTTTATATTGATCTCTGTCTATAACTAGATCTCCCAATTTTATAATATTCGAAGTTTCAGAAATTGTGTTTTCTCTGCGTCTTAAAAGCGATTTTACTTTAGAAACTAAAACACGTGGTTTTACTGGCTTAGTGATATAGTCATCTGCTCCTGCGTCAAAACCGGCGATCATGGAATAGTCCTCACCTCTAGCTGTAAAAAAAGTGATCACCGTGCCATCTAATTCTGACATTTTACGCATTTTCTCACACGCCTCAATGCCATCCATTACTGGCATCATTACATCTAAAATAATGAGGTCTGGTTTTTTCTTTTTAGCTTTTTTAATGGCTTCCTCACCATTTTCAGCAGTATACACCTGGTACCCTTCGTTTTTCAGATTATAACTTACTATCTCTAGAATATCTGGCTCATCGTCTACGAGTAGAATTTTAGCTTTGGCGTCTTTCATTTCTTCTTGCATATACTTAAAGTGCTAAATTAATAAGATAGTTGGGTAATGATTTTAAATTCATGTTAGCTTTAGGTTAACTCCATGTTTTAAAAAATTAAAGTTAAGAAAATAATTTGTGTTGTTCTCGCTTTCGCGAAAGCGGAATACACAAAAATATAAAATTAGGTGTAAAACCTTAATTACCAATGTTTTTCTAAACTACATTACATTAACGTTAAATATCTGGAAGCCAACTTACACAAGCTTTAAGAAATTGTACATTTGCCGAAAATAAATATATTATGAAACAAATTTACTTAAGTGTTGTAATGCTCTTTATTGCAGCCATCTCTTTTGCTCAACAACCAGTAATAACAGCCATTGTGGACGGTGATTGTTCTGGTGGAAACCCAAAACTCCTTGAAATCTATGCTAGTGGAACGGTAGACTTCACCTTATATTCATTAGAAAATCAAACCAATGCCAACATGGGATCATGGGCGAGTGCGTTTGATTTATCTGGTTTCGGAACAGTAACAGATGGTTTTATTTACGTTGCAACTAGTGGTAGTTCAGCAGCAATTGCGTCAGAATTTCCTAGCCTTGCTTCAAGCACAATCCTTACCGATAATGTAATGAACTTAAATGGGGACGATCGCATCAGAATCATTGAAACTGCTTCTATGAACGTCATAGATCAATATGGAGCAACTGATACAGATGGCTCAGCAACTACATGGGAATATACAGATTCTTCTGCAAAAAGAATTAGTGGTACTGGACCAGATAATAGTTTTATAGAAGCTAACTGGACTGCACCTGGAGCAGGAGCTTTAAATAATCTTGGTGTTTGTCAAGGTGGAACAGACACTTTTGAAACTTTAATAGGTGGAATTGCAACTTATAGCGCTGCAGCGGTAACTACACCTACTATAACCGTTAGTGGTCCCATATCTGGATTAGATTATTTTGAAAATAATGGCCCTTCTCCAGAAGGAAGTATTAACGTTAACGGCATCAACCTTACTACAGATATTACCGCTGTATCTATTGATTTTGAAATGTCGCTTACTTCTGGAGGTACTTTTGTAAACTCATTAACTATTCCTCAAACTGGAGGAGCAGTTTCTAACATTACTGTTTACGTAAGACTTAAAGCTTTATTAACTTCAGCAGCATATACCGAAGATATTACTTTTGATTCTGGACTGGCTCCACAGCAAACAGTTAATTTTTCAGGGACTGTATCTCCCGACAACCCACAAATTACAGTAGGTGGAACTGTTGATTTACTTAATTATTTTGACGGTACTGGACCTTCTCAAGAAGATACCATAGGAGTAGCTGGATTATTTTTAACCAGTGATATACTAGTAACAGCTACAGCTCCTTTTGAAGTTTCTCTTACAACAGGTACTGGGTTTGGTAATAATGTGAGTGTACCATTTGGTAGTGGTGATGTTATGTTTACAGATGTATTTGTAAGATTAGCCAGTGGTCAATCTGTAGGAAATTATACAGGAACTTTAACCATTAGCAGTACAGGTGTAACTGACGAAACTGAAGTGCTCGAAGGTAATGTACTACCAACTGCAACATGTGCCGCAGTTGGGTCCATCATCATTACTGAAATCATGAACAATCCTTCTATTAATGGCGACCCAGCAGGAGAATACTTTGAATTATACAACACTTCTAGTACAGCTATTGATATTCAATCTTGGGAAATTAAAGATGAAACTTCAACTACCGAAGTGCATACGATCGCCACATCTCTCGTTGTTCCTGCAAATGGATATATTGTTATTGGTAATGCTGCAACTCCTAATGGTGGAGTAACGATTGATTATAATTATGCAAACGATATATCTTTAGGTAATACTACTGATGGACTTATAATTGAATGTGGTGGACTGGTTATAGACGAAGTAACTTGGGATGATGGATCTACTTTCCCTGATCCATCTGGAGCAAGCATGGAATTATCTACTACAGCTTTTAACAGTACAGATAACGACCTTGGTACTAACTGGGGAACTGCTATAACTCCTTTTGGTGATGGTGATTTAGGAACCCCTGGTGCTGCAAATGACTTTACATTATCAAATTATTTATTTGAAGCTCTTACGTTCAACATATATCCTAATCCAGCTGTGGGAAATACGGTACACATCACTTCTTCCAATGGAGAAGCGGTAAACGTTGTGATCTATTCTACTTTGGGACAACAGGTATTAACTGCAAAGGCACTTACTAACGAATTAAACGTAAGCAACCTAAATGCTGGAATGTATATCGTAAGAATTTCTCAAGGAAATGCTACTCAAACCCGCAAGCTAATTATCAAATAAACGGTAATTACTTTTATAATTTACCAAGCGCTGCAGTCCTACTGCAGCGCTTTTTTATTTACTTTTGTTTTAAATTATTTATGTGAAATTTCCCGTTTTTGATATCAATTCTAGTGAGGCATTTGAACAAATTGCCTTGAAAACCTATAGGTATCAATTAGAAAAAAATCCTGTTTACCGTCAGTATTGCAAACTCATCAAAAAAACTGATGCCTCTATTCTAGAAGAAATCCCTTTCTTACCTATAGAGTTTTTCAAATCACATGAAGTAAAAAGCAACACCCAGTCGCCAGAAATAACTTTTACCAGCAGTGGCACAACCAGCAGCATCGTTTCAAAACATCATGTTACCGATTTGAATGTTTACAACCGGAGCTTAGATCAGAGTTTTAAAACTACTTACGGTTCTATTAAAGACTATGTAATTCTTGCTTTATTACCGCATTATCTGGATCGTACAGGTTCTTCCTTAGTCTATATGGCGCAAGGCTGGATCAATGAATCTAACCATCCAAAAAGCGGCTTTTACCTCAACAATATCGAAGAACTTGCACGAGTTCTAAAAAGCTTTGAAAACAGCGACCAAAAAGTAATTCTTATAGGAGTCACTTTTGCTCTATTACAGCTTGCTGAAGAATATGCAATGCCCTTAAAAAATGTCATCATCATAGAAACTGGCGGGATGAAAGGAATGCGCAAAGAAATCGTAAAACCAGAATTGCATCATATTCTAAAAACAGCTTTTCCATATGCGAGCATTCAAAGTGAGTATGGAATGACAGAATTGCTGTCCCAAGCATATGCCAGCGATGGAATTAACTTTACAACCCCATCCTGGATGAAAGTAAGCACAAGAGATACTAACGATCCACTATCAGGAATTACATACGGGAAAACTGGCGGACTTAACATTATAGATCTAGCCAACTATAATTCGTGCTCTTTTATAGCGACACAAGATTTAGGTAAGAGTTTTGCAAATGGTGCTTTCCAAGTTTTAGGAAGGTTTGATCATTCTGATATTAGAGGTTGTAATTTGATGGCAGTGGATTAAATAAGGTGGCTGTAGTGAAAGAATCAAGAGGTAAGACTGAATCAAGTGGTTTTAATTTTTGATGAAATGAAAGTAAGCGAATTTGAAAGAGAAGATGGATTTTATAAATTCCCAGTAAAAATGTATGAGTTATCAAAACAAACTGGATATTTATATAAAATCGAGAAAGATCTAAAAGTTGGTGACCGTATTTTTACAAACGGATTGATAAACAACAATTACCTGTTAAAGATACAGGTAGACTTGCATTGGTTCAAGTATGAATCTGAATAAGTTTAGTATAAATTATACTTAAAAACTCTCGATCCTCCTCATCAAATCACTTGCAAAAAAGAAAGCTCTTTTAATTACTAAAATTAAAAGAGCCTTTTTCTTAATGCAATAAACTAGGTTGCTTCAGTAGCACCAAAAAATAATTCTTCTTACCACGCTGCAATAAGATCATATTACCAGCGATGACATCCTGCTCAGTAATCATTTTATCTTCATCAATCTTATTCTTATTAATGCTTAGGCTATTTTCTTTCAATGCTCTACGTACCTCTGCATTAGAACTTAAAAATCCAGTTGTTTCATTCATAAAACTAACTACATCAGCACCGTTTGTAATAGAAGATCTTTCTATCTCCACTTGTGGCACTCCATCAAAAATCTCTAATAAAGTGGCTTGATCCATTTTACCCCATTGCTCTGGAGTTACCTTCTTTGAAAATAATATCCCAGAAGCTTCAACCGCTGTTTCATAAGCTTCTTTGCCGTGAACCATGGTAGTTACTTCTTCGGCGAGGCGTTTTTGTAAAACTCTATAACCTGGGTCTTTTTGATGCTCTTCAATAAGCGCCTCACAAGTATCTTGATCTAAGAAAGTGAAAATCTTGATCCAGGTGACCGCATCATCATCTGTTGAAGTGATCCAAAACTGATAGAATTTATAAACGCTCGTTTTATCTGCATCCAGCCAGATGTTTCCCCCTTCTGTTTTACCGAATTTTGTTCCGTCAGCTTTTGTAACTAGTGGTGTTGTGATCGCATAAGCCTTACCTCTTGCCTTGCGCCTTATTAATTCTGTTCCAGTAGTAATATTTCCCCATTGATCAGAACCACCTATTTGCAGTTTACAACCTTCATTTTCATACAGATGCAAGTAATCATAGCCTTGGAATAGCTGGTAGGTAAATTCTGTAAAACTCATTCCGTCGCCTTCTCCAGACACTCGTTTCTTTACAGACTCTTTTGCCATCATGTAATTAACGGTAATGTGTTTACCTATATCGCGAGCAAATTCAATCAGACTAAAATCTTTCATCCAGTCGTAATTATTCACCAATTTTGCACGAGTAGCTTCTTCACCACCATCAAAATCTATAAATCTAGAGATCACACTTTTTACTCCTGCGATGTTTTTATCTAGAATGTCTTGCGTCAGTAAATTACGCTCTGCACTTTTACCACTAGGATCTCCTATCATTCCAGTTGCACCACCTACCAGTGCAATAGGTCTATGACCAGAACGCTGTAAATGCATTAAAAGAATAATTTGCACCATACTGCCTATATGAAGGGAATCTGCTGTTGGGTCAAAGCCTATGTAGCCAGAAACAAGTTCCTTTTGTAACATTTCTTCTGTATCTGGCATGATATCGTGTATCATCCCACGCCATTTTAATTCTTGTACAAAGTTGTAAGCCATTATAGTAATTTTACGGCTGCAAATATATGTGGTTTAGCCGTTTTTAAAGATTTTTAGCATCAGTTATTGTATGAATTTACTTGAAAAGAGAATGGATATTTATTTAATTACAGGAAGAATAAAAATAAAGCATAGCCTTAGTTGCGATTCTTTTTTTGATGAAATCCACGGAAAAGAGGAACGTTTTATTAAAGCAAATTCAAATGGTATCAGCTTCGTATTGTTTATTTTTACCACATGATTTTAATCACAGGTGCAACAGGATTAGTAGGTGGACATTTGTTATACCGCTTTCGCGAAAGCGGAAAAAACATCATTGCAACCTATCGCAATCTTAACACGTTAGATAAAACTCGTGAGATTTTCGAATCCTATGAAGCTGGTGCTGGGTCACTAGTGGAGAGCTTTCAATGGATCAAAGCTGATATTCTTGAAGTGCCAAGTCTTGAGAAAGCGATGGAAAATGTGACTACCGTCTATCATTGTGCAGCTGCGATTGAGAACTTTCATTTTGAGGAAATGAAAAATATCAATATGCGAGGCACCGAAAATGTAGTCAATGTTGCTATTTCTAGCGGTGTTAAAAAGTTATGCCACATAAGTAGCATCGCCTCATTAGGTGAAGCGATAGGAGACAGATGTGTAAATGAAGAAGATTTTTTCAATCTAGACGGTCTTAATACCAATTATGCAATTACAAAATTTGGTGCTGAAATGGAAGCATGGAGGGCCACTCAAGAAAACATTGATGTAATTATTGTTAATCCAGGAATTATTATAGGTGAAGGGAACTGGAATAGCGGCTCTGGTCAGCTTATAACCGAAACCGATAGTGGCAATAAATATTATACGAGTGGCAGTAGTGGTTTTGTAGATGTCAGAGATGTAGCTCTCGCTATACAAAAGCTAACAGAAAGTAGCTTTAAGAACGATCGGTATATTTTAGTTTCAGAAAACAAAAACTACCGCGATATTTTAGACCAAATTGCGCTTACGCTGCAAAAACCCAAACCTAATATTCATCTCAAAAGTGGCCTCCTTAAAACAGTATCTTATCTTCTTAAGATGACTAATGTTTTAGGGTTTAAACCTCAATTAAGCATGGCAAGAGTGCATTCCTTTACCTCAAAAACGAAGTATTCTAACGCTAAAATTAAAAAAACAATAGGGCTTGAATTTACTCCTATTCAAGAAACTATTAAACGAGTAACTACTTTTTACAAGACAAGATATTAATTACTACTCTTCTTCAGCTCCTAATTTTCAAACTCTTTGTACCATCTTTAATGGTGCTTTTAGGATTATGACTTTGCTCTTCCTTAGAAATTCTTTCTTGCCTTGCACTTACAGAATCCTGAAGATTTTTTAAATTATCTTGGACTTGATTTATAATACTTAAATAATCCTCTACTCGATCTGTATAGTAATTAAAATTCTCTTTAAAGGTGAGACTATCCATATCATACTTATTGTAGATATAAGCGCTGGGCTGCACACCCGATTGGATATAGGCACTTCTATTTGAAGAAATGGCTCCTTCAATTATATATAAATCGGTTAATAAATTGGCCATTTTATTTTTAGAGAATAGATTTTCTGGCTGGGAAGACTTCTTTACATTAGAACATGAAAAAGTAAAGATTATAAAAAATACCACTATTGCTTTTTTCATCGTACAAATGAGAGTTCTTGAGCATTTTTATTTTTTGAAACCTTGAAGTTTTTGTATGCAAGTTCTCCATTTACAAAAGTTTGCATGATGCGACTCTTAAAGGTTACTCCTTCAAATGGCGACCAGCCGCATTTTGCAAGTATGTTTTCTTTAGTAACGGTCCAAGGATTATTAGTATCTACCACAACAAGGTCTGCTTTGTAACCTTCTCTAATAAAACCTCTCTTTTCTATATCAAATAATAATGCTGGATTGTGACACATTTTTTCCACTACTTTTTCAATAGTGATTTTTTCATCATGTACGAACTGTAACATGGCTGGCAACCCGTGTTGCACTAAAGGACCACCGCTAGGACATGAACTATATGGATTTGATTTTTCTTCCAGGGTATGAGGTGCATGGTCTGTAGCAATTACATCTATGCGACCATCGAGAAGTGCTTCCCATAATTGATCTCTATCTGCAGCTGTTTTAACAGCTGGATTCCATTTGATCAACTTCCCTCTAGTAGCGTAATCTTCATCACTAAACCATAAATGATGGATACAAACTTCTGAGGTTATTTGCTTATCAGCTACCGATTGCTTGTTAGAGAAAAGAGACGTCTCTTTACCAGTTGATAAGTGAAATACATGGATCCTTGCACCCGTTTCCTCAGCTAGTTGTATGGCGCCACTACTACTTATGTAGCAAGCCTCTTCACTCCTTATTAAAGGATGCTGATCCATAGGAATATCATCTCCATATTTCTCAAATGCTTTTTTAAAATTAGCTTTAATGGTTTCTTCATCTTCACAATGAAGAGCGATTCTTAACTTTACCTTAGAGAAAATATTTCTAAGTACTTCTTTATCGTCGATAAGCATGTTACCCGTAGAAGAACCTAGAAAAAGTTTCAAAGCGGGTACACGAGAAATATCTACTTTCAATATTTCTTCTAAATTATCGTTTGTACCACCGAACATAAAAGCATAATTAGCATGGCTATCTTTTTGTGCCATTGCCATTTTATTCTCCCATTCCTCAATAGTCGTCGTCTGCGGGTTTGTATTAGGCATCTCCATAAAAGTAGTAATTCCACCGGCGACAGCTGCGGCACTTTCTGAGGCTATCGTTGCCTTATGAGTAAGGCCTGGTTCTCTGAAGTGCACTTGATCATCGATCACACCAGGTAAAAGATAATTACCTTCAATATCAATGACAAGAGTATCGGCATTTTTTGCACTTATACTTTCTGAAATTTCTATAATTGTATCGCCTTCTATGTAAACGTCACCTTGCATGGTAACTCCATCAGTAACAATTTTTGCATTTTTAATTAACGTCTTTTTCATATTTCCAGTTTACCTATCAAGCTTTTCATTTTCATCATAAAAACTCCTGTTACAGCTTCTTGTATGATGCCTCCACTCATCTTAGATTGCCCTCTAGATCTGTCTGTAAAGATAACAGGTAGCTCTATGATTTTTGCTTTTAAAAGATAGGATTTAAACTTCATTTCTATTTGAAAAGCATATCCCACAAACTTAATCTTATCTAAGTCCATTTTTCTTAAAAGAGAAGCGCGATAGCACACGAATCCAGCAGTAGTATCGTGAATATCCATTCTTGTTATTAAACGCACATATTTTGAAGCAAAATAGGATAACAGTATTCTAGACATGGGCCAGTTAACTACATTTACTCCTTTTACATACCTGCTTCCTATCGCAAGATCTGCTCCATAATTTGCACAAACTTCATATAAACTTATAAGGTCATTAGGATCATGAGAGAAATCAGCATCCATTTCAAAGATATATTCATAATCGCGCATTAAAGCCCATTTAAAGCCATGAATATAAGCTGTCCCTAGTCCTAGTTTCCCTAAACGTTCCACCATAAATAATCGATTAGGGTAAAGCACTATATTTTTTCTCACTACTTGAGACGTACCGTCTGGAGATGCATCATCTACAATTAAGACATGTAAGTTTTCATTTTGATTTAATACAGCGTCCAGCATCAACTGAATATTCTCCAGCTCGTTGTATGTAGGAATAATTATTAGCGTATTTTTCATAATAAGCCGCAAAAATAAACAATTAATTTACTAGCTATGTAAACGTTTGCTAAATGATATTATTTTTACCACCTTATATGAATATAGAACTGCGCCATATTGAGTTCCATGATTGGATAGCTATCACCTTGTTATTGGGTGTGTTGCTTTTTGCTAGCACCAGATGGTTTTCTACATTTCTTATAACCGACTTACTCAGTTCCTATTTTAAAAATCGATTCATTAAACTTTCTAAAAATGGCGAGGATGGCTCTTCCTTATTAATAATAAGTAGTGTTATTGTTTACGTCATCAACATATCGCTGTTTATTTCTTTATTCTATCAAAATTCACAGCAGCACCCCATAACGCTTGATGGCTACATTTTAACTCTAACCATAGTATCTGTATTCATACTTTCAAGACACTTTCTTGGGAAACTTATAGCGACCCTTTGTGATTTTGAAGAGTTATTATTTATAATAGACCACCATAGAAATATTTATCGGGCGATGTTTGCCTATATGCTTATTATTATAAACTTTATAGTAATTTATGGGTGCCAAATGAATGAGCATGCTTTCTTCATTTCCATGATCACCATTGCATTAATACTATTCCTATATAACCTTATATTAATTTATACTTACAGAAGCTTTGTGTTTGCCTCTATTTTCTATTTTATTTTGTACCTTTGCACCTTTGAAATTGCACCCTATCTACTGTTATATAAGTATATTATGTTGTGATCACCTGTTTTTAAAAGAAAAATACCTTTATGAAAGTGAAAACAATTTTAGTTTCCCAACCTGAACCTAAAATGGAAAATTCACCATATCAAAATTTGGTGAATAGAACAAAAGTTAAAATCGACTTTCGTTCTTTTATACATGTTGAAGGAGCTGCCGCAAAAGAAGTGCGTGAGCAAAAAATAGATTTATCTAAGTTTACCGCAATTATTTTAACGAGTCGCAATGCTGTAGATCATTTCTTTAGAGTAGCTGAAGAGATGAGATTTAAAATTCCAGACTCTTTAAAATATTTTTGTCAAAGTGAGGCCGTTGCTTACTACCTGCAGAAATATGTAGTATATCGCAAGCGCAAAATTTACGTAGGTAAAAGGACTTTTCCAGAGTTGTGCCCTTTGATAAAAAAACACAAGAATGAAATATTTCTGATTCCTAGCTCTGATAAGGTAGGAGGATCTTCCGCTTTAGAATTAGATAAGTTAGGTGTAAAATGGACTAGCGGCACTTTTTTCCGGACTGTAATCAGTGATCTTTCTGATCTCGCAGACGTGAAATATGATGTTTTAGTATTCTTTAGCCCAAGTGGAATAGAGTCCTTATTCCAAAATTTTCCTGAATTCATACAGGAGAAAACTCGCATAGCTGTATTTGGCAACACGACTATGAAAGCTGCGCAAGAAAAAGGGTTGAGGATTGATATACAAGCTCCTACGCCAGAGTCTCCATCCATGACTATGGCAATTGAGAATTACATTAAAGAAAAGTCTTAGCATACCTACTCCGCTTTCGCGAAAGCAGATTTATAAGAAAATAAAAACGTCCTGAATAGTTTATTCAGGACGTTTTTTTATGCAGGTTATTTAACCCATATTTCCTTAAAATGGCAGAAGCTCTATAGTTTTCTGGGAGGTCCACCTGCAAGAATTTCTTCTGAAGCTTGCTCCTCAAACTTCTTAAAGTTATTGATGAAAAACTGTCTCAATTTCTCTGCAGTTTCATAAAACCCTTTATCATTATTCCATGATTCACGTGGACTCAATACTTTGGGAGGCACATTAGGACATGTTATAGGTACAGCCATACCAAACATGGAATGTTTGCGATAAACTCCTTTATTAGCCTCTTCTAAAGAACCGTCTATAGCAGCAGTAATCATAGCGCGCGTATATTTTAACTTCATGCGACTACCGACTCCATATGGGCCACCCGTCCAACCCGTATTTACCAGCCATACTTTCACGCCAGACTCTTTCATTTTTTTACTTAACATCTCAGCATATGTGGTGGGATGTAAGGGCATAAATGGCGCACCAAAACACGCTGAAAAACTAGGAACTGGCTCTGTGACTCCAGTTTCTGTTCCTGCGACTTTTGCCGTATAACCACTAATAAAGTGATATGCAGCCTGACCTGGAGTTAATTTAGAAATAGGAGGTAAGACGCCGAAAGCATCTGCCGTGAGAAAAAAGATGTTTTTAGGATTTTTCCCTATAGAAGGCTCTTTTATATTTTCTATATGATCAATAGGATAACTTACCCTCGTATTTTGAGTGATAGTGGTATCTTCAAAATCGACACTTTTGTCGTCATTTAAAATAACATTCTCTAAGACAGCACCTGGCTTAATAGCACTATAGATTTCTGGCTCACCATCAGGATCTAGATTAATTACTTTTGCATAACAGCCACCTTCAAAATTGAAAACTTCATTGTCTTCTGTCCAACCATGCTCATCATCACCGATTAACGAACGATTAGGATCTGTAGAAAGTGTTGTTTTTCCAGTACCGCTAAGACCAAAGAAAATAGCTGTATTTCCATCCTTACCTTCATTAGCACTGCAATGCATAGGAAGTGTATTTTTAAATACAGGAAGAATAAAGTTTAAGGCACTGAAAATTCCTTTCTTGATTTCACCAGTATAACCGGTTCCTCCTATCAAAGCAATTTTTCTAGTGAAATTTAGAATAGCAAAATTATGCTGTCTGGTACCATCCTGATCTGGAACCGCCATAAATCCTGGAGCATTAATTACGGTCCATTCTGGGTCAAAACCTTCAAGTTCATCTTCAGTAGGTCTAATAAACATGTTATAAGCAAACATGTTAGACCATGGATATTCATTGATAACTCTTAATTTAAGACGGTAGCCTTTATGAGCACAAGCAAAAGCATCACGGACAAAAAGTTCTTTACCATCAAGATAAGAAACCACTTTGTTTAAAAGCGCATCAAATTTATCTGACTCAAAAGGAAGATTTATAGCTCCCCACCAGACTTTATCTTCTGTAACTTTATCCTTAACAATGAACCGATCCATAGGAGAACGACCAGTAAATTCTCCTGTATCAATAGCTAAAGTACCATTATCAGTTTCTTTACCACCATATTTCTCTACGGATTTCTTTTGTAAAACCTCAGGCGAGAGTTGGTAATTAATTTTGGAATTTTTAATCCCCCATTCACTTAACGCAATCGATTGCGTTTTTAAGGTGTTTGAATGCATGTGAATCCGTTTAGTTAGATTTAACGCAAAAATAAAACACTAAAATGGGTCTCGCTAATTATTTATTGAATTATGTGAAATGATTTTCCAAAGTGCAAAAAACCAACCTGAAATAAGGCTTAAACCTCCCAAAGGTGTTATGGGTCCTAGGAATTTTAAATTAATATTTAACCACTTAGAGAGCGAAAGTCCGTAAATGCTGAAACAAAACATTAGCATTCCTGCGACAAAAAGATACAACAAAATATTTTTTGAAGAATCTGTTAGAAGATTTACTTGGGAAAAAGCTATCAAAGCTAGCGCATGAAATAATTGATACCGGACACCGGTTTCAAAACTTTTTATTTGCTGCGGCCCCAGTACTTTTTCTAAAGCATGTGCGCCCAACGCGCCTAAAATTACAGCGATAACCGCAAAACTACATCCAGCAATTAATAACTTTCTTTCCATTGTATTTGAATTTAACTTAAGACTCTTAACTTGCTGCAAAATTACAACAGCTATGCGTAACATCTTAATAATAGGTGCCGGAAAATCTACAGGAGTTCTAGTAGATTATCTTTTAAATAAATCTAATGAACATCAACTTAAACTGCTCATTGCCGATAAAAATCTGCAAAGTGCTGAATCACTAAGCCAAAATCATGAAAATGCAACTGCTATTGAACTGGATATTTTTGAACCTGAGCAACGCAGAGATCAAATTCAGAAAGCAGATATTGTCATATCCATGTTGCCAGCAAGATTTCATATAGAGGTAGCCAAAGATTGTGTTTCCTTTAACAAAAACCTAGTGACGGCTAGTTATGTAAGTCCAGAGATGGCATCCCTAGATAAAGAGGTAAAAGAAAAGGGGCTGGTTTTTATGAATGAGATAGGTGTTGACCCAGGTGTAGATCACATGAGCGCCATGCAAATCATAGACCGCATTACAAATCAAGGTGGTAAAATACTCCTATTTGAATCTTTTACCGGTGGACTGGTCGCCCCAGAAGACGATAATAACCTCTGGAATTATAAATTTACTTGGAACCCTCGCAATGTAGTTACCGCTGGTCAAGGCGGCGCCGCAAAATTTATGCAAGAAGGCAAATACAAATACATTCCTTACAACCGCCTTTTTAGAAGAACCGAATTTCTCGCTATAGAAGGTTATGGACGTTTTGAGGCACTTGCTAATAGGAACAGTCTTACCTATAAAGATATTTATGGACTCAAAGATGTTCTTACTTTGTACCGCGGTACTATGCGTCGTGTAGGTTTCAGTAAAGCGTGGAATATGTTTGTACAACTGGGAATGACCGACGACACTTATGTAATCGAAGGGTCTGAAAACATGACTTATCGCGATTTTGTCAATAGCTTTTTACCGTATTCACCTACCGACAGTGTGGAATTAAAAATGCGCCACGAACTCAAAGTAGATCAAGATGACATTATGTGGCTCAAACTAGAAGAACTAGACATCTTTACCAATGACAAAAAAATAGGAATCCCCAATGCAACTCCTGCACAAATGCTTCAATCCATATTAGAGGACTCGTGGACGTTACAACCTGGTGAAAAAGACATGATTGTGATGTACCATAAATTTGGATACGAATTAAATGGAGAAAAAAAGCAAATAGACAGTACTATGGTGTGTCTAGGTGATGGTGAATTACAAACTGCTATGGCCAAAACTGTAGGTCTTCCTGTAGGTATAGCAGCACTAAAAATTTTAAATGGTGAGATTACAGAACCTGGTGTGCAAATTCCAATTAAAGCCGCTGTATACGGCCCTATTCTTAAGGAATTAGAAGGGTACGGCATTCGTTTCCACGAAAGTGAGACAGAATATTTAGGATATAATAAATTGAACTTGTAGTTAAGAATCATTAAAAAAACCAAAAAGAGCCAGTTGTTCCACAAAACAACCGGCTCTTTTTAATTCAAATAAAGCTGTAACTGATCTCCTCTTCAAATAGGTATTGAATTTCAAAAATTAGATCCCTGATACATTTGGAACAAAATTAAGACCCTTTTATTCACTGAGAATGATTGCCGAGATCCCTGTTAAATTTAGAAAAACTCTTTGTTGAGATGAGGTATTTAAGAACCCAATTTTCTGGGATTCTGGAGTCTTGGAATTCTGGGATGACCATTTAAAATGGAACCCCAAATGGAACTTTAACTGGAAAGTGAAGAATGAAAAAAAACACCTCTCCTTTGGAGCTATGCTCAGCCTGACGCAGTGAGAGGCAGGAGAGATGTCACAGAGCTGGAATCTAAAATCTATACTTCACCTTCATCAATAGATATCGAGGCAACAATCTATAAGAAACCGTTGAGGAAGAAACATCATTGATAGAACTGGTTCTAAATTGCTCTGTATTGGTTAAATTTCTTGCCATTATTGAAAATGAAAACGGACTGTCCTTAATGTTGTATCGGGCATCGATATCTAGAAAATAATAGGTGTTATCTCCGTCATTGATATTGCCAAAGAAATACCTTTCTGATTTGATTTGCATGTCTATTTGCTCGCTAAAAACAAAAGATAGGTCTAGAAACGAGGTGTTATCTACAAAACTATTCTCGATTCCAGAAGAGGCCACTTCATTCCAACGCCATTCTGTTCCTATGTGGTAATTAAAAACCCCATCAAATGCAGATCGCATTTCAAGACCTAGATTATAGTTAGCACTTTCTACTTCTCGCAGATTAGAATTATTAATGATATTTTTAAAATTACTTTCTGAATAACCAGCTTTCAACTTTAAGTTGGAACTCAATACGCCAAAATAATAATCCATATTAGCATTCACAGTGATGTTATCTCGATCTTCAATGACTATTTTATCTGTCTGTGAGAAGTTGGGTTGCAATAAAGAATTGGTAGAGAAAAAATCATGATCTGTTCTATAGCTGGCATTTAAACTCGCAAAAAACTGATCGCTCCAGTTTCCTAATTGGTAATTAAAGTTAATAGAGCTCGCTTCTAACTGATTAAAATCTCCAGTACCTCTATTTAAAGAACGGAAACTGGTGAGCACATATTGATCATATACATCTAGAATACCAGCATTAGTGGTGTTGTGCGATGCGCCCAGCCCTATTCTATTCTTTTTGTTGATTTTATAATCGGCATTAAAACTAGGATTTATAAAAAACGGCAGTTGCGACTCAGAGCTTCCTGACTGTTCTAGCGAATTAAACAATTGATGCGCATCTACCGCGCCAGTTAATTTTAACTCCTCCCATTTATACAAATAAGATGCTTTTGCATAGAGATCGTTCACTCCATATCTGGTATCATTTTCATAACCTTGTGGTGGATTTATGATGTTTCCGCTTTCGCGAAAGCGTAACTCATTTCCTAATCTATCCTCACGGTATTCATTACCTAGTTGCAACTCTAGCAAGTGACCGTTTTCTTTGCGGTCTAGATAATGAGCGTTAAAACCGGCATAGGTCATGCTATTTTCTATATTCTGAAAAACAGATTCTGGTTGAGGGCTCGTATTGAACAAATCCTGAAAAAAGTACTGGTTCACGTCATAATTTTGAGGTGATTTCTCGTCTATAAATCTACCTGTGAGTAGTAACACACGCTGCTCATCAAAACGGTTTGTGTAAGTTGTAATATGATCCAATCGTTGTGTGGCAGTAGTAAGCGCTTCTACGGTAGAGACGTCGTTAAATTGCAAGTTAGAACCAGCGTCGTTAGAGCGATCACTATAGGATGTTACCGATTCTATACCAGAAGTTTTAGATAGATCATAATTGAGTTGAAATTTCCCAAAACCTGTAAAATACCTGTTGCGCAGCAAGTAGTCTTCTGTATTTGTAAAGTTGGTGCCTTGTGCAAAAAAGCTATTGGTACTATTTCTAAAAAAGTCCTTTTCATCCCAATTAAAAAAGCCTAAAGTTTTAATTTTTAGCTTTTTAGTAGGATTAAAAATAGCGTTTAATGAAAGTAACTCTGCATTATTAAAATTAGAACGACTGGCTTTAAAGTTATAGAGTCCAGCCTCTAGACTTTGTAAGTTACTGGCTTGCTCGCCATCGCCCACGCGACCAGGTTCTCCATAACGCATGGGACTTATAAGATTGCCTATATCTCCAGTAGCATCCTGACCGGTAGCGTTTGCATTACCTAGAAAGTAGTATTTATTCTTTTTACTAAAACTCATGAGATTAAAACGACCTTCATAAAAAGTACCACCTTCTAGGTCGTGACCCAACTCCACATTACCGAACCATTGCCGTTTTGCATCTTCATCTAGGGTAAGGTTCAATGCTACTTTATCACTTTCTTCTACTCCTTTAAGCAGTTTATTATTAGAATAATGTTGTAGGATTTCAATTTTATTAAGTGGCTTTGCCGGCATATTTTTAGTAAGGATCTTATAGCCTTTTTCAAAAAAGTCATCTCCTTCTATCATCACTTTTTCTACTTCTTGGTTCCCTATTTTAATCGTTCCATCACTTTCTACGGTAAGACCAGGTATTTTTTTAAGCAGGTCTTCTACCACTTCTTCATTGCCTTGCATAAAGGCTTTGGCATCTATAATAATCGTGTCTTTCTTAATACGGATAGGAAGATCTGCATTTATGATAATCTCATTGAGTTCCAGTTGCTGCTCTACCATAGAAATATTTATGGTTTGTGGCATCTCTAGATCATTGATAGTTACAGCAATGGTTTGCGCAGCATAAGAAAGAGAAGAAAAGGTAAGTAAATGCTTGCCAGTTTGCTCTGGTTTTATTTTATAAAAACCCAGCTTATCTGTTTGTGTAAACGCCACAATACTGCTGTCTTGTGCTGTTTTAAGAATCACAGTTGCAAAAGCTACTGGTTCTTTTAATTCATTAACTGCTTTGCCAGATATTTGCGCTGTGGATATAAAGCAGGTTAAAAATAGAAAAAGACCTGTTAGGGGCTTTTTTTTAATACTGCAATTAAAGTTAATTCTAATTTTCATTGAATTAAAAAGATAGATTTTTCATTAATAGATAATAACTCAAATTAAATAAAGTAAGTGCAGATATAAATATTTAATTTATTGTAGCCACATCAAAAAGAAAATACCGTTTGATTTCTCCAACTATTTGAAGGCTCTTTCCACTCTTTAGTGTCAAATTCAGTTGATATACTTAATTTTCTATTTCCTGCTCTAGACTTAATAGCCTTAAATTTACTTTTTAAAGATTCTATCAAGGTGCTGTCAAAATTTTTGTAGCTTATGTTTTCAAACTTTTTAACTCTATCAAAAACTGGATTTAGATCGATCTTTTCGTCATAAGGGTAATATACAGACTTTAAATGCCATTTAAAAAACCCTTCACTATCTTCTACCTCAAGAATTAACCCAGGTAAACCATGAAATTTCCAGGGCCCAAGGGAAACAGGAATTTCTTCTGTATAAAAAGCTGTATAAGACCTTCCTCTAAAATTTAATTCTGCTTTTTTACAAATAAATTTGCCAATTCTTTTTGAATCATCCACTAATTTCCAATCCATTATTGGTATTTCTTCTTTTACCGAAAAAAACTTCTTGATAGCGCGCCTTTCAAACAAGTTTTCTGTCAAAGAATCTTGATTTCTATTTAACAGAATTTCAGAGAAATACTCATCTTTCAGCGCTGCAACAATGATTGTGTTTTCATCGAGTTCCTTTAAGTTAGAAGTGTTGTCAAAAACTGTCCTATAATAAGAATAATTGTCTGTAACTAATAAAAATCCCTTATCCTGATTTATTATTTGTGGTATATAAGATACCAACTCATTATATTCTACTTTTAAAACGCCTTTTTCCTGAGAAAAAGACGTTTTAAATATTAGAATTCCGATAACAAAAACTAAATATTTATTTAACATTGTTAACTCTAATTACCGTTCCATATATCTATTGTACGCAATCTTGCTGTTAGACTACCACAATCTACGTCATTAGGAACTCCTTGCATTATAACTCCACCAACTCGTTCACCTCTAGAATTGCGAACATTATAATAGCAAGTTTTATCAAAACTCTCATTTGTGGTTGTCGTTGTCGTTCTTTCATTCTCAGTAGCAAACCCACTACTCAACATAAATACTCCAGCAAGTGCTGCAAAAACTAATTTTCTCATAATAAAATGTTTTAATTGATTAATATGAGCACTAAGAAACTAAGAAACTAAGAAACTAAGAAGTATGCAAGTTTTTTGTGAGTTATTTTTAAAATGATGGAATAGTAGTTAACAATTATTGAGAATATTTCTGGCCGATCCCTGATAAATTTGGGGCTAGCACTTTTCTTTGGTTACGTATTTCTTGCCAAATTTTCTGGTATGACTTTATGAACTTGAATTTGAAAGTTGAAAGTTGAATTAGAATTAGAAAAAAGCTACTGGTTTTTGTTGTTCATTTATTTCATTACCAGATATTTTGGCTTTAGTCGCAACGCATGTAAAAATAGAAAAAGACCTGTTAGGGTCTTTTTATTTGGGTTTAATAAGTTTAAAACTCTATTTTTTCTCTTCATCTTCGGTTTCCCATTCATAGATTCTTTCTGCACCAAGTCTCTCTAAGGTTACTTTAGTTTGACGAATACCTCTTCCCATTTTTGCAACAGTCCTTTTACTGCGATCATTTCTCTCGTTTGTTTCATTGGTTAAGACTTCTCTTAAAGTAATTTCTTTACCATCAAAACTACTTTTACTAGGAACCACTATAGAGTTATCATATCTTAAAGATGTAAGATTCCAATATAAAGTGCTACCATTATAAGTAGACTCCATATTAATAATAAGACCTGGTAAACCTTTAAATTTAAATGGTCCAAAAGGAACAGCTATTTTTGGGGCATACCACGCAGTAAATTTTCTACCTCTGAATTGGACTTCAGCCTTTTTACAATTATATTTATCTATTAACTTTTCTTCATTGAGTAATTTCCAATTTAATTCAGGCATACTATCATGAACAATTAGTTCATTGTCGAGATTTTTTAAATAAGTGAAGTTTTCATCTTTAGAATTGGATAGAAAAATAAAATTAGAAAAAATATTGTTGCTAAAATCTTCTACAAAAATATTATCCCCTTCTATCCTAATTTTAGGATTTGATTTTTCTTTATTTAAATCTGGTTTACTGATTACCTGATAAAAAGCTATTTTCTCATCAGCTGTTAATGTTTCAATTCTACTCCCGCTAATATCTGTATAATTATATTTTGCGATTAAAACATTTTTCTGACCAAAGCTAAAACAGCTAAAACAGAGAAAAATTAAATAAATAATTTTTTTTACCATTTCAAAATACCTAATCTTAGTGCTGTCAAATGGTAATTAATAACTCCCTCGCAATCTGCTCTACCGATAGTTTCCACCGAAAAACTTTGAACTACGGTAACTGGTTGACCAAAAGAATTAGTTGTAGTTCCTATAATGTCGTAGGTACAGTCGAAAAATACTTCTTTATCAGATTCCTGTAAATTTTCAATTTCAATCTTAGCAAACCCACTACTCAACATAAATACTACAGCCATTGCCGTAAAAACTAATTTTCTCATAATAAAATATTTTAATTTGTTAATATAAGTACTAAGAAACTAAGAAACTAAGAAACTAAGAAATGTTCAATTTTTTTTTGAGTTATTTTCGATTTTAACATATTTATTCTAATTTTATTTTACTTTCATAAGTTGTAAACGCCACAATACTGCTGTCTTGTGCTGTTTTAAGAATTACCGTAGCAAAGGCTACTGGTTCTTTTAATTCATTTACGGCTGTACCAGATAGTTGAGCGTTGGTTATAAAGCATAGTAAAAATAGAAAAAGACCTGTTAGGGTCTTTTTTTTAATACTATAAATAAAGTTGAGTTTACTTTTTTTCATTTTCGGTTTCCCATTCGTAAACTTTTTCAATGCTTAGTCTTTTGAAAGAAGTTTTAACATTAGAGTAACCCTTCGGTAATCTGGCTGTGCTTGCTTTACTTGCCTCTTCCCTGAGATTTTGCTTATATTCAATAAACTCTTTAAGAGTCATATTTATACAATCCTCACATATTTTTGGGATTTGAAAAAGCTTATCTAAAGTTGCAATATTAGTTGCTACCCATGATTTTTTTGAATTGTCCCCTATAGAATTCGATATTAAAATTAAACCAGGAAGACCTTTAAACTTAAATGGACCAAAAGTAACTGGAATTTCTGGTGTAAACCATGCCTCATAATCTCTTCCTCTAAAGTGAGTAGTTGCTCTATTACAAACGTAACCATTTATTTTTTTTAAATCTTTCTTGTTAATTATCCAATTTATATTCGGAACTGAATCGGTTATCAATCTTTTTTCGCCTTTGTATTTTAGTTGGTAAAAAATAATTTGACTTTCTCTGTTTTGATAAAACTCTATCTTATTGAGCTTTATGTCTTTTTGTACCAAAGTTACTTCTGTACCTTCTACCTTATCTTTTGCCGTATTTGATCCTTCATAAGGCTCATTGTAATAATAGGATGAATTAGAGTCTGCGATTAATGTTTCCTGCTTTTGATAACTTGAAGTAGTAAATGTATAATTGACTTTAATAGTTTGCGACAAACATAAGATAGGAAAAAGTAAGAGTATAAGCTTCATAAAACATTTATTAAATTATAGACTGTTTTTATAGATAAAAACAATCTATAAGTTAATTATCTAATTAAAATTTTATTGCTCCTGTTTGATAAGCTCTAAGAGTGAATGAAGCTCTTACGTTACAATCTCTTTCGTCAGCGGCTTGTGTGATGTGAGTTCGAGTTTCTGTAACTTCATTACCTTCTTCATCAATACTAGTTCGAGTAATCGTTATCGTACATGTCCCATTAACTGAATCTAATTCTATACTTTCGTAGGTAGAAAACCCACTACTCAACATAAATACTCCAGCAAGTGCTGCAAAAACTAATTCTCTCCTAACAAACTATTTTAAAAGATTAATATGATTTAAATAAGCTAATAAGCTAATAAATATCCGAGTTTTTCGTGAGTTATTTTCAGTTTTAATATAGTTATTCTAGTTTTATTTCACTTTCATATATTGTAAACGCCACAATACTGCTGTCTTGTGCAGTTTTAAGAATAACGGTCGCAAAGGCTACTGGTTCTTTTAATTCATTTATGGCTTTACCAGATATTTGAGCGTTACTAATAAAGCAGGTGAAAAATAGAAAAATACCTGTTAGGGTCTTTTTCTTTAAATTCAATAAGTAGAGAAATTTATCATTGTTGCTCATTATTTAATTCCCATTCGTAGATTTTTTCAATACCTAAGTTTTTAATTTCTGTTTTGGTATGCGTAACACCTTTAGGATTTCTCGATGAAAATCTACGACTTTTTTCCTCTCTTATTTTTTTATTCATTTTATTCATTTGATATGCATTAATTGTTGGAGCATCTAAATCATTAATTTGTGGCATCACAGAGTTGCTATTTTTTCTCGATAATGCTTTTAAAGTCCAAATATGAGAAATATCATTTTCATTGTTTTCTAACCGAACAATTAATCCTGGGAGGTTATGAAATTTAAAAGGACCAAATGAAATTGGGATTTCAGGGGTGAAAAACGCAGTGAAACTGCGACCTCTAAAATTTGTTGTGGCTTTATAACAAAGATACTTGTCAATTTTTTTAGTTATAGCCTTATCAACTTTCCATTCTATGTGAAAGGACGAGTCATTAACAATAAATCTTTTGTTTTTTAAATTAACAGTGTATTCGTACAACCTGTTATCCTTTTTATTGTAAAATAATGCTACAGAACTTGTTTTTATTTCTTCGATTGGTAGGACCCAGTTACCTTCTGTTTTTTCCACTGGTTTTTTGTTTTCATTTTTGATATTTAAACTTGGCCTTATATAGACTGCATTGGAATCATTTACTATTAAATTCTCAACATGAGAGAAAAAGTCATTTTGATATTGATAATCAACTATCATTATTCCTCCCTTATTTTGTGCGTTAAGCAATAAAAAAGGTAGTATAATTAAAAAAATTGGAGCTATTTTTTTTGTTAATTTCATAGAATTATTATTATTTTCCAAGGTGTATACCCATATTCAATCCTGCAGAATGGTGTCTTATTGACCCAATCACTATAAACTACTGGCGGCAGTCCCATTAAAATAATGCGTTTCTTCTTGTGTCCGCATATTGTGGTCAATCTAAATTCTCAAAATAGAGTAATTACAATCTACAGTGTCAAATACACCAATAGTTTCATTGATTTTCAAAGTAAAAAACCCACTACCCGACATACAGAGTACAACAAGTACTGCAAAAACTAGTTTTCTCAGTATAAAATATTCTAGTTGATTATTACAACCATGATAAACTAAGAAACTAAGAAAAATACTTCTTATTTTTATTATTCTCTTGATTTTTAACAAAATAAATCGCCATATAAATTAGTTCTTCGATCAATGAATGCTTTTTTAAATTTCCTTAAATGTTCTTGAAAGAGTAACCGGTCCTTTTATCACAAACCCTGCAGCAGGGGACAAGGCTTAGGCGGTGATTAACGTAACCGTAATAAATGAATATGTTGAGATAGTTTGTTTGGCAGTAACAGTTTACACATGCAATACCGGCTAATTTTACGACCCGATTCTCATTGGATTCATGATAAGGCTGGTAGTAATCATGATTCCATTGTTTATTGAGATAGAATAGACAGATCCCTGATAAATTTAGAAAACTCTTTGTTAAGATGAGGTATTTTAGAACCCAATTTTCTGTAATTCTGGGATGAGCATTTAAACAGGAACCTCAAATGAATCTTCAACTGAAAAGTGAAGAATGAAAAAAAACACCTCTCCTTTGGAGAGAAAGTAGAGAGCTCACAAAACTGGAATCTATAAGCCATACTTCATCTTCATAAATAGATATCGAGGATAAATAAGGTCTTAAAATAAAAAATTTACAACTGATTTTTTTTGGGGGTTCTGGGATGACAAAGAATTATTCGCAGATTTAAAAAAATTGCTTGTTACACCAATTTTCCTTTTAAATATCGTTAAAATATCTGATTTATTATTTGCTGTCCTGATCAAAAAAATCCAATCATAACTAGGCTACTTTTTTATTTTTATAACAAAGGAGCTCGAAAAACAACTGATTATATGCGACTTTTGAGGGTAAAGCAATATTATGGGTAGAAAACTGTTAAAGAGCTATTTGAAGGAGAAATAACACATCTGGAAATTAGACGTGCGCGCCATATGATCCGTTTCTTAGGCATTAAAATATTGAAAGCTCGAAGCACTTCCTAAAAAACATTCCTTTTTTAATTCTTTGTTACTTTTTACTTGTGCTGAGCTTATTATCATCAAATAGTCTAGGACCTATACCCTATATGTTAACAGCACAGCGGTCTTTATTCTTTTATCAAACAGTCATAATTCCAGCCCTACCTATCAAAGGACCAATTCATAATATCTGTACGCAACCCAAAATTTAACCATACCGTACTTTCTCCTCGCACCACATCATTATTAAATCGCGGATTCTGACTGCGGTAAATCAGCTGACCAAATACCTTTAACCTACTTGCTGGATTGATCACATAACCCGCTTCTATGTGTCCGAAAAAGAAATTGGAGATATTACCTTGTACCGTTTTGTTACCGTTATCAGAAATACGATCATCTTCAGAACCATAAATATTACCTCCGTAAAAAGCATTATTTCCATTGAGAAGAATATCATAACCTCGTTCTCCATAAATAGCTTTGGCAATTCCATACCAGCGGTCTTTGGTATAACGAGCTATTAAGATAGTCTCATAAAAATTTGCTCCCCAAGGATGCGCGAGTGCTTGATTGCTATTGGCATAATTTAAGACGACTGTATTATGAGAATAGGTATAGGGCCTGACTCTATTGTATTCTAATTGTACCATCAAGTTAGGCATTGTAAAAGCATTTTGCCATTTGATCCCTAACTGATAAGCACTTTTATTCTGGTAACTACCATCACCACTAGCCACAGAGACTCCAGAAAACTCGTCTAGTGTGAGCTGTCCATAACCAGTTATAAAATCAGTAAATTTATATTTGGCTGTAAAACCTAACAACGCGTTTCCACCACGTGAACCTGTTTGCAATTCTATAGATTGGTAAAAAATCACTGGATTGAGGTAATTGAAGTCAAAGCCTCTCTGGTTATCATCTTGCCACAAGACACTTTCAAAAAGTCCTATGTTTAATCTTTTAGTTGCATTCCAGCTTAAGTAATGATGCGTCATGAACTTGGTGCGGAAAGAGTCATCAGCGGTTACTTCAGGTCTCACATCTCTTAAAGAAGTATATAAAACGGTGTAATCTAGTTTCCAAAATTTTGCGTTTAATTTAAAATAAGGAAAGGGTTGTGAGTTATCACTCAAGACTAGGGAACGATATCCATCGCCTATAAAATGCTGTCCATGTCCTAATTGTAAATCAAAGTATTTACTAGGCTTATAATTTACATATCCTGTAGCTACTGGATAATCAAAAATGTTTTCTCCGCCGTCTTCGGCTATTCCACGACCAGGAACAATTCCAGGATTACCGCCGTCTGGTGCGCGCCGTCTAACCTCTCTTTCAAAATACCCTGGGAATCTACCTTGAGATTCTTGAATACTTGTACCAAATGTAATCTGACTGCCTATCCCACCGCTTACATTGACCAGTCTGGTATTATTATAGGTAGTTACATCATCTCTTGAATCTCTTCCTACTTGTAGATCAACTCCAGGATCTACCACAAACCAGTAATCCTTGCCTGCTACTTCAAAAAAGTGCTCATTGGACCACTTCCGACCTAACCAAGTTTCTCGTTCTTTAAGAAGAGATTCCCGCTCTGCTTCTAGATCAAAATATTGATCAACATAGTTAAAAGTATAGGGCTTTACAGCCGTATGTGCATTGTTTCCTACTCGGTTCATAGCCGCTTCATATCGATGGTATCTTTGGTAAGAAAGCGGGATAATAGCATCAGACCTGAGTTGATTTCTATCATACTGATCGGTTAAAATGGTGTTGTATTCTTCATTCGCTTTCGCGAAAGCGAGACTGTCTTCCTCCTCTTCCTTTCTATTTTGTTTTTTTACATCCTTATTTGAATTGCTGTACACTTGAAAGGAACCAAAATCCTTCATAGGAATAGGACTATTAAGTATAAATTGCATGTAAGTAGGAGCTCCATTGAAAGTAGGCGCCTCTACTTGAGGCAGATTTTCAAAGGCTTTGATCATCTCCTCTTTAACAGATGCTTTTAACGCATCTGTTCTTATCAATACAAATTTACCTTCTCGATCTACTTCAAATCTGATTGTAACAGACTGTTTTTTAACACTGTCTTTCTTGACAGGATGCTTATACCTATCCTTAAGTTGCACATAGAGCGTAGCATAAAAACAATCTTCTAATTGATCGCTAGCTTTTTCTTTACACCCGTCAAAAACTGGAAACCTCTCCATATCTGATTGTGCCGATACCACGTTAAAAAATAGGAGGATAAGGAACGTAAATAAAAATTTCATAGCTTCTTAATAAGTCGCAAATATACTTGTTTTAATAAGTGCCCCAAAAAGAGAAAAGCCATGAATAACCATGGCTTTAAAAAATCAATGACCTACTAATTAATTATTTACCTGGAATCTAATAGGCAAAGCGTAAGTAACATTAACTGGCTCGTTATCGATTTTACCTGGAATCATTCTAGGCAATCTAGAGATGACCTCATAAGCCTCTTCTTCTAGTTTTTTATTAAGTGCTTTCACTAAAATATTTCTAGGAAATCCATCTATACCGATAGTAAATTGAACAGAAATTTTAACCACGTCATTTCCATCCATAGAATTTGCGAGATTTACATCAAACTTACGTTGTACAAAACGAGCCATTTTTTTATTTAAACAATCTATCCTTTCCTCTTTATCCATGCTAGAACGACAACCAGGGAATAATGGAGCCTCATGAAGGGCCGCTAGATGAGTAGGCTTAAAAGTTGCTGTTGGTGCTTCTTTACTTGTTCCTGTTTCTTTATTTATTGATCCATTCTCTACTGGTACGGTAGATACTGGTCCCAGAGGTTCTTTATTTGTGTCTGAAACATCTAGAACGACATCTTTCACTATTTCTGGAGCCTTGTTAAGATCGGTTTTAACAGGTATTATTTTAGGTAGCTTTAGCTTTTTTATTTGTATCCTAACCTTGTGGTTTGGAATAATCATTACTGGTCCTGTATATCCTTTTTCTGGGGTCAATGCAACAGTAATTGAATCACCTACAGGGATATCTGGAACAGCTGTAGATAATTCCATAATAAGAAATGCAGCCACTAAAGCGGCTATTAACCCTATCTGAAAGTTGATAGTTGGATTGACTTTTGTATGTACCGCCGTTTTATCTTCACGACGAGTATTAAGTGGTGTTGCAGCGCCCCTTTGCTCATTTGTAGTATTCATAATAAATGGTTTTATGTTGTTTCCAATAGAAATCAAGAAACGTACCAAAAAAAATCCCAACCTTAATAAGGTTGGGATTTTAAATAATATGAAATTTATAGAGTACTAGTCTTGTACTTGAAAAATAATGGGGAGCGCATAAATAACACCGACTGGTTTACCTCTTTGCATTCCTGGAATCATGGTCGGTAATTTCTTAATTACTCTAGCCGCTTCACTTTGTAGTTTAGGGTGCTTTGCCCTAGATTGGATTCCTACTACATTGCCTTTAGCGTCGATTTTAAATTGAACAGATATTTTCTGTCTTCCTTCTAGACCAAGATCAGTTGCGAGTCCCGTATTAAATTCTCTATTTACAAATTTTTTGATTTTCTCACTCATACATTTCTTACGATCTGCATTGTTTTTCATCTTTTCACATCCCGGGTAAATGGGCACATTTTCGATGATAGCAAATGGTACATCTGCAATTACTTCTTCAACACCGACTTCTTCAGACACTTCATCTATCTCGACAATCTCTTCTTCCTCATCAGTCTCTGTACTTTCAATAATCACCTCTTCGATCTCCACATCGTTTTCAACTACCTCAAGAACTTCAGGAGCTGGTGGCGGTGGCGGTGGCGGTGGTGGTGTATCCAACATTTGCGTAATCGGAATCTCTTCTTCAACAAAGAATTCGTCTGATAGTTCAAAAACCTCTTCTATTTCCACGGTTTTAGACTCATACTCAATTCCTTGCCATGATAGCAATAACATAAAAGCTAGCCCCGATAAAGAGTATAGTGTTATGTTTTTACGTAAATCTGCTTTTTCTGATTTTTTTACTTCCATAATGGCTGTATTTAAGAGGTTAAAAATAATGAAATCTTTCTGCTAATAAAGGATTTAATTAATTTTATGTTGTTGATATAATTTATCTATAATCCATAAAATAAAAAGAGCAAGAATTATGCCAGCAATATTAGCTAATACGTCCCTAAAATCCATCATTCTATTGATAGAGATATATTCCTGACCCAATTCCACAAATATTCCTATTACCAAGGAGAAAACACTCGCACCTATTGCAATAGTAAGTGACCAATTTTTAAGAATGGTTCTTATTCCAAAAGATGTAAGATTCTGTTTACTCAAAAACCGTGAATAAAAAAAGAAATACCACACTAGTGCCATAATAAAATAAGCAACAGCATGGTAAATTTTATCAACGTGCTTTATATTTACTGAGGGCACCGCATTATTTAGTAATGATGCTATTACAATAGCAACCGTATAAAGAGGCGCTGTCCAGTAAGGAAGTTTTTGCATTACCCGACCAGTTCCTTATACGCTTCTGCACTAAGTAAATCCTCAATTTGAGTAGCATCTGTAAACTTCATTTTGATCATCCATCCTTTCCCATAAGGATCAGAATTTACCAGTTCTGGATCTTCTTCTAGTTGATCATTAAAAGCTGTGATCTCTCCTGATAAGGGTAAAAATAAATCAGATACTGTTTTTACGGCCTCTACCGTTCCAAAAACTTCTTCTTGATCCATTGTCTCATCCACGGTTTCTACCTCTACATAAACGATGTCGCCTAACTCACTTTGAGCAAAGTCTGTAATACCTATAATAGCAATGTCTCCGTCTATTTTGATCCACTCGTGATCTTTAGTATACTTTAATTCTAATGGGATGTTCATTTTATTTCTTTTTTGTTGCTGTAAATTTAAGATAAGTATATTTATTAATTCAAACCTTGAAGTCTAATTCACGATTATAAGTACAATTAATTACCAAATGTATATCGCAACGTAATTCCACTGCGTATAGTTGTTTGCGGAAATGCTGTAGAAATAGCAAATTCTGAAAACGTATGATCGTAATAAAAGATCGCTGTAAATGCCGTACTCAAATTATAGTCTGCTGTGAACTTGAGTCCATAGATAGTCTGTCCAGCAGTTGCCTGACTGTTATCTAAATCTAAATATCTTATGATCGTTATGTTATCTCTAACAGAGCCGTCTAATCTCAAATTTAAATCACTTTTGATAACTTTACTCCTGCCACCTACGTTCGTATTAAACCTCAAATCTTTAATGCGGTACCCCAATCCTAAAATCAACTCATTACCAATAATCTCGGTAAGCAAGTTGTTATCAAAGCTTAATGAAACTACACGATCCTTTCTCAGCTCAGCAGCAACAGAAACAGAGTTCTTCATCTCAAAATCTAATTTGATTAATGGACTGAATTGCTCTGCAAGATTGATGTTAAAAAATAAGTTTCTAGATTTAAAATCACCGTTTTGATTGAGTGCATTTGTTCCTAATTGCTCTTGGTACGTTAGTGAGCGATTACCTTCTGCAAAATCTAGGTTAGTTTGGAACTGATTGATTGTATAGCTAGAGCGGTAACCGTGATTTATAGAAAACCTTCGGAAACGCTTCTTGAACCATTTTAAATTCATCAATCCAGTATACTTGACTGTCCAATTAGGTAAAGGAATATCTCTAAAGGCATTAGATCCTTGTTTCTCTACATCTCTACCTTCATAAGCAGCTAGAAAGGCTGGTAATAGAACTTGCTGGCTGTTTCTTGAAAAACCTTCTGGATAACCATCTACATCTCTAGTGAATGTGCTCCCACCATAAAATGCGGTAGCCAGCCTATTTGCTACTGTAAGCCTATTCGTTCTAAGAGCGTCAAAAGTCTCCGAACCGTCAATGGTGCTTTTTTGAAATGCTGTACCTATCATCAATGTAGAAACATTAAAATTACCAAAATTATTAGGTGTAAGCGATTGATAGGTTAAATCATCTTCATTTACTTTATAATTCTCCGAATAAGTTTCTTGATAAGCTCGATTTCCTAATATATCTATAGAAAGATCCTTCAATAAATCTACTTTAAAATTGAAATCTAGTTGTCTTGTTTCTACCTCACTGTATTGCTGGTTAAAATCTTGATACAAAGTCAACCAGCCACGCTGTGCTGCTAATGTCCTGATTTCTGCTTGACTTCCAAAGATAAAACCAGTTGTAGGCTTCAGAGTTCCTACAAAACCTATATCTGGAGTATATCCAGGTAAGATTATACCGTTTGTTTCTTGATAATTAATCTGTGCTCTTTTTACAGAAGTTACGATACCTATTAAAGTATTATAAGCCTTGTTTGCAAAATTATTTTTGGGAACTTTAGGAAGGTCTGCTCCTTTTTCAGTTGGATTAGTTGGCGGCTTTCTACTTCTAGTTCTTGCGTTCTTTCTTGACCTCACCGCCTTGCTTGCCGTTGCACCAAATTTCTTTTTTTCCAGCCCTACATATTTGTAAAGTTTATCCAAGTCTAGCGTTCCATTGATGCGATGCGTATTTGCATTCTGGATAGAGTTTCCTAAATCAGGAATATCTTCTAACTGTGCAAATTGTTGCTGGTTGCGCGTCCAGTTAAAGTTAGAAGTGTAGGTGTAGTTCGCTTTCGCGAAAGCAAGAAAAGGAAACTTATCAAAAGGCAATTTATATGTAAGCTGAAGCTGTTGTGAGTGTGAGTTGGGAATTCCCTCATCAAAAAAATCAGTCCACAAAGTATAATTTTCATCAATCGTTTCGTCTTCGTTCACATAACTTCGTATCAAACGGTCATTGTTTGCAGACAAGTTTACCTGCAACGATTTAGTTAAATCCCAGTTAATGGCATACTGGTGATTCATAGTGAAATTGCGATTGGTCAATGGCGCAAGTGTTATATTCTGAGCATCTGGAATACCGTCACCATTTAAATCTACTGGATTTGTATCCAACTGTAAATCACGAAATTTCTGAGTATTGTACTGTCGCAATACATTTAACCCTGCTGATAAATTATTGGGGAGCGGATTAAAATTCAGGTCCTTGATAAACTTTAAATAAGGATTGTCAAACCATTTTACATTTTTAAAAGGCTCCAAATCTCCTTTAGGAAATGCATAATTATACGTGCCTCCCGTATTTACAGATTGATCTTGAAACTTTTCTACTTCAAAATTTCGTTGATCCGTTTGATTATAAGAACCTGAAAAAGTGAAGTTTTCAATATCATAAGGCATAGGTTTTGAATCACCAGTGCGCTCCTTACGCACTCCTATTAAGTTGATGCTTTGTCTTCTTGTATAATCTTCAGACTGTTCTCTTATAGCGTCCCGTTCATCGTCACTATTAGCACTATCAAGTCGAGCCTCTAATTCAATATCTTCAAATTGAGGATCAAATTGTGGGGTAATAGTTTCTACTCCTATACTATAAGAAAAAGGTAAAGAAACACCCCATTTCTCAGGAAGTAGTTTGCCTAAACTGAAGTTCGTAGTAACATCATATTGAGTCACATTCTCGCGACTTCTTTCTTGCGGCCCTTGCTCAATAGCTCCAAAACCTATCGTACTTCTCCTTCCTGTTGCGCTTACACTTGCAAAATCTGCAATGTTTGCATCCATACTCATCACCGCAGCATAACCACCTTGATTTTTTAATCCTGACAGCCTCATTTCATTGAACCATACTTCCCCACTAACTAAGTCCCCAGATGCATTTCTGACCCCTATCATTAAAGACCTTATATCTCCAAAGTTGGGATTTCCTTTTATTAAATAAGTATGTTGATTTGGACCGCCATTAGCACCTCCCAGAGCTGATTCTGTAATGGGGTCACTCAAATCGCCAGGATTTAAACTAGGATTTCCAAGCACTTCAGATTTAATTTTTTGTAATAACTCTAATTGGATCTTAAAATTATTCTCCGTAGGCCATACTTCTTCGGCAGATGGGTTCATATTTGGCTGGGTCACCGTCATAGGCAATCTCACCTCGTAATAATTTTGAGTGAAATCTACACCAAATCTTACAAAAGCCTCTATTTCTCCGTCTTCAACAGATTGATCTGGAAAGTTGCCATGATCTACATGCAAGAACATCTCAAGACTCTCATACTGTCTCATATCTATTCTTATATTCTTAAATACTGCTCTCGCTCCTTTTGGCTCTAAATCTTGTACTCTTAACGCTAGTGATTGTTCGTTTTGTCTGATGTTTTGATTTTGAGTTCTTAACTCCTCTCGCAACACACCTGGCGGCAAGGCATAGGGAACTGGCTCCCGTTCATTATTATTTTCAATATTAACTCCTTGTACTTCAAAAACAGATTGACTATTCTGTGGTGTATTGTCTTCACTTATATTTTCTGTATACTGACGATAATCTCCTCTAACCAAATCTAAAGATCCAAATCTAAGTATTATATCCTCTTCAAAGTCCGTAAGATACATCCTCATAAAACGTATAGCTCTAAAATCCCCAATACCTCCTATAGCCTCCCGACTCGTATCACTTAAAGGGATACGCAACTGCACCCATCGAGTTTTACTTTGGGTTCCATCGGGATTGGTAATTGCTGGTGTTTCTTTTTGATCTGAAATAAACCGACTCTCTAATTTATTACCAACATTATTAAATGGAATATCATATGAATAATAACTATCTATAGTATTCATGGTATTGTCTCGGTTGATATCCTCAACATCTGGTAACGTAGTTGATCCTCGATTATCCTGAGTAACAGCAGTGGGTGAATTACCTTCAGTACCATTATAATTCTTATAACGCATAGGAATATCTCCGGTTGCTGCAGCAAAAAATTCATAATTATCTCCCGCAGGATCAAAAGGTCCAAAAGAAGGGAAGTCTGTTAATTCTTCATCATCGCTATACCCGTCCAGCCCTATGTCTTGATTGTCTCGATCTGCTCCGTTAGTATCAAAAGCATATACTAAAGATTGATTCACAGGAACTTTTCCATAAGCCGTATTTGTAGTAAGCAATGTACCTCCATCGTTGGGAAGTCCGTTTTCAAATTGCTTCCGGTTATCTTTTAAAATATCTTCAGAAATACTCCCTAAGTTAATTGTAATAGTCCCGCTGTTATCAGTAAAAGGAGTTTGACCAGGGTTTTCAGTTGGATCTTGCGCAAAAAACGGATCCATAATCCAGAATTGTATGTACTCTACGTTAGTCTGTTCAAAATCAGTACTGGAAAACTGTCTCATAATCCCACCCCAATTATCCTGTGGATTAGGCAATACATTTGTACCAGCAGCGGCAGGGTTATAATTATACTGACCACGCTCATTAGGGTAGTAGGCCATGTCTAGCGTATTGATGACTTGTTGTTGTCCTTGCTGCAAATCTGTAACAGGAAAAATTTCGTTAACAAATACTCTTCTAGTCTTATAATTGGAAACATCTACATCTGTAACACCATCTGGGCGTTGATTGCCATAGAAAATTGGGTCGATGGTATACCAAGCCATTTTTGCTCTCATAAAATTGTACGACAGCGGATTTGATATTCCGTTGTTCCCTTCAAAAGCTTTAGGGACACTTGCTAGAGACCAAGAGAATGGTGTCAAAATATCAATAGAAGTTTGCGACCCTTCAAAATCATCTACATAAGCAGCTGCCTGACCTCCAAAATCATCACCAGCTGGTGAGCCAGGAAATAAGTAAGCAACTTCGCCTCTTAAGGATAAATTAGAGACCACATCTGTATCCACATTAGGAAGCTTATTGGCTAACCTGGTCAAGAAGGGTACTTGCGTATTATACAAAAAATTAGCTCCTATTATGGTATTATTAATAGGCTCAAATCCATAAGTAGCTTTTTGAGTTATGGGACGCTCTTTTAAGTTTAAGAAAGTTCCTCCTAAGATAAAGTCCTCACTAAATTTATGCTCCACATTAATTCCTGTAAAACGTTTGGTTTGCTGGTTAAAAACAGAATTGTTTTCTGTAGAAACTTGGATAGGTGTGTTCGAATTCAGTAAAGCCTGATCGAGAATAATTACCCGGCCCAATTGGTAATCTACTGTATAATCGATTCCTTCTTGAAGCGTTCTTCCTCCCGCCGTTACTGTAACGCTACCTCTTGGAACGTTAAAACCACCTATAGGAATTCCTTCCTGCCCGGTTGCTTTGTATTCTCCCTTTATTAGATATTTATTTTTATCAGCACTTTGCAAAGCTTGTGCCTTTGTGGTGCGATACATGTCACGATAAACATACTGGGCTTGATTGGCATTATAAGTTGTAGGATCTTCGTAATCTTCTGTACCAGTTCCAGGAGTGTTGTCCAGTTTATTAAATATATGGCTGCCGAAGGGCTCTACTGTTGTAAATATAATCCTGCCATTTTCTGGATCTATAGTTATACCAGGAACAAAATCAAAGAAACCATCTCCTTGAGGTTGTGGATCCTGTTGCTGGTTCAATCTATCGAGATTAAAAACTCGTATTAAGGTAGTTTGGTCAACATCAGCTGGTAAGGCAACTGCTGGAATTGCAGGTGTTCCTGTTATTAAATTTTCTGGGATTCCTTCAGCTGCAGTGATGTAATTAAGCTCTGGCGGATATTGATAAAAGATATTCAGTCTAAAATCTTCTGGGGTAAGCTGGAAACCGCCTAAGTTGTAGACGTTTTTCATCATTAAATCCCAAATAGGTTCATTTACGTTAGTCAGGTTACTCTTTAATAACTTTACTATTAAATTTTGATTACTCACCAATATCCCCTGCCCTACTGGAAATAATGAATCATCTAATCCATCACCATCTGCATCAATTCCCCCAGTTTGATCTACATCGGCAGTATCGTTAATTCCATCACCATCTGTGTCTGTACCATTATCATTTACTCCATCTCCATTAACATCAACATCTGCACTATTTGGAATTGTATCGTTATCTGTATCGTCCCCGCTTACAGCAGTTGCAGCAACCCCATCATTTGCAAATTCTCCTACCTGATATACCTGCCCACCAGAGGTATATTGAAAGGCAACACCGAGAACTTCATCATTATTTAATCGCTGTCTTAAGGAAATGTATCCCAACTGCGTGTTTAAGGTATACTCCTGTGGCGTAAGTTTACGCGCATTCTCTAAAGTAACATAATCAAAGCCTTCATTTACTGTTACTGTTGTACCAAAACCCGCTTGAACAGTCCCTATATCCCTGATCTGAGAATTAAGGATCGTTTGTCCACCGCCATTAATTCCTTCTGGATTAAAATCGTTGTTTCCATTATCTGGAAAATCTCCAACAGGCACGTTTGAAAAACCACTAGGTGGGTCCTCTATTCCAATATTACTAGTATCTGATTCCCCTATGTCTTGAATTGCCACCAGATTACGTACATCTTGCGTTCTATTACCTCTGTTGGTTATCCATACTTCAGCCCGTGTGATCTGGATATTATTATTGATAAAAGGGTAATTCTGTAAAGAGCTGTCGTAATTATCTCTGAAGTAATGCGATAAGAAATAATGCCTGTTCTCATCGTAATCCAGCGAGAAAAAGTCAAACTCGTTAATAGTAGCACCTCCAGCAGCTTGTACGGTTCTAGATTCTGATTGTTGTTCTGAAAACACTGCTGTTATTCTGGTCTTACCAAATTGCAACTCTGTCTTAATACCGAAGAGGCTTTGCGCACCGCGTATCAACTGAGAATTGAGTGGCATCGCAACATTACCTACTTCTATACTTTGAAGAATATCATCCTCGGTAGGTGTATAGTCTAATTTGATTTGATTCTGGAAGTTGAAGGTACTTTGGGTGTCATAATTGGCATTTACCTGTAACCTTGTTCCTACTTTACCTACCAAGCTTAAATTGATGCGCTGGTTAAAATCGAAGGTAAGGTTTTGTCTATTTCTAGGAGAAAAGCTTGGATTATCAGAACGATTGAATAGCAATCCTAAATCCACTTCTACAGATCCTTGTGGATCAATATCTATCTCGGTACCACCAAAAATGGAGGCAAAAAGATCTGAATTCACATAAAAATTGGGGAGTAAATCTTTTTGTTTCTCTTTATCTTCTTTGGACTTTCCAGCTATCGCAGCTGCTTTTTCTCTAAAATAATCCATCATTTGTTGCTTGAGAACGCGCTCGAGATATTGCTCTCGGGTAAGAATAAATGGAAAATCGATATTGTAACCGTTGAATGAACTGGAATATACATAGCGATCCAAATTGGAATCATATGTGTACAGAGTAGCTATACCAGGTGGATCAGGCAGTTTCAAGGAGCCTAGTCGTACACCTGTTTTAGTAGTATCTTGAGGCGTTTCTGATGGTTCTTGCCCTTCCGCGAAAGCGAACACAAATAAAGAAAAAAGGAAAACTAAAGCCCTTAGATTATTCTTACTATATCTCAAATCTTATAATTGTTTAAGTGCTTGTTTTATAAGTTGTTCTGTGGTAGCATCTGGTTGAGTAGAAAGTATTTTATCAACCACTTTCTGTGCTTGTTTGCGCATATACCCCAAGGTTTCTAAAGCAGATAACGCTTCTTCTCTGCCAGTATTGCTTGCTACTATTGTTAATTGTGGATTATCGAGCACTTGAAGAATTTTATCTTTTAAATCTAGGATAACACGTTGTGCTCCTTTTGTACCTATTCCTTTAACGCTCTGAATGGTTCTTACGTCTCCAGAAGCAATCGCCTGCGCTATTTGATTAGGGTCTAAGCTGGATAACATCGTTCTTGCCGTGTTAGCACCTATACCAGAAACTGATAACAACAACTTGAAAACTTCTCGCTCTGTTTTTTCCATAAAACCAAACAGACGGTGCGAGTCTTCTCTTACAAGAGGATACGTGTAGAGCTTGATCAGTTCCCCTTCTGGAATTAAAGAATAGGTATGTAAGGAAATCTCCACTAGATACCCTACACCACCGCAGTCGATCACTACGTCTGTTATATTTTTTTCCACCAGTTTTCCTTGAAGCTGTGCGATCATTATTTAACAAATTTTAAGAAACCAAATGTAAGAAAATATAAAGGATCAAATAACAAGAATTATAAAGGTAATTATTCCTTCTTACTCGCATATTTTTCTTTTTGTTGTGCATCAATAACAGCGACAGCAGCCATATTGACAATCTCATCTACACTTGCCCCTAATTGAAGAATATGAACTGGTTTTTGCATTCCCATCATGATAGGACCTATAGAGTCTATTCCATTCAATTCCTTGAGCATCTTATAAGTGCTATTGGCACTCTCTAAGTTAGGAAATATTAAGGTATTTACCTTTTTTCCAGCCAATTTAGAAAAAGGAAACTTGCTTTGTAATAACTCGGGATTTAGAGCAAAATCTGTTTGTATTTCTCCATCTACTAATAGATCTGGAAAATACTGGTGTAAATATTTTACTGCTTCAGCCACTTTTATGGCATGAGGATGCGAGGAAGAACCAAAATTTGCATAGGAAGTCATCGCAATTATTGGAGAAATCCCAAACATAGCAGCTGTACGACCTGTCAATTGTGCGATTTTGGCTAATTCTAATGCATCCGGATTAATATTTATGGAGGTATCTGACACAAATAAGGGACCTCGTGCAGTTATCATCAAGTTAGTCGTTGCAATTTTATCTACTCCAGGAGCTTTACCTATTATTTCCATCATAGGTCTTACAGATATAGGGTAGGATTGCGCAACACCTGTGATCAAAGCATCTGCATCTCCTACTTTCACCATCATGGCGGCAAAATAATTGCGTTGTCTCAATGTCTTACCGGCGTCAAATTCTGTTGTTCCTTTTCTGTGTCTTAGTTTCCAAAATTCTTGAGCATATCGATCCCTACGCGCTTTTTCTTCATCAGATTTAGGATCGATAATCATACAAGGTTGATCAAAGCCTAGGTCTTCCATCAATTCTTCTATCATATCGCGACGACCTAATAAAATAGGGATCCCTATCCCTTCTTCCATTACAATTTGCGCTGCCTTAAGTACATCAATATTATCAGCTTCTGCAAATACAATTCTCTTAGGGTTGGTTCTTGCACGATTCAATAACAAGCGCACCAATTTATTATCAGAGCCCATACGACTAAGCAACTGCTCTTCATACTTTTCCCAATCTGTAATAGGTTCTTTTGCCACACCACTTTCCATAGCTGCTCTTGCTACCGCCGGTGGGATAGTAGATATCAACCTAGGGTCAAATGGCTTGGGAATGATATAGTCTTTCCCAAAGGCTAACTTTAATTCCCCATAGGCAATATTTACTTGCTCAGGAACGGGCTCTTTGGCTAATTGTGCGATGGCATAAGTTGCAGCCAACTTCATTTCTTCATTAATTTTAGTAGCTCGTACATCCATCGCACCTCTAAAAATAAATGGAAAACCCAAAACATTGTTCACTTGATTAGGATGGTCACTTCTCCCAGTTGCCATGATGATATCTTCTCGAGAAGCCATCGCGGTATGGTAATCAATTTCGGGAGTAGGATTTGCCATGGCAAAAACAATAGGAGATTCGTTCATGGATTTCAACATAGCGCCATCCACAATATTACCTGCCGAAAGTCCTAAGAATACATCAGTCCCTTTAAAGGCTTCCCGTAAATTCATCTTAGGCTTGTCTGTAGCAAACTGCATCTGTTCTGGACCTAGATCAGTTCTATCTTTAGTGATCAATCCATCGATATCAAACATCATGATATTTTCTTTCCTTGCCCCTAATTTCACATAAAGACTCGTACAAGAAATAGCTGCACTACCAGCGCCAGAAATAAGGATCTTTACATCTTCTATTTTCTTATTTGCTATTTCTAGCGCGTTTAATAAAGCAGCACTAGAGATGATAGCCGTTCCATGCTGGTCATCGTGCATTACTGGAATATCCAGCTCTTCTTTGAGCCTTCTTTCTATTTCAAAAGCTTCAGGAGCTTTGATGTCTTCCAGATTGATCCCTCCAAAAGTGGGAGCTATATTTTTTACTGTTTGTATGAACTGTTCCACATCTTTGGTATCTACCTCAATGTCAAAACAATCTAAGTCTGCAAAAATCTTAAAGAGCAAGCCTTTTCCTTCCATCACAGGTTTAGAAGCCTCAGGACCTATATCACCCAGTCCTAGAACCGCTGTACCGTTAGAAATTACAGCGACCAGATTTCCTTTGGCAGTGTATTTATAAACGTTTGATTTATCTTTTGCAATCTCTAAACAAGGTGCAGCTACACCGGGGCTGTAGGCAAGCGCAAGGTCTCTCTGACTGCTGTGTTTCTTTGTAGGAACTACTTTTATCTTTCCAGGAGTAGGCTTTGCATGATATATCAGGGCCTCTCTTCTTTTGCTTTCTTCACTCATAAATCCACTTGAATTTTAGTAAAAACAAAGGTAATGCTATTGTGGCTTTAAGTATTTGTGAACTTGATAATATTGCAACTGGATTTCTGTACGTTACAGTGTGTTTGATTTTAAATTTTTAAATTCTGCTTTCACCCATAGCGCCTGATTTCTTTTTAAAAACCAAATCCGCATTTCTAGGCCTCAAGGTAATCAACGGATGGTAATCGATATCCTCATGTACTGGTGTAATTTCAAAACGTTCCAACATTCTAGCGATGACCAAAACCATTTCAAAAACCGCAAAATTATTCCCAACGCACATGCGAGGCCCAGCACCAAAAGGAAAATAAAAATCTCTGTACTCTTTTGCCTTGCCTGGTGCAAAACGATCTGGATTGAAAGCCTCTGGCTCCTCCCAAAGATCTTTCCTGCGGTGCATTTCATAAAAGGATATCAGCCAGATGCTGTCCTTTTTTATCTCTATGTCTTCACAACTGTCTGCTTCTAGAGCAACACGATCAGTCACGTATGCAGGAGGATACATTCTTAAGGTTTCATCCACACATTGTTTGATATAAGGCATGGCCATCAAGCCACTCATTAGATCTTCCTTATCTAAACGACCGATTTCCTTACTCGCTTTGACAATTGTTTCCGGATTCTGAGCTAACAACTGTGCCGCAAAACTCAGTGCATTTGCGGTAGTTTCATGACCTGCAATAAATAATACCAGTATCTCATCGATCAACTGGTCGTCTTCCATATGGGTACCGTCTTCATAAGTACTGTGCAACAACATATCTAAAAGATCACTAGGTTCTCTATCGCTAGACCTGCGATTATTGATGATATTGCGCAATATGTCACGAGCCTCTTTTAAAAGATCTAAAGAATGGGGTATGCTATTCTCTCCCGAAAGCCATTCCCTATCAAAATACCATTTCATCCATGGAATTCTCAACTCCTTAATGAGCATTTTCTGAGCTTTCTCAGTAATGAACTGGAGTCTTGATATTTTACCTTCGAGATCATCGATATCACCCAAATCAAATAAACTACGTGCCACAACTTTAAAAGCTAAATCATTGAAGACGTCATAAACGTCAATTGCTTGGTCCGTTTTGAGTTTATTAAATTCTTCTTGGATCACTTCATCCATAGTTCCCATAAGAGACACTAAAGATTTTTTATAAAACGCTGGCTGAATTAGTTTGCGGTTAGCACGCCATTTTTCTCCATTTTCAGTTAAAAGACCATGACCGATGTATTTGCCTAAATCATCTGTTTGTAACGAAGATTTATTAAAATTCTTTTGATTCTTTTGAAGAATATGTTGTGTAATTTTCTCATCACAAGTAAAGTGTATCATCAAACCTGGTTTAGGACTGATCTTAAAAGTATTTCCATATTTTCCAAAATTTTCCCTATGAAATGGCAAAGGATCTTTGTAAATCTGTCGCGATTTTGAAAGAAAAGTAATTGCTGGAATTTGTTCTATTTTTCTCATTGTTATTCAAATAAGCCTCCTGAGGCATTTTTTTTGATCCTACCCAGATGTCTATAAGCAAGATCTGTCACTTCACGCCCACGAGGCGTGCGCATTATAAACCCCTGTTGGATTAAAAATGGCTCGTAGACCTCTTCAATAGTTTCGGCACTTTCTGATACCGCAGTAGCAATGGTGGTTAAACCTACTGGCCCACCTTTGAACTTATCGATGATGGTTAAAAGAATTTTGTTATCCATCTCATCCAACCCATTAGCATCTACATGAAGTGCTTTTAACGAGTACTGAGCGATGTTTAAATCAATATTTCCATCACCTTTAATCTGCGCAAAATCACGAACCCTGCGCAATAAAGCATTTGCAATACGTGGCGTACCGCGACTGCGACCAGCAATTTCTATCGCTGCATCTGGATGAATGGGAACCTTTAATATTTCGGCACTACGCGTGACGATTGTGGAAAGTAATTCTGTAGAATAATATTGTAACCTAGATTGAATACCAAAACGTGCCCTCATAGGGGCTGTTAATAGGCCGGAACGTGTCGTTGCTCCTATTAGGGTAAATGGCGCTAGGTTGATCTGAACTGTACGTGCATTAGGACCTGTTTCAATCATGATATCGATCTTGTAATCCTCCATTGCAGAATATAAATATTCTTCAACAATAGGACTGAGGCGGTGAATCTCGTCGATAAATAATACGTCGCGCTCCTCTAGATTAGTCAATAAACCTGCAAGATCACCAGGTTTATCCAATACTGGTCCGGACGTAACTTTAATCGCCACTCCTAACTCATTTGCTAAAATATGAGCAAGAGTGGTTTTACCTAATCCCGGTGGTCCATGAAACAAAGCATGATCCAACGCATCTTCTCGCCGATTTGCCGCCTCCACAAAAATCTTTAAATTTTCAAGCACCTGATCCTGACCTGCAAAATCATCAAAAGTTAATGGTCTTAAAGCTCTATCTACCTCATGCTCTTCTTTAGAAAAGTGGTCGCTGTTGGGATCTAAGTTTTCATTCATATCTCAAAGATACTACTCAAAACGTACTGAGTTGTATTATTTATGTTAGTTGTTGCCATTTTTGTTTGTTAAAATTATAGCACATCCACTATAAAGATTCAGGTACTTATTTCGCTTTCGCGAAAGCAGAATAAGAAGAACCTTTGAAAATAAAATCCCTTCGATGGGAGATGAAAGGAATACAACCGATGCTGAACTACTGCCTAACAAATCAGGCTAATTCCTGATAACAAACAGCGACAAGGAATTAGAAATAACGGATGACCACACATATCATCAATATCATATGAAGTAAAGCGAGTTAACATTAATCCATGGCACTGCGACTTATTACTCATCAGAACCTATTGAAGATCCAAAATGAAATCAGGAACATAATTTATTAAAAGAACAGTTCAGGAAGGAAAAAATACGCGTTAGCAATTAGGAATGAAGAAACCAGAAGATATTTACGGAACGAAAATGATATTATTTACCGATGATCAATATATTTATATAAATTAAACCGAACATATAAGAATCCTGAGAACGAAAATTAAAAAAGATTTATCTTAAAATTTATTGAAAAAAATAAAACTCTGATTCCAAAACGATAACCTCATAGATGGAACTATCTAATATAAAAAAAACCACTACAAGAGTGGCTTTTTTTTATATCAACTAATTAAGATTAATGATCCATTTCTTCTTCACCTTCTTGCAAAGGAATGTGTTGCGGCGCATAATCTTGGCCTGCAATTACATACTCACCATCTTCATTTACTTTACTGTAATCATAAGGCCATCTGTGAACAGTAGGTATAGGACCATCCCAGTTTCCGTGAATATGTTTATCCCCAGTAGTCCATTCTAACGTATTAGAGCTCCATGGATTAGCTGGTGCTTTTTTACCGTAAAATATAGACTTTACAAAATTGTATACAAAGAACAACTGAGCAAATGCAGTAGCTATGGCAAAGTAAGTAATCAATTTATTTGTGTCTGCTAGATCATCAAAATAAGGAAAATTAGTATTGGTATAATAACGTCTAGGAAGACCAGCCATACCGACAAAATGCATAGGGAAAAATACCCCATAAGCACCAATTGCAGTTAACCAGAAATGAACATAACCTAAATTTTTGTTCATCATGCGATTGAACATTTTAGGAAACCAATGGTATACTCCTGCAAACAATCCATACAATGCTGAAATCCCCATAACAAGGTGAAAATGAGCTACAACGAAATAAGTGTCATGAACATTTATATCTAAGGTACTATCTCCTAAAATTATACCCGTTAAACCACCTGTAATAAAAGTAGATACTAAACCTATAGAAAATAACATTCCAGGATTCATCTGCAAATTACCTTTCCAAAGAGTGGTGATATAATTAAAAGCCTTTACTGCTGACGGTATTGCAATCAATAGGGTAGTAAATGTAAACACCGAACCTAAGAAAGGGTTCATTCCTGATACAAACATATGGTGTCCCCAAACAATTGTTGATAAGAAGGCAATTGCAAGAATGGAAGCAATCATAGCTCTGTAGCCGAAAATAGGTTTACGCGAATTTGTTGCTATTACCTCAGAAGTAATACCCAAAGCTGGAAGCAATACAATATAAACCTCTGGATGGCCTAAAAACCAGAATAAATGCTCAAATAAAACTGGAGAACCACCTTGATGCGCAAGCACTTCCCCTTTTATATAAATATCTGACAAAAAGAAGGACGTACCAAAACTTCTATCCATGATCAACAACAAAGCGGCTGCAAATAAAACTGGAAACGAAACCACACCTATTATAGCTGTAACAAAGAACGCCCATATTGTTAAAGGAAGACGTGTCATTGACATTCCCTTTGTTCTAAGATTGATAACCGTTACAATGTAGTTCAAAGAACCTAATAGGGAAGATGCAATAAATATAGCCATTGAAACCAACCATAAAGTCATACCCAATCCAGATCCACCCATCGCTTGCGGTAAAGCACTTAAAGGAGGATAAATAGTCCAACCTGCTGCCGCAGGACCTAGTTCCACAAATAAGGAGCCTATCATAATAGCTGCAGATATAAAGAACAACCAGTAAGAAACCATGTTCAAAAATCCTGAAGCCATATCTCTAGCACCGATTTGCAGTGGGATTAAAAAATTAGAGAAGGTACCACTTAATCCAGCCGTGAGTACAAAAAACACCATTATAGTACCGTGTATGGTAACTAAAGCTAGATACATATTAGGATCCATAACTCCGTCAGGTGCCCATTTACCCAATAATGCTTGGAACACAATATTCGGCTCTCCTGGGTTTGCCAATTGCATTCTCATCAATACTGACATAGCAACACCGATAGCTCCCATTATAAGACCAGTGATAAGATATTGCTTTCCAATCATCTTATGATCCTGAGAAAAAATATACTTTGTTATAAAAGTGTCCTTATGATGATGTTGTTCTTCATCATGTGGATGATCTGCGGTAAGAGCGATAGGTTGTCCCATATTTTTAGTTTTCAGCGTTGGCTAAAGTTTTTTCAAAAGTTGTTTGTGTTTGTAACCACTTGTTGTAATCCTCCTCCGACTCCACCACAATTTTTAATTGCATGTTATAATGAGAAGCACCACAAATTTTATTACAAAGAAGATAGTATTCAAATTCGTATGGATCCAACGCCACATCGCCAGTAGCTACTAATTCTTTACTTTTTTGTCGCCTAATCTCATTAATCTTACGAACTTTTTCCGTCATAAATTCGGTTGACTTATAATCTTCAGAAGTTACCGTAGGAGTAAACTTAAATTGGGTCACCATTCCTGGAACCACATTCATTTGAGCCCTAAAGTGTGGCATGTATGCCGAATGTAACACATCTTGACTTCTGAATTTGAAGAGTACTGGTCTATTTACAGGTAAATGCAATTCTGTTCCAACCATGTCATCCATACCGTCTTTATCAGTAGGGTCAATACCCAAAGTGTTTTGTCCTTCTATAAAACGAACATTTGCGTCTCCTAACGTGTTATCAGATCCACTATAACGAACTCTCCAAGCAAACTGATAGGCATATACCTCCACTATCAAAGGGTCATCATCAGTATTGGTGTCCATAAGGTCGTTCCAGGAAAACAATCCCCATAAGATCAGACCAGCGAGCACAACAACTGGAACTGCTGTCCAAATAAATTCTAATCGGTCATTATCAGCATAAAACAGTGCCTTTTGACCTTTTTTCCCGTGATATTTATAAGAAAACCAATGCAATAGACCTTGGGTTAAAACCTGTACGATCATTATTACGATAGTAGTAAGTAACAATAAATCATCGTATTCACCGCCATGCTTTGATGCGGCATCTGGAAGGAAATAATCGTTATATCCTACAAAACAGGCTATCATTAAAACATACAGTCCAATACCAAAAATAAGCATGTATTGACCTTGGCGCTTGTTGTCGTCGTCATTAGCCACTTCCATGGTATCAGTATCAGGATCTGGTGCTTTACCAAGAGATACGATCTTAGAAATTTGCCAAACTGAAATGGCAAAAAGGGCTGCTATAAATATGATTAAAAATGCTGTCATTGCAGTTGTATTCTATTGTATTTAATAATGAAAATGTTTACTCTCTCCTAGATAAGGATCGCCTTTAGGTATCAAAGGAACTTTAGAAATTGTATGGAATATATACCAAATAAATAGACCAGCAAAAAACATTAATGCCCCAATTTCAGGAAACCCTATGAACCAAGATGGACCTACCGTAGATGGCATAATCATTACATAGATATCAATATAATGTCCTATTAAAATGAAAATACCAGCTGTCACAACAAACCAATTAACCCTTTTAAAATCAGAATTCATGAGTATCAATATTGGAAACAAAAAGTTAATCGCTACCATTCCAAAAAACAAAAGATTATAATCTTCAATCCGAGTCACAAAATAAGTTACCTCTTCGGGAATGTTTGAGTACCAAATCAACATAAATTGTGAAAACCACAAATACGTCCAGAAAATACTAAAACCAAACATAAACTTAGCTAAATCATGGATATGAGAATCATTTACAAACTCTAAATATCCTTTAGATTTTAGAAATATAGTTACTAAGGCTATGGTCGCAATACCTGAAACAAACATACTAGAAAGTACATACCAACCGAATAAAGTAGAGAACCAGTGTGGATCAACACTCATAATCCAGTCCCATGACATAATCGATTCTGTAACGATAAAGAATACCAAAAACATAGCACTATGCTTAAAGCCTTTTTTATACCATACAATGTCACCTGATTTTGCCTCATCTTGTTTTAATCCAAATCTTCTGATATTCCATAAATACAAATTCCAACCTACAATAAAAGCTCCAGCTCTAAACAACCAAAATGGAACATTGAGATATCCTGTTTTTCCAGCTACCAAAGCATCGTAGTTTTCATGCCCAACAATATCAACACCTTCCTCCATCCAGATAAAAAGATGATTAAAATGTAATCCAGACAGCAGTAAAAGTATAAACATAATAATACCACCTGGTAAAATATAACTTCCTACTCCTTCCATTACTCTAAAAAGTAAAGGAGACCATCCTGCTTGTGCCACTTTCTGCAAAGCGAGGAAAACAAGCGCAGCGAGCCCGATCATAAAAAAGAAAAAGGCCGCAACAAAAACTGCTGACCAAGGTCTGTTTTTTAATTGATGATACAGATGCTCTGCATGATCGTTATCATGACTATCCATGTGCGCATCTGTCGTATCAGAGGCAACATAACTATTTTCATCGCTGGGGTCAGTAGCGCCGTGCTGATCGTCTGTAGTTTCAACATGTCCGCCGCCATGAGCTGCGGTATCCTCATCAATCATCTGTTGCACCTCTGCTTGCGAGCTTGGTACTGCCCAAAAACCTACAGCAGTAAAAAGAGCTCCTAAAATCATTAGGGCAATCGCGAAAATCCTTAATTTACTAGTTACCTTATACATATATACAATATCTTCTAGGGCTTAGTGGCCTTCGGTTGTTGTTTCGTTTTCTATCGAGTGATGAGCCCCTTCTTTTTGGTCGCTATGATTTTCATCAGCACCCTTTTTCTTATCTACATTACTATTCTCCAAAGCTATACCTTCAACAAGAACAGTAACAAACTCCTGACGCGGTTGTCCCTTTAAATCCTTGGTGAGTGCATCTACATGATGTGCAATTTGCCACCTTTCTTCCGTAGAAGTTTGAGAAGCATAAGAACCCATATAGTTAATACCGTAATACATTACATGATAAATGGAACCCTGAGTAATTTCACGAGCGTCATAACTAGGTACACCTAAAATCTTTTCAGTGGTCACCAAATGTCCTAAACCATTCCCTTTTGAACCGTGACAAATTGCGCAATAAATATTATAAAGTTCGGCTCCTACTTCCAAGTGCTCTTCGGTGTAAGGCAGTGGGTTCATTAAGTCAGCTTTCGCAGAAGAATAACCATCATTGTTATTTTGATAATCATAAGGCAACCATCCTCTATTCACAGATCCCAACACAGGGGCTTGCGCTTCTAAATTACCCGGAAAAATCTCTCCTTCTTGATAAGTCTCGTAACCAACAGACTCATACATGTTAGGAAAATACTGCACACTTCTTGTAGTACCCGTCGCGACAGACTTACTGTCTCCACCACAGGAAACAATTAGTAATGTAGCAAAAACAAACAAGAATATTTTAAACCCTCTTTTCATTAGTTCGCTTCTTTGTCAATTAATTTTATCTCTACGGCTCCAGTATCATATAGAAACTTTGTTGCCTCATCTATATCAGCTCCGTTTGCGTCAATTTCCATAAGGAAATGATCATCGGTCGTCCTCACATCTGGATTCTCTGCTTTCTTGAATGGCCATAACCTACTTCTCATATAAAAAGTAATTACCATTAAATGTGCTGCAAAGAACACTGTCATTTCAAACATAATAGGCACAAAAGCCGGCATATTTTCTAAATAGGAAAAACTAGGCTTACCACCTATGTCCTGCGGCCAATCTTCAATCATCACATAGTTCATCATTGCAGTTGCAAAACATAAACCCACTATACCATATAAGAAAGCATTAATAGCAAGACGCGTGTCTGCAATACCCATAGCCTTCTCCAATCCATGAACAGGAAACGGAGTAAAAACTTCTTCTATCTGATATCGTTTATCTCTAACCTGCTTCACTGCGCTCAGTAAAACATCATCATCTGTGTAAAGAGCATGTATTAATTTGTTGCTACTCATGTTTTGCCTCCTTTTCTTCTCTTAGTTTTTTATACATACTACCACTCACTTTTAAAATAGACTTCACTTCAGCTTGCGCAATTACAGGAAAAGTTCGTGCATACAACAGAAAAAGTACGAAGAAGAACCCTATAGTACCTATAAATATACCTATGTCCACAAAAGTAGGTGAAAACATAGTCCATGAAGATGGTAAAAAATCTCTATGTAGCGAGGTAACAATAATAACGAAACGCTCAAACCACATTCCTATATTCACCACTATAGATATGAAGAATGAAAACATGATGCTCGTTCTAAGTTTTTTGAACCACATAAATTGTGGTGATAAGACGTTACATGTCATCATCGACCAATAAGCCCACCAATATGGACCTGTTGCTCTGTTTAAGAAAGCGTACTGTTCATACTCTACTCCTGAATACCAAGCAACAAACAATTCGGTGATATAGGCCACTCCAACAATGGAACCGGTAATCATTATAACAATATTCATCAACTCAATGTGTTGTATCGTGATATAGTTCTCAAGACTAACCACCTTTCTCATTATGATAAGCAACGTATTCACCATAGCAAATCCTGAGAAAACTGCTCCTGCAACAAAATAAGGTGGGAAAATGGTTGTGTGCCATCCCGGAATTACGGCCGTTGCAAAGTCAAAAGATACAATCGTATGAACGGAGAGGACCAGTGGCGTTGCCAAACCTGCAAGAACTAATGAAACTTCTTCAAAACGTTGCCAATCTTTTGCACGCCCGGACCAGCCGAAAGAAAGAATACCATAGATTTTTTTGTTGAATGGTGTAATTGCTCTGTCCCGTATCATCGCAAAATCAGGCAACAATCCAGTCCACCAGAAAACTAATGAAACCGATAAATACGTAGATATAGCAAATACATCCCATAAAAGTGGCGAATTAAAATTAACCCACAACGATCCAAACTGATTAGGTATAGGCAAAACCCAGTAAGCTAACCAAGGACGACCCATGTGAATAATTGGAAACAAACCAGCCTGAATAACAGAGAAGATAGTCATGGCCTCAGCAGATCGGTTGATCGCCATTCTCCACTTCTGGCGAAATAGCAATAATACTGCCGAAATAAGTGTCCCAGCATGACCAATTCCTACCCACCACACAAAGTTGGTAATATCCCAAGCCCAACCAATGGTTTTGTTCAATCCCCAAACACCTATACCGGTAGATATTGTATACGTAATACATCCTATTCCATAAAGAAATGCAATTAGCGCAATTGTAAAAACAATCCACCACTGCTTATTTGCAACACCTTCTACAGGTCTAGCAATATCTCTTGTTACATCAGAATATGTCTTATCTCCTGTAACGAGAGGTCTTCTTATGGACGCTTCATAATGAGCCATAATGTCTTGATTAATTTACCTTGTTAATTATATATTTCTCACTTTAACCTGATACATCACGTTAGGTTGGGTACCAACCTCCTCTAACAAGTGATACATGCGATCTTGTTTTTTTACTTCAAAAATTTCAGACTCCTGATCATTGATATCTCCAAAAGTTATAGCACCGCTTGAACAAGCGTTAGAACAGGACGTAGCAAACTCTCCGTCCTTTATCATGCGACCATCTTTTTTAGCTTCAAGAATCGTCATTTGCGTCATTTGAATACAAAGGGAGCATTTCTCCATTACTCCACGACTTCTTACTGTTACGTCTGGATTGATCACCATTCGACCTAAGTCGTTATTCATGTGATAATCAAACTCATCATTCCCATTATAGAGGAACCAGTTAAAACGGCGTACCTTATAAGGACAGTTATTAGCACAGTATCGAGTACCAACACAACGGTTATAAGCCATATGATTTTGACCTTGGCGTCCATGAGATGAAGCTGCCACAGGGCAGACCGTTTCACATGGTGCGTGATTACAATGCTGACACATTAATGGCATAAAAGCCACCTGCGGATTATCAGCTGGAACTTCTAATTCTCCGAAACCACCTAAAGAGCCATTATCTCCAAATAACCCGTCAAATCCGTCTTTCTTATCCTCATCAGCTTCAAAACTATCTGTAGAAGAATAATACCTATCGATACGCAACCAGTGCATATCACGAGATTTCCTCACTTCCGATTTACCTACCACAGGAACGTTATTCTCAGCGTGGCATGCTATAACACAAGCACCACAACCAGTACAGGAATTTAAATCTATAGACATATTAAAATGGTGCCCAACCGATCTATCAAAACTATCCCAAAGATCTACATCTGGAGACGTAACTGGGGTTGCAATATGATTTAAAGAAACCTCAGGCATAGGATTAAAATTATCCTTATTCCCTGTTCTATAAGTACCCAAATCAGTTTCGCGTATGATATCACGACCCATCATGGTATTTTGCAATTGTGTACAAGCAAACTCATGGTTTCCTCCAGCATCTTTTACAGAAACAGCCTGAATAGCAACACCGTTTTTATAAAATGGATATGCATTTACACCAGTCTGCATTTCCTCTTGAATAGCGGCTGTTTGCCCATACCCAAGTGCAATACCAATAGTTCCAGCAGCTTGTCCTGGCTGAATAAGCGCAGGAATCTTTCTTTCTACCCCATCTAAAGTTACCGTGACAAAAGAACCATCGAGAGCACCGTTTGCTACGTTCTCATTCACTACACCTAACTTCTCGGCATCTGCCTGTGAAATAGTAACGTAGTTATCCCAAGTTGTTCTTGTAATAGGATCCGGTAATTCCTGTAACCATGGATTATTTGCCATGCCACCATCACCTAAACCAGTTTTTGTATACAAAGTAAGCTCATAACCAGAAGGCTTTTTTGCATTTGCTAAGGAACTTAATGCAACCGAATTACTAATTTCTTTGATTTGTACTTCTGACGCACTAGCATCAGAAACAGTAGTTTGATAAAAACCATCTTGTAAGGATTGGTTCCAATTTGCTCCATTAGAGCCAGTAGTTTCCTTTAAAAAATCCTTATAAGAGGATTCATTACCTGACCATTTTAATAATGTTTCTTGTAATTGACGTGTTTTAAAAACAGGATTTATGGTAGGCTGCGTTAAAAACACATGTCCTTTTTTAATTTCAGTATCGGCCCAAGACTCCAAATAATGAGGAGTTATTGCCACGTAGTCTACCTTTGCAGCTGTTGCATTCATAGAAGAAGCAAAAGATACGGTAAGAGCTACTTTTTCTAACCCTTTGGCGAAAGCGGCAGCATTATCATAACTGTATAAAGGATCAACACCAGCGATAAAAATAGCGCCTACTTTACCAGCACTCATATCATTAACCAGTTGGTCCACCGCATTGCGATTACCCTGTCGGGTCAAAATTGGCGCGTCAATATCAGTGATTTCAGAACTTAATGCTTCATTAATCGCTAGGGTTAACTGTTGTGCTGCCTGATCTGGAATACCGCATAATAGCACGCCATTTCTACCAGCTCTTTTTAAACTGATCGCCGTTTGTTCAACGGACTTAGCTATTTTATCTGACAGGGGAACATTTGCTCCACCACCAACAATTTTACTGTAAAGAGCAGCAATAATATGCTTCTGTTCTGTTGGAGTAATTGGAAAACGTTTATCTGCATTAGAACCAGAAAGAGTCAAATTTGATTCGTATTGAATGTGATGTGACATTTTACCGTCTTTAGGCACCCGTGATCTAGCATAACCTTTATCAAAACCACCACCTTGCCAGTCGCCTACAAAATCAGCCCCTACAGAAACTATGGTTTCTGCATTGATAAAATCATAATCAGCAAGAGCACGAACACCGTACTTAGCTTCAAAAGCATTAAGACCTGCATCTTCACAAATGGTATCATAAGTCACAACGCGCACATCAGTGTACTTATCCTTTAGTTGAGAAATGATCTTAGATAAGGAAGGACTTGCATAAGTCTGCGCCAGCACTACCAATTCTTTACCATTTAACTGTGCTAACTGAGCGGCAACTTGCTTATCAAGTTCCTCCCAAGTAGACTCTACTCCTTTAACCATAGGAGTTTTTAAGCGATTGTTATCGTACAAAGATAAAACAGAAGCATGTACACGAGCATTTGCATCACCTCTAAAGGCAGCATCTCTATTGCTTTCTATCTTAATCGGTCGTCCTTCTCGAGTTTTAACCAAAACGCTAGCATAATCATAACCATTTGCAATAGTAGTTGCATAATAGTTAGCCATTCCAGGAATAATTTGCTCTGGTTGGTTCACATAAGGAACCGAATATATCACGGGACCCTCACAAGCTGCTAGCGATGCGGCAGCTGTACTGAATCCAACATACTTTAGGAAATCACGACGAGAAGTATTTGATTCCTCCATCGCCTCATCATTTCCTAAAAACTCATCTGTAGGAATAGGACTCGCAAACTCATTCTTCTCAAGATTTTTTATCATCTCGTTGCTGTCATCAAGTTGCGCAGTGCTTTTCCAGTATTTCTTAGTAGTAGCCATAAATCTCTAAAACTATTTTATTAATAGTGGCATTTGCCACATTCGAGTCCTCCTAAATCAGCGATAGTCAATTGACGACCACCACGAGCTTCAGAAAGTTCTTTATGAATTTTTTCATAATAACCGTTCCCCTGAAGATCTACGTTAGTCTCTCGGTGACAGTTGATACACCATCCCATTGTTAATGGTGAATATTGATACATGATTTCCATTTCCTCCACAGGACCGTGACAGGTTTGACAATCTATTTTACCAACAGTAACATGCTGCGCATGATTAAAATAAGCAAGATCTGGCAAGTTGTGAATACGCACCCATCTTACTGGCTGCTCTTCTCCTACAAATGCCTGTTCATCGCTATCCCAACCTGTAGCTGCATATAATTTTTGAATCTCTTTATTGTAATCAATTCCATACTCATCCATTCCTTCCTGATACGTTGTTGCTGCAACTTCACCTATGGATTTGTGACAGTTCATACAAACATTAAGAGATGGAATACCGGAATGTTTTGATTCCCGGGCACTAGAGTGACAATACTTACACTCAATCTGACTAGTCCCAGCATGAATTCTGTGTGAATAATGAATAGGCTGTACCGGTGCATACCCTTGATCCACTCCAACACTCATTAAAGCACCGTAAGCAAAATAAGCACTAGTCAGCAACAATAATATAGAAGAAACTAAAACTAAGAATTGATTTTGAGCAAAGGCCTTCCAAATAGGAGTGCGTTCCTCAGTTTCTATTTCGAACTCTGTCTGAATACCACTTGCCTCTGCAAATCTTTTTAATGTCTTATTCACAACGATAAGGAGAACCACCAACAGCAATAGGACCAGCGCAAGTGCCCCTAATATAATGTTATTAGTCATTGAATTATCCCCTGCCACACCGGCGGCGACACCTTCAGCACCAGCAATTGCTATCGCTGCAACAGGTTTCTCTGTATCCGTGTAGGCAAGAATGTTATCTATATCCACATTTGAAAGCTGTGGAAAAGCATTCATATTAGACTGGTTGTACTCATTGTATATCGCTACCGCTTGTGCATCTCCAGTTGCTATGAAAGCCGAAGAATTCTTAATCCATTTATATAGCCAATCTCTATCGTACCTTTCGCTTACTTGGAATAGTGCTGGACCCACAGCCTTCTTATACAATTTGTGACATGATGCACAATTAGTTTTAAAAAGAGCTTCTCCTAACGCTGCATCTGCGGTTGCACTAGCCTCTACAGGTGCCGCTGCAACACCATCTAAGGTGCTAGCATCTTGTCCATAAACACTTAAAGTAGAAAGTGTCATAAAAACAAACGCTAGCATGAACTGCCATGCGGTCAAATGTAATTTCCTATTTATCATCTCGTTTAATGAATATTACTATAACTTTGGCACGATAATTACAGTATTTTACCGAATCGTAAATGCCTTTGCAAAAATAGGTCATAAAAGCTCTATTTTGACCGATGGAAAAGTGAACAAAAATAATTTATAACGGTTCTAAATAGGATAATGCTAACAAAAGCAGTATTGTCATAAACACGCACTATGTCTAAGAAAAATAAAAAAACCTTACTACTCGCCTTAAGTTTCTATGCCATAGCATTTCAGGTAATTGCACAGAATTATAAACCTATAAATAAGCAATTTATTGAAGAATTAATCACTACTAAAATAGCCATGGATCGTTCTGGAGATTTTAAAGATAGATACACTATTCAATTATTTTATGGAGAACGTGAAAAAGCTATAGATACTAAAGAGAACTACGACCTTCTAAGTCTCGCGTGGAAATCTGAATTAAGATGGGCTGAACCTTACCATACCGTATGGGTAGGAAGTTATAGAAGCAGATTAGAAGCAGACCGTGCACTACTCGAAATAAAAGAAAAATTTACAGGAGCTTTAGTTGTAAAACCCTGATTCAATTTTACCTTTTTACAGGACTACATAAATACACATATAAGAGCATTAACAGGGCCGCACATAACCCAGCAACCTTAATTCATCTCTTCACGATCTCTATTTTATAAGAGTTTCACATTTTCCTCGCATTTTTTTGCGCTCAACTCAACAAAAACTGACCATTATGGAGACCGGCTTGTCAAAAAATTAAAACAAACCGAACGGAAATGAGGGATCCTATCAACTCCTTGTTTTTCATAATGGTATTCAGTTTTCTATAAATCGCTTCAACATCTACCATTTTTCCTCGGCTAAACTCATGGTAATTTCTGCATTCGTTCCCGAAAATAGAAACATAGAAATATTTCTTATGAGTTGTATTTAGCACATCAATGCCATACATATATTTAAAAGAAAATCGCAAAGTTTCAATTCGTATAAAGCTGCAATGACGCACAAATTTCAACAAAGCTACGCATTCAAGAAGACGACCTTTACTCTTTGCATCAGAACCTATTTACTCCGTTATTGATTATGCATAGATTAAAGACTTGATAGGATACCAAAAAGATTTACGTAGAAATGCTCCATCTGAAAATGAACAGGACAAGCTGTTCCATCGGGATATAGCTGACGCGAAATAAATAATTACAAACGTGGAACATATCGATTGCATTCTATCTTTTGAAACAAAAAAAAAGAGTATTACAAAACGGAAATAAATTGAACGACTACAATTTCGTGTTTCCAATAAATAACACCCTTCAATAAGGGGACAGGTAAAAAGGTTGGGGAGTAAGCTTGACTTCTTTAAAAAAAGTTGACAAATCCTTATCTATATTCCTTACAGATTTCCTATTAAATCACTTTGACCTATTACATGTTACCGAGCTGGGAGAAGTCTCTAGTAAAAATATGATTTATCATATCGAATTGGCAGAAAAGAATAATCTACCTAAAGGTTATAACAGGCTTAATTATGAGTCTAAAGGCTTCTATCCTGAAAAGACCATTCAAGATTTTCCTATACGCGGTAAAACCGTTTATTTGGTTATTAAACGACGTAGATGGCGAGAGAAACAAAGTCGCATAGAGATTAAAAGTGATTATTCATTTACGACCGAAGGTTCAAAATTAACCATTGAATTATCGGATGTTTTAAAAGATACAGGTCGAGACCCGAGAAGATACTATAAGTAATATAGCGAGTTATTACGGTATTCAACCTGATTTATTAAGACGGCATTATAAGAAAAAAGTAAGCGGTTTTAAAGAATGGGATCAATATATTCATGCTGAGCAGTATCTGATTTACCCAGAGAATATAGGATCCTATTTATCGATAGACAAGGTAAGTTTGTCTAAAGGAGAACTCTACACCTTTGTGACCAATAAGAATGGAAATGGTAAAAAGAAAACTTTAGTAGCCTGCATTAAAGGCACTAAAAGTCAAGACATCATTGATGTTATCTCTAAAATCTCATTAGAAAAAAGAAAGTTAGTAAAAGAGATAACCCTAGATATGGCTAACAATATGCAACTTGCCTCACGGATTTGTTTTCCAGAAGCTTCTCTAGTCACAGACCGATTTCATGTAGTAAAACTAGTTATGGATGCGCTTCAACATGTACGAATAAAGTACAGATGGAATGAAATCGAAGCAGAGAATCAAGCTATTCAAATAGCCAAAGAGCAAGGTCAGAAGTATATTCCTATACTCTTAGAAAATGAGGATACACCAAAACAAATATTAGCTAGTAGCAGATACATAATTGCTAAAAAAGAAAACCAATAGACGCAAAATCAAAAGCATAGAGCCCTATTGTTATTTGAAAGGTATCCACTTTTACATAAAAAACATAAGCATACTTTAGAGTTTAGCAATATATATGAGCAAACTACAAAACAACTAGCTAGAAGGATGATCTTAGAATGGAAAGAAAAGACTAAGAATATAGAAATTAAAGAGTTCCATACCGCTGCAAACAGTCTTAACTATAACATGGAAAAGATTTTAAATTTCTTTACAAATAGAAGCATTACCGCTAATGCAGAGTCTTTTAATGCAAAAATAAAACTCTTTAGAGAAATCTAAGAGGGGTTGCCGGAACTAAATTCTTCCTCTTTAGATTAGAGAAACTTTTTAGCTAGTCCCCAAGAAATACATGTGACCCTTCAATAATTAAGAAATTGCTCCATTTAACTTAATGATTAAATAGCGATACCTAGAAATAAAATAGCTTAGATCTTTGCATTTATAAAACTTAGCTTCAACATTAATTCTATAATAGATCAGATCAAAATTAAAACATGCCACCCTATTTAGTTTTGTTTACAACCGAGTCTTAAGCTCCGTTCGTTCCATCCTATATTTTAATTTTGGCCGTTGCACTTTCTTGGAAAGAGTCCTAACCTTGGAAATAACTATTGTTTATACCCTACTTAAAAGCATTGAGAAATGCTCAAAACCAACTAAAGATGAATCATTACTTCATAACCATTCTTACAATATTTCTAAAAAGTCCTCTAAAATCAATGTGGCTATAACCAAAGGTCTTTTATTAAAAACTTGTCATAATATAAGCTCGAGCATTTAAAGCACCAGTTCAAATTAGCGCATTATTAAAACACTTAGTCCAACGCTAGTAAGGTAAAATAAACTTTTAAACTACTCTAATCTTCAAGCTTAGGACGTACTACTTTTATAGTCACTTTCTTTATCAGCATGTAAAAAACGTTTCATTAAGTAATGTCTTTATACCGCAGAATTTGTGGGTTGCAATTATTATACTAAAGATTATGTCTCATAAAAAAGCATCTTTATTTTCATAAAGATGCTTTTTAAATTTTAGCGTTTGCTTATTTCAGAGTCTTTTTCACCTCTACTTCCCTAAAGGACTCCATCACGTCTCCTTCTTGTAAGTCGTTATAGTTCTTAATTTGCATACCACATTCGTACCCTTTAGCTACTTCTTTAACATCATCTTTAAAGCGTTTAAGTGCAACTAGTTCACCCGTGTAAACTACAATTCCATCTCTAATTAACCTTACACCGCCACTCCTGAATACTTTACCATCTGTAACCATGCAACCTGCAATAGTACCTATTTTAGATATTTTGAACGTTTGTCTTACCTCAGCATTACCAGTAATCTCTTCTTTAAACACTGGAGAAAGCATACCTTCCATCGCATCTCTAAGATCGTTGATTGCGTCATAAATAATTGAGTAGGTACGAATATCCACCTCTTCCCTATCAGCAACAACTCTCGCGTTACCTTGAGGGCGCACATTAAATCCGATAATGATAGCATCAGACGCAGTTGCAAGTAAGACATCAGTTTCTGTAATAGCACCTACACCCTTATGAATAATATTAACCTGAATTTCTTCAGTAGACAACTTCTGGAATGAATCCGTTAGGGCTTCTACAGAACCATCAACATCTCCTTTGAGAATCAAATTAAGTTCTTTAAAGTCTCCTAACGCAATACGTCGACCTATTTCTTCAAGGGATAGTGTTTTCTGAGTTCTCACAGACTGTTCACGTTGCAGCTGTGTACGTTTTGCTGCTATAGACTTAGCCTCACGTTCATCTTGGAACACATTAAATTTATCTCCAGCTTGTGGAGCACCATCCAGACCAAGAATCGATATTGGAGTTGCTGGACCAGCTTCCTGGACATCTCTTCCTCGTTCATCTTGCATTGCTTTAATCTTACCATGTCGAGGACCAGCAAGAACATAGTCTCCTACCTTTAAAGTACCCGATTGCACAAGAATGGTAGAAATATAACCACGCCCTTTGTCAAGGAATGCTTCTACGACCGTCCCTATTGCAGGTTTGTTAGGGTTTGCTTTTAAGTCCAGTAATTCTGCCTCGAGAAGAACCTTTTCAAGCAATTCCTTCACACCAGTTCCTAACTTAGCCGAAATATCATGGGATTGAATTTTCCCTCCCCAATCTTCTACCAGCAGATTCATCTGTGCAAGACCATCTTTAATCTTTTCTGGATTTGAATCTGGCTTATCGATCTTGTTAATTGCAAAAACAATAGGTACACCAGCTGCTTGAGCATGAGAAATAGCTTCCTTAGTTTGAGGCATTATATCATCATCTGCTGCAGCTACAATTATAGCTATATCAGTAACCTGAGCTCCACGAGCACGCATTGCTGTAAATGCTTCGTGACCTGGAGTGTCAAGGAATGTGATTTTCTGACCACCGTCCAATTCTACACCGTAGGCGCCTATGTGTTGAGTAATACCACCACTTTCTCCAGCGATTACGTTTTCATTTCTAATATAATCTAGAAGTGATGTTTTACCGTGATCTACATGTCCCATTACTGTTACAATAGGTGCACGAGTTACTAAATCTTCTTCATTGTCTATTACCTCTGCAATACTTTCTTCAATATCTGCATTGACAAACTCTACTTCAAAACCAAATTCATCTGCTACGATAGACATCGTTTCTGCATCAAGTCTTTGATTCATGGTTACCATCATTCCAAGCGACATACACGCACCTATAACTTTGTTAACAGGGACATCCATCATTATAGAAAGGTCACTTACCGTAACAAACTCTGTTACTTGCAATGATTTATCATCTGCTTGCGCTTGCTCTGCAGCATCCACCTTATCTCGGTGACTATCTCTCTTATCTCTACGATAACGAGCAGCCTTCGATTTAGAAGATTTACCTTGTAGCTTTTCAAGAGTTTCTCTTACTTGCTTCTGGATTTCTTCATCTGTAGGCTCCTCTTTAACAATGTTCTTACGGGCAGGCCCGGCACTAGCTCCGACACTACCACGTCTATTGTTGCTACTGCTGCGGTTATTATTACTTGCTCCTGTCGCTCCAGGGACTCCTGGTTTAGCTATGCGTTTTCTCTTTCCTCTATTCGTATCTGCCGCTTTTTTCTTAGGCTTAGCAAATTGAGAGAGATCTATTTTCTTACCAGTAACCTTTAAGCCCCCGAGTTTTTTATATTCTGTTTTGATAATCTCAGATTCTTGACCTTCCGAAGTAGTAGCCGTTTGAGGAGGGACTACAGGACCTTCCACTTTTAACTCTGCCACTTTAATTTCATTAACCTGAAAATCCTTTACTGGCTCAACGGCTACTGGATCAACAGCAACTTTAACGTCAACATTAGAGACTTCTTTCTTGACTTTTTTAGGCGCCTCTTGTTTTTTCTTAGGCTTATACTTATCGTTAGCACTAAGATCTATTTTACCTTTAACGGAAGTCCCACTTATTTTGGGCCTGTTAGAAACCTGTTCGATTTCATCAGACGCTGCAACAATAGCCTTGACTGGCTCTTTCTCTTTGGTTATTTCCTCTGCCTTAGCAGTAGGTTTTTTAACCGATTCAACAGCTTTAACAGGTTCATTGGGTGTTTTCTCTACTTTTTTACTAGCATTGAGATCTACCTTACCTACCTGTTTTGGGCCATTAAGAGAAGCTTTAGCTTTGATAACCTCTTGTTGTCGTTTCTGTTTTTCCTCCAATTCTTTTTCACGCTGCATTCGCAATTCATCTTGTTCTTTGCGACGTTCAGCACCTACTTCCTTTGAGGCAACTTTTTTACTTTTATCAGTTTGGAACTCATCAGCCAGTGCTTGATAAACGCTTCCGTCTATTTTTGTGGTAGGGCGAGCCTCTATCTCAATTCCTTTAGAATTGAGATACTCCACAGCACGGTCTAGAGAAATATTAAATTCCCTTAGAACTTTGTTGAGTCTCATATTTTTTACTTCAGCCATAAAATGGTTCAGGATTGACTTTAATTTCTAATCTAATCTTCAAATTCTGCTCTCAGGACTCTAACAACATCTAATACTGTTTCCTCCTCAAGATCTGTACGTTTTATTAAGTCAGCAACGTCTTGCTCTAGAACACTTTTGGCAGTATCCAATCCTATCTTACTTAATTCTTCTATCACCCATCCGTCGATTACATCTTTGAATTCGGTTAACTCAACATCCTCTTCACCACCTTCTCTAATTACGTCTATTTCATAACCCGTTAATTTACCAGCTAATCTAATGTTGTGACCTCTTCTACCTATTGCTTTTGACACCTCTTCAGGACTCAAACGCACTTCAGCCTTTTTGGTCTCCTCATTGATCGTGATAGAGATTATTTTTGCAGGACTCAATGCTCTAGCAATATAGAGTTGTGTGTTGGTCGTAAAATTAATTACGTCAATGTTTTCATTTCCTAATTCACGAACAATACCATGAATGCGAGAACCTTTTACTCCTACACAAGCACCTACCGGATCGATGCGATCATCGTAGCTATCTACGGCTACTTTCGCTTTTTCTCCTGGCTCTCGAACTACTGCTTTAACCGAAATAACTCCGTCAAAAACTTCTGGAATTTCCTGCTCGAACAGTTTTTCTAAAAATTTTGGAGATGTTCTTGATAGAATAATATTTGGCTTATTGCCCCTTAACTCCACACTTTCGATGATACCGCGCACATTCTCACCTTTTCTAAAAAAGTCCGATGGAATCTGTCTGTCCTTCGGCATAATGATCTCGTTTCCGTCATCATCTAATAAAATGATAGCACGGTGTCTTATGTGATGGACTTCTGCACTGTAGAGTTCCCCTTCTAATTCTTTAAAATGTTTAAAGATATTAGTGTTATCATGTTCGTGAATTTTGGCAATTAAATTTTGTCTTAGCGCTAAAATAGCACGTCTACCCAACTGAACCAACTTCACTTCCTCTGCAACATCTTCACCTACTTCGTAATCTGGCTCGATTTTCTGAGCTTCAGTTAGCGATATTTCCGAATTATCGTCTTCCACTTCATCATCTGCGACAACAACGCGATTACGCCAGATCTCTAAATCCCCTTTGTCTGGATTGATGATAATATCAAAGTTGTCGTCCTCACCATACTTTCTTTTCAAAGCGGCTCTAAATACATCTTCTAAGATCGCCATCAAAGTGACACGATCTATCATTTTATCATCTTTAAACTCAGAAAAAGACTCGATCAATGCGAGATTTTCCATACTCCTTTTTAATTAAATTTTACAACAACTTTTGCTTGCTTGATATCTTCGTATTTCAAAGTCCACTCTTTTTCAACAGTGACTTTACCCTTACCAATGGGTTTCGGTTCACGAGCTTTCCATATTATAGTAACACCTTCCTCGTTAGCAACCGTTAAAAGACCTGTTTCTGTTCTTTTATCCCGATCGACAATTTGGATGTCTCTACCTGTATTTTTGATAAACTGTCTTGGAGAATTCAAAGGAGAGGAAGCACCTGCACTGAGCACTTCTATAGAAAAATCAAATTCTTCCCGATCTAAATTATGCTCAACAGCTCTTGAAAAAAACATGCAATCTGACAGCATCACACCGTCATCTCCGTCGATAATGACTTTTATTTCATTACCGGATCCCATTTTAAAATCTATCAAAAATAGGTCTGGACGCTCTTCAAAAGCCTCTTTTAATAATTCTTCTACTTTCTCTTTCAACATACTTATAAAAAGAGGGGACTTTTTGTCCCCTCATACTTGTTTAAATACTTTGCAAATATACTGTTTTTTTAAGCATTTCCAAAGGCTTAGCAAACAGAGTGATAAAGTTGATTTTTTTTGTATCTTTAAGTGATTAAAAACAACCCCTATGAAAAAAATTATTGTCCCCACAGACTTTTCAATTCAAGCAGAAAACGCATTAAGAGTAGCGGCAGACATTGCGCGCGAGAACAATGGAGAATTGTTTTTATTGCACCAACTGGACTTGCCACTTCATCTAGCAAACAACGCCAGCTCTAACCTTCCAGAGGCCTTGTTTTTTATGAAATTAGCAAAGAAAAAGTTTGATGATCTTTTAAAGGCCGACTTCTTACACGACGTGATAATTCATGGTGATGTAGAGACTGGGGCTGCCTTTAGTGGTATCATGGACACAGTAAAACGTCACAAAGCAGACCTTATAGTCATGGGAAGTCATGGAGCTGAAGGAATGCGCAATCTATTTATAGGCTCTAATGCTGAGAAAGTAGTACGCAGTTCTGAAATCCCAGTCCTTGTAGTAAAAGACAGAAAAAACAGACTAGACGTAAACGACTTTGTTTTTGCAACAGATTTAGACCCTAATTCTACAAGCGCCTTAAAAGAAGCTGATGCTTTTGCAAAAAATACCAACTGTAATTTGCATCTATTATATGTAAATACCCCATCAAATTTCTTAAGTACCAGAGAGGCTGAGGCAAAAGTTACTGAGTATTTGAAAAATGTAAATGTAGAACCCGCAGAATACATCATATACAACGACTCCTCTATTGAAGAAGGCGTTTTTAATTATACGAAGGATGTCAAGGGAGATTTAATAGGGATGGCAACACATGGCCGTCGCGGATTGTCACACTTTTTTAACGGCAGCGTTAGTGAAGATGTAGTAAACCACTCCAGTTTACCTGTGATTACTTTTAGAATCAAGTAAATTCCTGATGTTTCCGCTTTCGCGAAAGCAGAATGGCGCTACTCCTGTAGATAATTAAATAATCCTGACTCCTATTGGAATTAGGATTGTTTTTGGCGCGTTATAGTTTAGAATGCGATAATTTAACATTCAAATGTCGCAAAAAATTCGATTCTTTCAAGCGGCTATTTAAGCTCTCGTGCAGCACGACGCAGTGCCTAATATTTTTAGCTTTTTACCAATTTATTCTCTGTTTTGTTTTAAGTACTCCAATACCCTGATCCCAAAGCAACTTGTTATAAGCAGGAATATGATTATGTATAAGTTCTTTTAAACTATTCTTTAATTCTTCTCATTGTTTATCGAGCTCAACAAGTCTGTCTTTTGATGCATGGGTTACTTTGGGTATATCATTGTCATTTTGATTGATAAGAAACATATATTCGGCAGTAAAATTATTTGGGAAATTCTCTACATCATCATAAACTTTGGATTTGCGCTGAACCATATCTTCATCCCAGGATTGAAGCGTTTGAATAATAACTGCTCCTTCAGATGACACTTTGTTATACTTCTCTTCTCTTGGTAAGTCTTTTAACATAGATATAATAGTGTTATGAATTTCTTTTAAGGCATTCACTTTAACGTTCATATCTGTTAGATTTGCCTCGTCTTTCATCTTGAAAGCATGCGTTTCTTGATAGTCTTTCCTAGGTGTTTCATATAACGAATGAGCTGCTATATGGAATGATACTTTAGATAATTGATCGTCTTGTTTAATGCGATCTGTATATTCATTTGGCATCGCTTTCCGACCTCTAAATGAACCTTAAGTATAAGCGATAGCAACTCCAGGCAAACTCGTAAATCTCATGACCCCTACAAAACGTTTAAGACCAACTTTATAGGATAGTGAAGGTTCAAGTGAAGTGCCATCAAGGTATTTTAAATAAACATCAGTCCAATTTAATAATAACCTGCCTCACCTTAATGAAGTACCCTATATAATATTTGATAGCGGTTGGTCTAATCGGTTTGATGTTGTTCTAGAAACTAATAATAGCAGGTCAATTAAAAATAATAAGGTGCTTATCTCGCTTTCGCGAAAGCGTACTTAAAACCTTTTATGCTCAAAACATTTTTCTTAAGTCTCTAAAACAAACTCCTTTTCCAACTCTTCTAAAGATCTCCCTTTAGTTTCTGGCAATATTTTTAAAAGAATGAAAAAGCCTACGAGCGCTATGGCACCAAATATGAAAAAGGTGAATGCGTTTCCTAAATGAGACAATTCCCAAGGGAAAATTAACTGCACTAAAGAACTGATTAAGGAATTGACAAAAGCGATGACACCTATCGCCAAACCTCTATATTTTAATGGATATAATTCTGATAACAAGACCCACATTACAGGTCCTAATGAAAAGGCAAAACAGGCTATAAAGCCCAGAATCCCAATTAATATTAAATTGGCATTAATAGAAGTCGCTGCTTCTAAAATAGCCCCATCATTTTTATTATATGTTTTATTTCCTACTGCTAATTTTACATCATTTTTAAAATCAATATCATTATCGTATAGCTTATCTGCAAGGGGTAATAATTTTGCCGCATCAGAAAATTCGAATTGGCTAATTTTTTCCTTTGACAGCTCATAAGTTGCCTGATTAAAGCCATAAGCGCAAACTAATAAGCTCACGGCTATACCTGCTGTACCTATCAACAATAAAGGCCTTCTACCCATACGATCAATTAAATAAATCGCAACAAAAGTAAATAGTATCGAAATAGTGCTTAATAAAACTCCTGATGAAAAAGCTGCATCTGTACCAATACCTGTTTGCTTAAATATGGATATTGCATAGAAATAAACAGCATTTATTCCTGTAATTTGTTGGAGAACACCCACTATCAAGCCTACTACCAAGATAAAACGCAAGGATCGTTTTAATAGATCCTTAATTTTTACAGGTGATTTATCTTTATTTGCGTTTATATTTTCTTCTATGGAAGTAATTTCTAATGCTCCTTTTTCTTCCCCATGAATATGTACTAAAACTTCTTTTGTCTCTTTATATTTTTCTTTTAAATACAACCATCGCGGACTTTTAGGAACAAAATATAAAAAAATGAAATACAAGACCGCAGGAATTAATTCTACGCCTAACATCCATCTCCAGACATTTTCATCTGTAAGAAAGCTGCTATCCGGCGTATTGTATTTATTAAAAAAATAATTGCTTAAGAAGGCAGCAAAGAAACCAAAAACGATATTTAGCTGTTGTAAAGAAACCAGCTTCCCTCTATTTTCTGCCGTTGAAATTTCAGCGATATACATAGGTGCTAAAACTAGGGCTGCACCAAAAGCCAAACCACCAATTATTCTTGCTAGATAAAGCATTTCATAGGAAAGGGCTACTGCAGATAATACGGCAGAAATAGCATAGAGAAATGCGACATAAAGAAGCATCTTTTTCCTGCCAAATCGATCACTTAACCTTCCCGAAAACAGCATAGCAAACATAGCAGCAAATGAAGGCGAGCTTACTACCCATCCAGATTGTATGGCACTTAAATCAAATTCAGGACCCGCAAAAGACATGACTCCAGAAATAATTCCTGCATCAAAACCAAAAAGAAAGCCACCTAATGATACTACAAAGGCGATAAAGACAAGTTTTTTATTCATGTGTAATCGTAATTATTCCTCGCTGTAATTAAGGCCGTAACCAAAATTAAATAAGGGGTTTATAGATGTATCCCAGAAATTAACACCGTATTTCCCTTTAAAATCTTCTACAGATTTAGGCCAAGAATGTGGCAGTTTTCCTTTAAAATTGTAATCTCCGAATAAAATTTCTGCAATTCCATGTCCTTCAGAACCCGGCAACCATGCAGCTACAAAAGCATCTGACTGGTTGATCTGATCTGTGGTGACTAATGGTCTTCCTGAAATTAAAACAACCACTGTTTTAACTCCTTTTTTTGTGTAGGTAGAAATGTATTCCTGATGGGCTTTACTCAAAGTTAGTTTTCGTTCACCAGCACCTTCTTTTATATCACCCAACATTTCGGCATACGGAGTTTCTCCTATCACAATGATAGCAATATCTGCATCAAAATGCTTTCCTGTCGCATCTATATCATAAACTACACTTCCCTTAGCTTTAGATTTTATACCTTCTAAAATGGTAGTTGCACCTGCGTAGTTTTCTTCAATACCTTGCCAGTTGATGGTCCAACCACCAGATTGTAAACCTGAATTATCTGCATGCTCACCAACAACCACAATTTTTTCAATCCCCGTATCAATAGGTAGTACATTATGTTTGTTTTTAAGCATTACCAAAGATTCACGAACAGCTTGTCTTGCTTTATCCCGATGACTTTTACTCCCAATTTTAGGGATTAAACTGGGCTCTGGATAAGGGTTTTTAAACAAGCCTAGTCTAAATTTCTGCCTTAAAATTCGTTTTACGGCGTCATTAATTCTGTCTAAAGAAACCGAATCTTTAACAACAGCACTATGTAAACCTTTTTGAAAAACGTCTAAGTCTCCGTCAACAGCCATCACCATATCGACGCCAGCATTTACTACGTCATTTTTACCAAATCTAGAATATCCTTTCCAATCTGTTACAACGATGCCGTCAAACCCCATGCTTTTTTTTAGAGTATCAGTAATTAAGACCTTGTGAGCATGCATAGCTGTATCGGATATGGTATTGAATGAAACCATTACAGCTCCTACTTTTGCTTTTACAGCTGCCTTATATGGAGGGAGTAATCGTTCTGAAATCTCTTTCATCGTTAAAGAAGTATTCCCTCCTTCTATACCGCAATCTGTAGCTCCATCGCCAATAAAATGTTTGGCTGTAGCCATTACGGTATGTTTATCTTTTAAATTCCCTTGATGTCCTGCTACAGAAGCTGCCACCATGGTAGTTGTAAGTTGTGTGCTTTCTGAAAATGCTTCGTACACTCTTCCCCATTTTTCATTATAAGGAATAGCAATGCAGGGAGAAAACGTCCAATTAAAACCAGTAGCTTGAGTCTCTATCGCAGTAATTTCAGCAGCTTCCTTTACCAAATCGGGATTTCGAGTTGCTCCCATTCCTATATTATGAGGAAAAATAGTTGCCCCTTCAAAAGTGTTTTGACCATGAACCGCATCTACGGCAAATAACAATGGAATACCCAAACGGGTAGATAGGGCTTTTTCTTGCAACGCTCTAAACTTATTTTGCCAGCCTAAAGCACCTTCTCCTGGTTCAGGGCCTTGCGTATGAATTACAGACCCAATGAATTTTACTGCTATGTCATTATCCGATTCCATGTCTTTAAAGTGTCTTACTTGGGACATTTGACCAATTTTCTCTTTTAATGTCATTAACGATATTAATGAATCCACTTTTCTTTCAATAATTAAATCTGGGGTTCCTTCTAAATGATGTTTACAAGAGTTGAATAGCAAGAAACAACCCAGGACAAGAAACACATAACAAATGACTTTGAGCTTACTTGAATCCATGACATTTAAAATAATTCGTTGTGATTTTTTTGAGGGAACATCCTAAAGTATACACCTAAAGTTGGGTGCACCTATTCTTTACAAACTGGCTACTTTCTGAATTCGTGCTTTACCCAATCTACTTCCATTACCCATTCACCTTTCATAGGAGCATCGGTAATTTTAGCGAAATTTAAAATGGCAAACATCTTTTCTGGGTAGTTATCACCTTCCCCTACATTTCGATATATTTCTTTACCGTCTACTCTATACACTAGATCACTGTCTTCCCATTCTACAGAATATTCATGATATTCATTTAAAGTAACGTCAAATCCTTTTCTCAAACTCCACCAATCACCTTTATCGCACTCTCCTAAGCTTTTAATAGCTCCTGTGGTAAAATGATCTTTTTGGTGGTCTCCATGATGTTCAAAAATATCTATTTCTCCAGAGCCCGTTAATGGCCAGCAAATATTCTCATCAGGTTCTTGTACTGGTGATTCATTATTTTGAGCCCCAAGAAGCCACCACGCAGGAAACATGCTTGCTTCTCCATTACTGGCAAGTTTCAATTTTGCGGTCCACTTCCCTTTAATAAATTCTTTTTTATTTTTTGTAGCGATGCGGCCTGCGGCGTATTGCGTTTCTGGATGTTGCTTTCCGTTTTTATCAAAATTGTCGCAAGGTCTTTTCTCACCTGTATTGACTACCTTCAATTTTAAGGAACCATCACTGACTTCTCTTGTTCCAAAAGCACCACCAGGCACATAGCAATGCGTCTCGTTATTCACCCAAATACGTTGATCTTGCCAATTATCGGTATTAAAACTTTCAAAGTTGTCTAAAAAATCAACTTCCCAGTCCTCATTTTCTAAGGCATTCACCTTGGTTTCTATTGGTTCCATGGAATCGTTTTTTTCTTGTGTTTTACAGGATACGAAGCTCATTCCTATCAATAGGAAACTTAACAAAGAATAATTTGATATTGTCATATCTCTGGTTTTATAATACGCACTATGTCGGGAATATAGTTAGCTTTAAAGGTAAGAGTTTGATCTTCCCCTAGCACCTCTACATTAAAATTTACGCATAAAAAAAGGAAACATTAGGAACACAGCTATTTGAAAATATAAGCTTAAAGCCTTAAGATCTGCAATTTAAAATGAAAAGAGCTGTTTTGAACCCCTTCTTTACGGTAATTTTGTTCGTTATTTTTTTATTTTTTCTCCCAACTCTTCCAGTACTTCTAGGGCTTCTTTTTTAAATGATTCCAATTTTAGGAGTATAAAGTCCATAGGCGACGTATTTAAAAGTCCTGAGTCGGTTTCTATAGTCTGGCGAATTTAAGGAATATGCTATAAAATCCTTATTTGATATGTCATTGATATCATCAGACCACCAATCATGATTATTTTTCCAATAACCACGAGAATAATTTTACCCATTCCGTAGATCAAATGTTTGCTGACCTCATTTTCAATCAGCATTTCTTGCCTAATTTTCTAAATATTTTATCCTATAAATTTCTAGAGAAAGCTGGCACCTTATTGGTTGGTAGCGATAAAACACAAGGTTTATGTTAAGGATAGTTGTGGCTCGTTTGCGAGGACAAACCACAGGAATATCAGAAGTACTAAAATGAAATACCTTTCTTATGCGCTATATGCACCTCTTCTTTAAACACAACCTTACCAGCAGTTACCCATTCTATTGTTGCAGTTGTGTTGGTGATGCAGATTCGTAAGCATAAACGATGAACCACTTCATGTATATTTATTCAAAAAACATCGTACCCACATAAGAATCAATTTTCATTTTCTCGCCGGTGTTTAATTCAAACTTATTGTGTCCGTGCCAAGTAAGCAGCACTTTATTTGGGCTCAGAAATCGAAATCCCTCTTTTACAGTCTTAAAATTCAGCAAATTCATTTGTTTGAAAGATTCCTGATTCATTTCTTTCATTACATTGTAATCTAAAGAAGTTCCATCAGGATTTATTACAAGAAAATCTTTTGAATTTAAATAGGGTTTCATTGCCATTTCTATATCAAGCTGTTGAGTCCCCTCTACAATTTCATTAACTCGTGCTGAAATTTCTTTCTTAGCAGTTTCTTTCTCTGCTGCAGTCCACTCTACAGATTCACTTTTACAAGATATAAGGAAAAGAAAACAGAGAATACCTGTCAGAGTTTGGAATGATTTTCATTTTGATTGATTATTTTGATTAAGGCTTTTAGAATTGCTCCTAAATCTATAAGATGTTTAGCTACACCACCTTAATTTTTAAATGGCGTTTTCTGGAGCGTTACTACTTTTATTCTATCGGTATTGCTTCGTTACTACTCCACATACCATAAGTGGAAATCCACTTCCCTTCCTCATTTCGTTATAATATTTCTGTATATTTTCCTACTTCCACTATGGTGTCATTTTTGGCTCCCTGAAACCGCATTGTAAACGTCCCAATTTCATATCCTAAATCACCCGTACTTCTGGCATCAATAGCACTTTACCAATAGGTCTAAATGTAAGCACCTCCTATCAAAATGACTCCGGAATTAATGGCACAAAACAAACCGAAATAGTTATAGATATTGGGCTTTCGCTATTTTAGATTCATAATCAAATATAACGTAAACTAAAGTGAAGTCTTGAGAACTTCGTTCATTTAAAATTATTCCTATGTTTATTAAGTTGCAATAATGACTGACAAATTCAATTTTTTCTCTTGTTTTTCTAAAAAGGTTTATCACTTGATTGTTAGTTGTTTGAAGGCAATTAATACTTGTACGATTTTTGATTCTTGTATGATGCCTTTAAATTTGTTAGACATTCAACAGCTATATCTTTGACACTTTCAACATATTGCCTAACGTGAATATATTCTGGAGATATTGGATTAAAAAGCCAGTTATGATTCTTTATGGCTTCATCAGGATCTAAAAAGCACATGTTTCTATACTTAACCAATTTAAAAATAGAATCAAAAGTGTGCTGCGGAAGCAGTACATATAAGAGTGCTAATAACGAGAAAGTGGTTTTTTCGTGATGTTGATTTAAGGTGCTGTCAGTAAGACCAGAAGAATGTAAATTAAGCTTTAATAAAAACTATTCCAACTTTACTTAGTAGAGAAACATTTCATCCAAAGCGTTTTTGAATACATCGAATTTCTTATTTTAATTTATAAAGTTACTAACTAAATAACTGACGGTATATCCATCGCGACTCTTGCAAGTAAAATGATCGCGTTAAATGTTATACCGGCTTAAATATCAGTCCCTTATTGTTAACAATACAAATTGAAAATAACTTGAGTTCTCCTTCTTATTAAACTTCACAAATCCCTTTCGGCTTCGGCAAAATAAGAAGATGCATCTAAGAACAATATATTCTTAAAAGGATCATACTTGCACCGATTACAAGCAACAATTTCTCATGTGTAGAGACCTCACCTCAAGCCTGTCTAAAAGAGAAGGAGCAATCCCAATCTATTTTTTAGAAATTTAAATATTTGACCAATAGCTAATTTGTAAATAGTGTTAAACAACGTCTTAACAAACAAAAACGGGCTGTCCAGAAATGGACAGCCCGTTTGTTTTAATACCATTTGAAAAACAAATGGGTATCATTTATTCAATGTGCCTTACAATCCGAACTCATACTTGATTCGAAACCCGATGATGTTCAAATTAAGTTTATCCATCAGTGCGTTTCCAGAAGATTGTAAAGAAGCGTTTAAGCTGCTGTTATTTATAAAGTCCATAGGAGCGCTCGTGTTATAATCAATCAAGCTTGTACCATTGTTCTCTAATATGTCATTAAGACCATATTCTGCAAACACGCCAAAATAAACCCACTGATCAACTCCAAACTTCTCCTTTATCCCAATCTCAAAAAAAGCATTGAAACTATTATTGATATCCAGATCGTTTTCACCAAATTCAATGTTATTGAATGTACCAAAACCTGCAAACCTAGGCTCAGTTAACTCGCCGTTGAATCTTTCAAAATAGCCAGACGTGGTAAGTGTGTTAGCACTTCCCTGAGAGGTAGGACTTATAAAGATGTTAACACTAGCCCCAGCCTTAGCGTACCATCTCGTCTGATTTCCTAAGGACTCATACTGGACTCCCACAGGAATAGATAATAACATGCTTTGTTGATTTTCAGAATAACGATCTAACGCATATCTAAATTCAAAGCTTTCTCCTTCAACATCCACAGCATCTGATCGATCATTGTAACTTGATATGCTATTACTGGATTGCATATAACTCAAACCTACTCCTGAATGAATACTCCATGACTCATTCAGACTGTAGGAAATCCCTAGATTAATTCCAGCGCCAGAATCAAAAGATGATTCGGATCCTATATTATCGCTAGAGTTGAGCTGCATAAAGGAAAGCTGTGCACCCGCAGATGCTTTCCAGTTTTCTTGCGCGCTAGCGCTATACATACCTAATAGCGATACTGCTACTGCTAGAGTTACCAATGATGATACTAAGAACTGACTCTTGAGTCGATTGCCTATCTTATAATTTGCTTTATAATTATTCATAACGAGTAGTCTATTTAGTTTTTGATAAAGTTTACTGATGCCGTTCTTTGAGAAGTTGCTAACACCACTCTATAAAGTCCTACTGGAAGACTTGGCGATAAGCTTACTGATGAGTCAAAGCCTTGTACTGGCAACGTTTTAATAAGGCGTCCCGCTGAAGTGTATATTTGGTACATCGCACCTTCTAGTTCTGCTAACGGGAAGTCTGCCCTTAGATTAAGGTTGCGACCAAAACTTACTGGATTCTCGAGTACTGAAAGTGAGAAAGTAGCACCCAATTCTACCGTAGAAATACAGGTTTGTAATACATCTCCTTGAACCGTTGTCATTTTTACATAATAAGCAGCGGTAAGATCTAAAAGATCAGAAGCATTATCTCCTTCTGAAAAGGATTGCCTTGTGCTTACCATGTTACCATTCTTAAACCACTGATAAGCTACAAACTCATAACCACCATTGTTGTCAAAGTTGTTATTTACGACGAGCGTGTTGTTAAACTTCTGCTCTACAATAGCATCAAAATCAAATCTTCTTTCAACAACGATTGTATATACTCGCGTATCACGTCCATTGTCGGCAGTGACAACAACCTGCTGGGTATAAATACCTGGCATAGGGGTTGCGATAGTGAAAGAAGCTCCTGGATCAAAGGTTGCTCGAGTATCATTCTCTATAGTTACATTTACTGAGTCCTTATCATCATTACATTCTATAAGGTAGTAAGTTTCATCCCCAGGATTTGTAAAGCTATTACCGTCGATAACAATTACATTAAGACTTGTGTCATTCTCTAGATAAACCTCTAGAGTCTGAAGAACCGACGTTGCTGGTAAATAGTTTGCATTACCTGCTTGTGATGCCTGAATCAAAATCTCACCTTCTTCTAGAAGGATTACAAATCCAGTGGTGCTTACCGTTGCAGCGGGCGATGCTCCTGTAAAACTAAAGTCATATACTACTGGCAGTCCTGAAGAACTACTAGCTGTAAGCTGGAAGTCAGGATCTACATTTAACCATCGACGCAGTAACGTCTCAAACGTTATGGTTTGTGGTGCTCTATCAATGGTCATCGTTGCTGTAAGTACAACAGGATTACAGCTCGCAATAGAAGAACTGATAGTTGCAGTAACCTGATAGGTTCCAGCATCTACCTGATCGTTGTTAGTATAAACTACAGTCGCACTGGCAGGAATATTACCTACTGTTAATGACTGAGTTGTTCCATCATAAGTAAATGACTCATTTGCAAGTGTTGCTCCTGCAATATCAGTTTCAGTAATGGTTACAACAAGTGATTCTTCATCAGTACATGCACCACTCACATCTTGAGCATAAACAAATAAGGTTTGAGTATCTGTAAGTACCGTCCCTGCATTGATCAAAGTTCCTGTTCCACCTGGGAAGGTGTAGTAGTTACCTACGGCAAGGGTTGGTAAGGTATATGCATCACAAATAGTAACATCTGCTATGGTTCCTATTACCGGCGTTTGAGTAAGTGTTACCTGGAAACTAGTTTCAGAGCTACAACCTGCTGCATCCGTATCGTAAGCATACAGTGTTACTGGGTAGCTTGCAAAGTCAGCAAAATTGATGGTAGTCGCTTCCGCGAAAGCGAGACCTGCACCACCTGATTGCGTATAGTACATTTGATTACCCGTCAAGAAATCTCCTGTGATAGCAGGTAGTGTAAATGAGTCACACTGTACGGCGTTTGCGATCGCATCTACTGATGTGCTCTCTATAATTACCAAAAGATTCTGCACACTTTGATTTCCATTTCCATCATCATACGTCCACGTTACCGTAGCGGTGGATGTTATAGGAAATACAATAGTTGTGGTTCCCACGATCGTTCCTGCACAATTATCAGTGGCTGTAGGTGCGGTTAAACTACCTACCTCACAATTAAATACCAGATCAGTTAACGCAATCACATCTGGTGATGGAGCCGCAGTATCTTCAATGGTAATACTCGCCGTCGTTGATTGTGGACAGACACCATTAGTAGTATAGGTAATCACATATGATCCTAACGCAGAACCGTCTAAATCTATAACTCCCGTTACACCATCGATAACCAGTCCTGCGGAAGCTGTAAAATTACCGCCAGAAAGTCCTGTAATAGAAGGTGTTGGATCCATACCATTAGGACAGTAAGTCGTCATGTCGTAGTTGAACGAGGCATCTTCTAATGGGGTAATCGTTACTTCAAACGAGTCTTCATCGGTGCAGTTGCCACTCACATCTATGGCATACACAAACAGCGTTTGGGTAGCGTTGATCGTTGTTCCAGCGACAAGTAATGTACCGTTTCCTGCTGGGAATGTGTAATAGTTACCTACCATTAAAACCGGTAAGGTATACTGGTCGCAAGCAGTCACGTCAGTAATAGCGGTGATTACTGGTGTCTCATTAATGGTTAATGTAAAACTAACCTCATCGCTACAACCTACTACATCTGTATCGTAAGCATATAGCGTTACTGGGTAACTAGTAAAGTCGGCAAAGTTTAAGGTAGTCGCTTCAGCGAAGGCGAGACCAGTCCCACCTGCTTCTGTATAATACATTTGATTACCTGTTAAAAAATTACCTGTTATGGCAGGTAGTGTAAATGAATCACAAATCACTACTGCTGGAATAGCATCGATGGCTCTTTGCTCAATAATGATCGTCTGATCTTGTGTGCTTACATTTCCATTGCCATCATCAAAAATCCATTCCACCACCGTAGTGGATGTTATTGGGAATGTTGCGGTACCTGTTACGGTTCCCGCACAATTATCTGTCGCAGTTGGGGCCGTTAAAGCAGCCACTTCACAATTAAACACCAAATCTCGTAGTGAAGCCGCATCGGCAACGGGCTGTAATACATCCTCTATTATTACATTTTGTGTTTGTGTAGATGTGTTTCCATTACCATCGTCATAGATCCATGTTACCACCGTAGTTCCCTGGGTCGTGATGGGTAATGTAACATTATTAGTTGCAGTTACGGTTGCTGCACAGTTGTCTGTAGCTGTAGGTGCTGTAAGGCTTGTTAATTCACAATCGGCAAGGATGTCTACAAGGGTCGTAGCGTTAGCCACGGGTGCCTCAGCATCTGTAACGACAACGTCAAAACTACAGGTAGTTGTGTTACCAGCAGCATCAGTAGCTGTAAAGGTGTTTGTGGTCGTTCCTACTGGGAATATTGACCCTGATCCTAAGCCTGCTGTTTGCTGAGCGCCAAAAGGCTCTATCTCAATAATATATCTCACGATGCTGTTTTCATTAGTATCGTTCCAAATGCCATTTGTTGCAAATACGGTATAATCTTCACCTCCTACTGCACCATTGTTAGGCTCCCCTGCTCCCCAATTTGTGTAGGTGGCAGTAGAACCACTTTGCCATACAAAGCTTCCTTCAGTTATTACATCATTATAACCTAGTAATGCAGCACTTGTAATGCCTTGGGCAATTAGCTGATTAAATAGGTAGCTATTTAATTGTTGACTAGTGATGGTAACTATGTTATAACCATTTGCGGCAGCATCAGTAAAGGCAGCTAAGGCAGTTTGTGAAGTACCTGATATAAAATAATTTTTGTCACCTAAGGTACCTAAGCTAGTAAAGCCAGCAGGTTCTTGTGCTGTAGAACAATTATCAGTAAAAGTAGGTGGTGTAAAATTAACCACGGCACTGCAATCTCCAAGGTCGTTAACCTGTGTGATATCTGTTGGACAGTTTACAAGTACAGGTGGTGTTACGTCATCTATAATTACATTTTGTGTTTGTGTAAATGTGTTCCCATTGCCATCATCATAAGTCCAGGTGACTACAGTTGTAGTTCCTTCGCCAGTGATAGGTAATGTTGCATCATTTGTGACGCTCACCGTTGCATTTGTACAATTATCGGTTCCTGTTGGTGCTACTAAACTTGTTACTTCACATTCTGCAGTTACATCGGCAAGTGCAACGACGTCTGGAGTAGGTGCTGTAACATCATCGATGATTACACTTTGCGTTTGCGTTGTAGTGTTCCCGTTACCATCATCATAAGTCCAGGTGACTACAGTTGTAGTTCCTTCGCCTGTGATAGGTAATGTTGCATCATTAGTTATGGTAACGCTACAATTATCAGTTGCTGTAGGGGCTACTAAGACCGGTACTTCACATTCTGCAGTTACATCTTCTAGTGTCACTAAATCTGGAACCGGAACTAAGTTATCTTCAACTATTACGGTAGATTGACAAGTGGATACGTTTCCATTAACGTCGGTGACTGTTAACGTAACGATGTTTGTACCCAAGTTGGTACAATCGAATGAAGTAATGTCTATAGCTGTGCTAGCTACTCCACAATTATCTGTTATACCAACACTTGGGGTGAATGACACATAATCATTAGTTGCAGACCATGGGGCCTCATTTCTACCTGGAGTCGCAACACCTAGAAAGCCATCTAGGTTCTCAATTCCTTGAGTACTATTAAATCCGTCGGACGTCCTATTGGTTGTATGCATCTCTATTAATCCAGAATTTTCATACAGGACCGTCTGAGCAGTAACAGGAAAACCTCCATCAAACATTTGAATATCTGTGAAGTTTACAATTAGTTTTCTGTTTGGAGCAGTACCTGTTGTGAAATAATCAATAGTACCACCATTTCCGGGATCCAAATCAGACCATGAAAAAGCAATAAAGTTGTTTATAGTATCTGGTAACGGAATTGGTCGTCCACTGCAACAGCCGCTGTTGATGTTTGGGGTAAAAGTTATAAAACCATTTGAAGAAATATAGAATTGCCCATAATCTATCCCAAAAAAGTTGAAATCAAACCCAACCTGTAACGGACTGCTTACCTCATCGTCCCCTAGTGTGATAAAAGTTCCAGTACCTAAAACAGGTGCAAATGTGCCTGTTTGATCTACAATATAACTAGCTGTCGGAATAATATCTTCTTTCACGATGGTAGCTTGCCCATTACTATCAAGTTCTACCGTTATATCTTGACAAACTGCAACTGGTGGAGTAACATCATCTATGATTACATTTTGTGTTTGTGTAAATGTGTTCCCGTTGCCATCATCATAAGTCCAAGTGACTACCGTTGTTCCTTGTGTTGTAATAGGTAACGTTGCATCATTAGTGACGCTTACCGTTGCATTTGTGCAATTATCTGTTGCAGTAGGGGCTACTAAAACAAGTATTTCACATTCTGCAGTTACATCGACAAGTGCAACAACGTCTGGAGTAGGTACTGTAACATCATCTATAATTACATTTTGTGTTTGTGTAGATGTGTTCCCGTTGCCATCATCATAAGTCCAAATGACTGCGGTTGTTCCTTGTGTTGTTATAGGTAGCATTGCATCATTTGTGACGCTTACCGTTGCATTTGTGCAATTATCAGTTGCTGTAGGGGCTACTAAAACAGCTACTTCACATTCTGCAGTTACATCGGCAAGTGCAACGACATCTGGAGCAGGTGCTGTGACGTCATCTATAATTACGTTTTGTGTTTGTGTAGATGTGTTTCCATTACCATCATCATAAGTCCAGGTGACTACGGTTGTTCCTTGAGTTGTAATAGGTAATGTTGCATCATTTGTGACGCTTACCGTTGCATTTGTGCAATTATCTGTTGCAGTAGGGGCTACTAAAACAAGTATTTCACATTCTGTAGTTACATCGAGTGCAGCGCCATCCGGAGTGGGTGCTGTAACATCATCTATGATGACATTTTGTGTTTGTGTAGATGTGTTCCCATTGCCATCATCATAAGTCCACGTGACTACTGTTGTTCCTTGTGTCGTAATAGGCAATATTACATCGTTAGTAACTGTTACTGTCGCCGCGCAATTATCGGTTCCTGTTGGTGCAACTAAACTTGTTACTTCACATTCTGAAGTAACATCGGCAAGTGCAACGACGTCTGGAGTAGGTGCTGTGACGTCATCTATGATTACATTTTGTGTTTGTGTAGATGTGTTTCCATTACCATCATCATAAGTCCAAGTGACTACTGTTGAAGTTCCTTCGCCTGTGATAGGCAGCATTGCATCATTTGTGACGCTTACCATTACATATGCACAATTATCTGTTGCAGTGGGGGCTACAAGACTGGTAACGCTACAATCGGCAGTTACGTCGACAAGTACAACGACGTCTGGAGTAGGTGCTGTGACGTCATCGATGATTACATTTTGTGTTTGCGTAGAGGTGTTCCCATTGCCATCATTATAAGTCCAGGTGACTACGGTTACTCCATTCCCTAAAATAGGCAATGTCGCATTGTTAGTTACGGTTACTGTAGCATTTGTGCAATTATCTGTTGCAGTAGGAGCTACTAAAACAAATATTCCACATTCTGCAATTACATCGAGTGCAGCGCCATCTGGAGTAGGTGCTGTAACATCATCGATGATTACATTTTGTGTTTGTATAAATGTGTTCCCGTTGCCATCATCATAAGTCCAGGTGACTACAGTTGTAGTTCCTTCGCCAGTGATAGGTAATGTTGCATCGCTAGTAACTGTTACTGTCGCCGCGCAATTATCGGTTCCTGTTGGTGCAACTAAACTTGTTACTTGACATTCTGAAGTAAGATCGGCAAGTGCAACGACGTCTGGAGTAGGTGCTGTAACGTCATCGATGATTACATTTTGTGTTTGCGTAGACGTGCTTCCATGACCATCATTATAAGTCCAGGTGACTACAGTTGTAGTTCCTTCGCCTGTGATAGGTAGCATTGCATCATTTGTGACGCTTACCGTTGCATTTGTACAATTATCTGTTGCTGTTGGTGCTGTTAACATAGTTACTTCACACTCTGCAGTTACATCGGCAAGTGCAACGACGTCTGGAGTAGGTGCTGTAACATCATCGATGATTACACTTTGCGTTTGCGTTGTGGTGTTTCCATTGCCATCATTGTAGGTCCAGGTGACTACAGTTGTAGTTCCTTCGCCTGTGATAGGTAATGTTGCATCATTTGTGACGCTCACCGTTGCATTTGTACAATTATCTGTTGCTGTTGGTGCTGTTAACACAGTTACTTCACAGTCTGCAATTACATCGGCAAGTGCAACGACGTCAGGAGTAGGTGCTGTAACATCATCTATAATTACATTTTGTGTTTGCGTAAAGGTGTTCCCGTTACCATCATCATAAGTCCAGGTGACTACTGTTGTTCCTATTATGGTAATAGGTAATGTTGCATCATTTGTGACGCTTACCATTGCATTTGTACAATTATCTGTTGCTGTTGGTGCTGTTAACGTAGTTACTTCACATTCTGCAGTTACAAGTGTAAGTGCAGGGACGTCTGGAATGGGTGCTGTAACATCATCGATGATTACATTTTGTGTTTGCGTAAATGTATTCCCGTTCCCATCATCATAAGTCCAGGTGACTATGGTTGTTCCTTGTGTTGTTAAAGGCAATGTTACATTGTTAGTAACTGTTACTGTCGCCGCGCAATTATCGGTTCCTGTTGGTGCAACTAAACTTGTTATTTCACACTCTGAAGTTACATCGAGTGCAGCGCCATCTGGAGTGGGTGCTGTAACATCATCAATGATTACATTTTGTGTTTGCGTAAATGTATTCCCGTTCCCATCATCATAAGTCCAGGTGACTATGGTTGTTCCTTGTGTTGTTATAGGCAATGTTACATTGTTAGTAACTGTTACTGTCGCCGCGCAATTATCGGTTCCTGTTGGTGCAACTAAACTTGTAACTTCACATTCTGAAATAAGATCGGCAAGTGCAACGACGTCTGGAGTTGGAGCAACAAGATCATTAAAAGTAAGGTCAAAAGTTTGTGTTCCTATAACACCTAAGCTATCTTCTATTGAAACCGTAATAGTACTTGTACCTGATGCATCTAAAACTGGTGTTATAACAAACGAACGCGTATTACTAGTTCCTGTAATTACAATATCTGCAGAGGCAACTATAGCTGTATTTGAAGAAGTTGCGGTAACAATAAATGTGTCATCTCCTGGAAAAGCATCAGTAATTGTTATACCTAATCCTGTTATCGAAGCATTTATACATTCAGACTGGTTTGCTATTGCTGACCCTACAGGAGCATCGTTTGCTAATGTTGAAAAATTAGCACTTTGTACATCTGTAAACAAGATTGACGTACCAGAAGTATACCTTGTTACTGCGTATATATCATAAAGTGAATTATAAGTGAGACCTGTTAAATTAAACACGTCATTTACGTCAGCCACAGTTGGAATAGTGGCAGTTGATAGAACGTTTCCACCTGGGTAATCTAAACCAGCTTCTACTTGCGATGCAGTTGGGACTGTTGAGCCACCAGGTACTAATATATAACTTGTGGTTCCGTTTTCTGATGCTGTATATGTATAGTCTGCTGATGTATATGAAATATTACTAACCGCACCTGAAGCAGTTGCTACATCAGCAATAATATCATCTATATCTGCCGCTGATCCTGCCGCATAGTACCACTCCAATTCATCGCTTTCTCCTGGTGCTAGGTCATTAAATCTAACAAACATGGCATATGAACCATCACCCGTCTGCGCGACAAGATTAGTTGCTGGATCTTGGTTTGTAGAATTTGTAAATGAACAACAAGAATTTATTGTCGTATAAGCTCTATCAGAGTCGCTAAAAAACAAAACAGCCTCATTAGTTGTAGAAATTTTTATTGCTTTTGCTTGATCAGCAGCATTTCCTAGTAACTGAAAAGCACCATTCACAAGATTACCTCTTTCTTTTGTTGGACCATCATCAGTCCCTACATAATCATCACGAGTTCCTACCCATAGTCTAACGTTTGATGCAGGAGAACCGCCCACGTTGGTTATTTTTACTTTCATCTCTAGGTAGCCATCTACTTGCCCTAAGGAAAAAGTGTTTTCAATTAAAAATAATTTCCCATCCATAGTAATATTCCCAGTGAACTTAACCACGCCATAACCGTCACCAGTAACAGCGTTAGTTGTAATAAATCCAGAATAGTCAAAAATAATATTTGAAACTATGGGATTATCTCTCATGTCTCCATTAATATTCCAATCGTTAGTTCCATCTCCTCCAACACCCCAACGAATAGACAATGGAAGATTAGAATAAGTTAATTTACGCCATAAACCCAGACTTGTGTTAAAATAAAAAGGTTGTTGCATGTTTCCTGAAGTGTTAATAGAGTTTTCAGCTCCACTACCAATTCTATTCTTGTTGTTGTTTAAAACAACATTTTGAGCCACAGCAAATTCCCCTATAAAAATGGCAACTACCAGAAAGAAGATGATGCGCATATTTGATTTAGTATTTTTTAATATCATGGTGATAAATTTTTATAGTGTATAATTTGTTATTTGCCACAAAGAATTCCTTTTCTCCAAATCAATAGTTATAGGAATGGTCGTTTGAACACCTTTAAGCGTATAAACAAAATAGTATCTAACAAATGCTTTTTCATTCTGAGCGTTTAGCGTGTGAAATAAAAAGTAAGGCTTGAGCGCACTAATTTCTTGTTTGTTAATGAGCCTGACTTTTTTATTTGAAATTTTAAAATCTGAAGAGAAATAAAACTCTAAACCATGATCGAGAATATAATATTGATCCATTTGATCTTTTACTTGTGCTGGCATCCTATCCTGCAATGGCTTTAATGTTAAACACTGCTTGATAAGCTCTTTCTGATCTTGGTTTTGTTGTAATTCTTGTGCACTGTAATTTTGATTTACAAAACTTTCAAAAAACATATTTTCAGTAGTAGGTTTTTGAACGAACAACATGCCATCATCCTGTGAAAATAAAATATTGATTCCACTGAAAAAAAACAGAAACACGAAAGAGTACCTCAATTGATTAATTTTTGAATTCATAGTATGTTTTTTTTAAATATTATAAGTTTTTAATTGATGAATTAGTTTTACAAAAACTAGCACAACTCGCATAAAAGTAATTTTCATACATACTTTTAATTTGTTGTTTTCTTTAAATCTTTACAATAATATTTATAATAAAATTAACAATTAAATAAATGTTGTAAACGGCACGATTATGTTTTGAATGACATTTCCTTACGATTTTTAAATTATTTTAGGTCCATTCGCTACAAAAGCAAAAGTCCTCTTGTATAAATAAGTTTTCTGCACTTCAAGGATGCATCAAAAAATATAAATCCATTTCCTTCAATAAACACAGCACGGCACATGCCACATAAAAATTTTAATATGAGATTTTCATAGCTCATCAAGTGCGATATCAATGTCTTTGTTTGTTTACGCTTTCGCGAGAGCGTAAACAAAAGAGGTAGATCCTTCTTTATGTTATTAGTTAATGCCCTTAATTAGATAAATTCCTACCAGCTGTATTTTCAAATTAAGAATGATTGAGAAATTAATTATTCCTGTATATTTACTGTGAACGACATTATTATGTTTTAAATGACACGTTTAAGTTGTAATTTTATATTTTTTTTATGTAAATCGATTTTTGTAGATTTGAATTATAGTCCATCATATTTATGAATCCTCACTATTATGCTTATTTCTTCCTAGCATTTCTCGTAAACGCTATCGGTATGCAAAAAGTAACGGCACAGTCTGACGCGTCATTTTTAATGTCCTATTTTGAAGATGTAAATTCCTCACACTCGTTCGAATCTATAAAAGAAGAAGGATTTAAAGATCTTCCAGAAAAAATAATCAATTTAGGAATCACCAAGAGCACCTTATGGATTAAGGTACAACTAGACACAGCATTATTAAAACCAGAAGCTGTAATACAAACTAATAATCAATTCACAGACCTAGTAACACTGAGCTATTTACTTAAAGGTAATAAACAAATAAGTGAAACACTAGGTATTATGCAGCCCTATTCTAAAAACACCTTAAAACATTACAAACCAGCTTTTGAAATTCCTACTTCTCAATTGGCTTCACCTATCGTTTATCTTAAAGTAAAAAGCAGGTGGCCCATGTCAGTTTCTGTGAGTGTAAAAACAAAAGAGGCGTTTCATAAAGAACGTACTACAAAGTATTTCATAGCAGGTATTCTTATAGGAGGATTGCTGTTAATTGCTTGTTACAACCTGTTTTTATTTTTCAGCATTCGAGATTCTAGTTATTTGATATATGTAGCGGGATTATCAACAACTATTCTTTCACTAGGATATGTTTATGGTATTTTAATACCTTATTTAAGTCCAGAATGGCCAGAGTTTTCTTTTAGATTTCCTATATATGCAATGGGATTAACAGGAGTGTTTAACGCCTGGTTTGCCATGCGATTTTTAGAAATTAAAAAAGAAGATGGGATTTTTTACTATGCTCTATTTTTTATCATACTATGCGCCTTATCAAGCATGCTTATAGAGACGTTACACCTGGATTACTTATCACGTAAGCTGAATCTTGCTCTAGTCATTACCAGTTGCTTAATTATATTTTCAACAGCGATTTACAGTCTTGTTAAAGGAAGTAAGGTGGCTGTTTACTTTACCATAGCTTGGACTTGCTATTTAGTAGGAATGAGTACTTTTTCTTTAAAGATTTTAGGCGTTTTCCCTCACAATTTATTTACTGCACAATTCATGCATCTGGGTACTTTTATGGAAGCGGTCTTATTATCCTTTGCCTTAGGGCATAAATATTCTTTAATACGGATAGAAAAAAACCGCCTAAAAAATCAAACCAGGGAAGATCTTGAGAAATTAGTTGACACAAAGACCATACAGTTAGAAACCTCATTGAATGAAAAAGAAGTATTGCTTAAAGAGATCCATCATCGCGTAAAGAACAATCTTCAAATAGTCATCAGCTTCCTAGATTTACAGGCAGCCTCAGTTCAAGGAGAAAAGAATAAAGATATTCTTGCCCAAAGTAAAGCTAGAGTATATTCTATGTCTTTAATCCATCAAAAGTTGTATCAGTCCAATAATTTTACGCGCATTAATGTGAAAGATTATTTAGAAGAGTTGTTTTCTTATATTAAAAATAGTTACACAGCCCAACAAAGACATGTGAGCCATAAGTTAACTCTTGAAAACATAGAGTTATCTACAACCCAAGCGGTACCTCTAGGACTGATTGTTAATGAATTACTAGCAAATAGCTTTAAGCACGGTCTAAAACCTGGTAAAACAAATCAAATTAACTTGAGCCTTACATCAACTAAAGACTCGATCATTGTAGAAATAGCAGATTCTGGAAACGGCTTTGATGAAAAATCTACCAATGAAGGGGTTAAGAAGACCCTCGGTTTATTTATAGTTAAATCGTTAACAAAACAACTGCGCGCCAGTTCCCGACTTTTTTTTGAAAAGGATTTGTTTATCACTCAACTAATAATTCCCAAAAGATAATATGAAGAACAAGAAGATATTAATTGTAGAAGATGAGCAAATCATTGCAGAGAACCTGAGAATGATACTTATGGAATACGGCTATAATTTTGTAGATATAGCTATGGACGATGTTGAAGCTCAAGATTTATTTGCAAAAACTTGCTATCAATTAGTACTCATGGATATTAATCTAGGATGCCATAGCAGCATAGACGGTATCGATTTAATCAAATTACTCTCTCAAGAATATAATTTTTCTTACCTATATATAACCGCAAATGCCGACAAAGAAACCCTTAAAAAAGCAAAGTCAACAAACCCAATAGGCTATGTAGTAAAACCTTTTATACATACTTCAATTTATGCAAATGTAGAAATAGCCTTGAATTCCTTCAAGGAAGAAGCCTGTTTTACCTTCTCGAACAAAGGAATGCATCAACAAATTTTACTTTCAAAAATCACCTGCATAAAAGCAGATGGATCCTACATTAAAATACACTCACTTCTAGATGATTGTTATTTAGTTCGTAAAACCCTCACGCAGTTTAAGGAATTGTATAATAACGAGTTTATTAGAATCCACAAATCCTTACTTATTAATATATCTTACATAGAAAGTTACAACAGTAAAACCGTAAATGTCAATGGAGAGCGTTTGCCATTAGGAAGAGCTTACAAAAGCTCGTTTTTAGAAGAAATAAAAGGCCTATCATTTTTATGATCCATGATTCAAAATCTCTTGTAATTGCAATTTATATATTATTTATTAGCATTATTAATTGTCCTCACCCTAGCCCTCTCGTAAGGAAAGCGAGCTTAGCTTCTGCTTACCATCATCTGTCACTATAGTAAAGCACAGTTAAAACAAAACATTCGAAATAATTAAATTACAACTTTATTACAGGCTTCATTTAATTCAACCCTAGTAAAGATATAGCGCAATATACCCGGTTACCACGTTGCTGTTAAAGTTAAGCTGTTTACCGTCATTCCGCTTTCGCGAAAGCGAGACCGTAGCATTGATTTTTTGAATCAAATGCACCTACCTAAACATCACAGAAGCTATTTCGAGAACAATCTCAAAGCACAATGCCAGTTCGAGCAATGCGGCAAACTCAGCACAAGCAAGGTCGAGAAGTTTTAAAAGCAGGATGTCAGTTCGAGCATTTCAAAGCCAGTGTTGCGAAGTGAAAAGAAAAATAACTTTTACTCGTCTGAAAAAGTAGTGGATAACAAATCAAGAATGGGAGAGTCAGACTTTGCGTCCTCTACCTCAAACGTGTTACGATCAGTACAAAAATTGAGATTAAAAAGTCTAGCTTATGGCGACACCATCTCTTAATCCCGATGAATAAAAGAATCGGAATAAAAATCAATCAGAATAAAAAAATAAGCAACTATAATTATAGTCAGTACCTCATTTTTTATTTTCAATTGCAGTTTTTACAACTGCAAAGAGCCACCTTATCATTCACTCAAAAATAATCTTTCACATGAGCTATTACAAAATTATGCGAGGCTTTGATGCCACTGCATCACGTTTACTAACACAAAAATTGAGGGTATATTCATTCTATTGATCCTTTCCTAACTAAGTAAATTAAAGTAAAACCAACATTAGGTTGTTTTATAAGATATAAACCTCTGATATTCTTACATTAGAAACCAAAAAACCCTTAACTCGCTATTATATAGCTTATTAAGGGTTTGTATCAGTTGTCCCACAAGGACTCGAACCTTGAATGACGATACCAAAAACCGGAGTGTTACCATTACACCATGGGACAAAATCGGATGCAAATTTATAACAATTCTGAATTTCAGCAAATAAAAAACTAATAAATTTAACATCTATTATTTTTTACTCTTCAAAATAACCATCTAAGCCCTACCAATCAACAAACTACATATTATTTTCCTTAAAAATTCAAATACTCCTGTAGCAGTTATACGCTTATTACATATTTTGCGTTTGTACCAGTTAAAAGCTAAGTTTACCATGAACCCAAACAGCTGCTTCAACTTATTCTTTTTAAAAAGCTTGAAAATAAAGCTCCCTCCGACAGGCTGCGTATGGTACTTTCTTTTTGTAACAAAACCTCACCACAAGCAAGAGCAAAGCGAAAAGGAGCGATTTATTCCAGTAAATTTAAATTGTAAATACTATTAAATGCTTATTAAGACCATAAAATCTTATTTTCGCCTCAGTTAATCACAACTATGAAATTGAACTACGCACAATTAAATAAAATCATAGGCTGGGCAGTATTTGCAGCAGCGTTATTCGTATTTTGGAGTACCGTAGAACCTACGGTAAGCTACTGGGATGCAGGAGAATATATCGCCACCTCTTCAAAATTAGAAGTAGGTCATCCCCCAGGAGCACCGCTGTACCAGATGATGGGCGCAGCCTTTTCTGTATTTGCCGCAGACGCTACTGACGTCGCTTATACAGTGAATTTGCTGGCTGTTTTCTCTAGTGCATTCACAATTTTATTCCTGTTCTGGTCGCTTACGCTGCTGCTTAAAAGGCATGTTTTAAAAGAAAAGGCAAACGATATCATGGTTTTAGGTGCAGCAGCAGTAGGATCTCTAGCTTATGCAGTGACTGATAGTTTCTGGTTCAATGCTGTTGAAGCTGAAGTTTATGCGCCTGCAACACTACTTTTAAGCGCCATGTTTTACATAGGATTGTTATGGGAACGTGACATGCTATTACCGCGAGCAAATCGCTGGCTTATTCTTATTTCCTTTATAGTAGGTCTTTCTTTTGGAATTCATTACATGGGAATCCTGACCATTCCTGCCATAGGTATGCTCTGGTATTTTAAACATTACAAGAAAATCACCCTCCTAAATTTCATTGTCGCAAATGTAGCAGTGATTGCTGTATTGTTATTTGTTTTTAAACTTTTACTGCCCTACACGCTCAGTATATTCGGTTATCTAGAGGTGTTTTTTGTAAATGATATTGGGCTGCCTTTCAACTCTGGATCTATTATAGCACTCTTGCTTATTGTGGGATTATTTGCTTTTCTAATCTCGCTTTCGCGAAAGCGTAACCTGCCACTATTAAACACGATCACCTTATGCATCATGTTTGTTCTTATAGGATTTTCTTCATGGATGATGCTGCCTATAAGGGCCAATGCAGGAACTCCTATCAATGAAAATGCACCTGAAGATGCCCGTGCTCTTCTCGCCTATTACAACAGAGAGCAATATCCTTCTCCAGGGCTGTTTTATGGCATGTCCTTTACAGATATGTATGCTGGATATAATGAAGATGATCCCGACACAGAAGACAATGAGGCCTTTAAAGACGAAAAACCTAAATATGAAAAAGATGAGGTTCTAGGTACATATGTGATCGTTAATAATTACAAGGATGCCATTCCTAATACTAGCGATAGACACAAAGGATATTTCCCGCGCATGACAGATCCTTCACGTTCTTCTAACTACATAGATTTTATGGGTGGACTCAATTATACCATCAAACCAGCATACCGCAATAATCAAGAGTTGCTTTCTGTCTTGGATGACTATGAACGCAGGCTGGAACGTGGCACCATAGACACAGAGGAATATATAGAAGTGCTTGTATCCTTGCGGGAAGCGATAGATATTGACAAACCTAGTTTTACTAGCAATATGCAATACATGGCAAACTATCAGATAAGCTATATGTACATGCGTTATTTCATGTGGAATTTTACCGGTAGACAAAACGATGTGCAAGGAGAATGGGATTCTTATGATGGCAACTGGATAAGCGGAATCAAATTTATAGATGAATGGCGTTTAGGAACTCAGGACGAATTGAGTGATGACATGTTGAACAATAAAGGCCGCAATACCTATTTCTTTCTTCCCCTAATATTGGGGATTTTAGGTGCTGTTTTTCACGCGCGTAAAGATTTAAAGTCCTTTTACGTCACCTTAGTATTATTCTTATTTACCGGACTTGCCATTATTATTTATCTCAACCAGTCTATGTTTCAAGTACGGGAACGTGATTATGTTTATGTAGGTTCGTTTCTGGTCTTTAGCATGTGGATAGGAATGGGTGTTTATGCGATTTATGAAATGCTATGCGATGTCATGAAATCAAGACTCGCACAGGTGATCTCACTAACAGCCTGTTTTGCAGCGGCTCCATTACTTATGGGCTATCAAAACTGGGACGATCATGATAGATCTGATAAATACACAGCGCTAGCTAGTGCCAAAAAATACCTGGATAGTTGCTTGCCTAATGCGCTCATCTTTACCATAGGAGATAACGATACGTTCCCGTTGTGGTATGCCCAAGAAGTAGAAGGCTATCGTTCCGATGTGCGTGTGGTATGTACCTCCTTACTAGCTACCGACTGGTACATGGATGATATGAAGAAGAAAGCTTGGGACAGTGAGCCAGTGCCTTCTACACTCACTCATTCTAAATACAAATACGGGACTCGTGATGTATTGTACTATGCAGATAAAAAGCGCATCGAGCAACGCATGCGCGATTTGAATAAAGATGCTACCTATGTATTTCCTGACACCATGCCACTGAACCAATGGATGGAATGGGTAGCCAGCGATAACAAAGTAACGCAGGAACAAATGAGGAACGAGCATTTTGAGCATACCTTTCCTACCAAGTTCATCACTATTCCTGTCAACAAGGAAGCGGTACTTAACAATGGAGTCGTACCGCAAGAAGATGCTGATAAAATAGTAGATGAAATAGTTATCAATGTCAACAGCAATGCCATCTATAAAAACAGAATGTTCATGCTTGATATTATCAATGCAAACAATTGGGAGCGCCCTATATATTTCTCCGGAGGAGCCTTTGGTGATGAAGATTACATATGGATGAAAGACTATTTACAACTGGACGGTTGTGCGTATCGTTTATTGCCTATAAAATCCACACCAGAAGATGAGCGTGATCCTTTTGATATGGGAAGAATAGATCCTGATCACAGCTACAATATCATTAAAGGCTGGGATTGGGGCAATAGTGGTTCTTCAGAGATCTACCATGATGTAGAAACCAGACGCAATAGCGTAGGGTATAGAAGCAATATTACTCGTGCATCTGAAGCCTTAGCAAAGGATGGACAATATAACAAAGCTGAAGAACTTTTAGATCTGGGAATGGAACACATGCCTTTAGAGTATTATGGAAACTACTCCATGCTAGAACCATTTGTTACGGGTTATTACGAACTGGGTAACAAAGAAAAGGCAAGAGACTTGTTGAATAAGATCATTTTAAAATATCAAAATGAACTGGATCATTACAATGCACTAACGTTACAAGAACAAGAAGTTAATTATACACGTATTCAACAGGCTTTAGTGAGATACAACTCTATAACTGAGGTGCCAGTTTTCTATAAGGATCAAGAAATGATCGATAAGCATGTAGATGCTTATAATGAATACTTCAAGCCATTTGTTAGGTATTTAAATGATGCTTACTACATTAGAAAAGACGGAGAGAATATAAAAGGAATGTTCCCTGATTCTACATCGGCCACAGAGTTGAGAGACCTTCTTGATAATGCGGTAGATAATGTGACCAACTCACGGGAAAATGTTCCTACAGATACGATAGAATAACATGAAAATCTACCCAGATAGCATTCCTGACTGGTTTTCTAATCTGTTGAAGAGCTATCACTGGCATGGTGATCGTAAAGAAAAAAAAGTCTATCTCACTTTTGATGATGGCCCTACTCCAACAGTGACAGAATTTGTCATGAGTGAGCTCCATAAATTTGGATTTGAGGCTACCTTTTTCTGTATAGGAGAGAAAGTCACTAAACATCCTGCTGTTTACAACAGGATTGTTATAAATGGGCATCGTGTGGGAAACCATACGCACAACCACTTAGATGCCTGGACTTCAAAAAAAGACACCTATCTGAACAATGTTTCAAAATGTTCTCAATTAGTCGCTTCAAAACTATTCAGACCGCCTTATGGTCACCTAACTCCTAAAATCGCCAATTCTTTAAGAAAAAAAGGCTATCAAATTGTTCTTTGGGATGTGATTTCGGGAGATTTTGATAGAAAACGGTCATCAGTATCTTGTTTAAAGAATCTTAAAAAAAACACGAGAAACGGCAGTGTTGTTGTGTTCCATGATAGTGATAAAGCCTTTGAAAAGCTACAGGAAATTTTACCTCTTTATTTGAAATTTCTTGAAGAAAATGGGTGGAACAGTGAGGTACTAGAAAAATAGAAAACCTATTTTTATGGACAAAGTCTACAAACGCCTTTAAATATTGCCCTACGCAACACCTGATTTTATAGCAGCTGTTGCTGTGAGAAAATTTTTCCAATGTATTTCTCTCATAAAAAACTCATCTGATGAAGGCTCTAAAGGAGAGCTGTTTACTAAGGTAAATTTAAATCAGCACCTGACTCCAAGAATATAGGATGAAATCTATCTCCAGATCATTTTGGGAATTAAAGAAATATGCAATAGGATAATGAGGTGTATGATGCAGGACTCCTCTCAATGTTCTAACCAGCGCTGTATTTTTGGTTGCTTAATTTATGGGCAGTTTCTATTGGTTTTTTGCATTGCGACAAAAACATCAGAGAACTGATTTTAACGAGGTTCCTACTAGTTATCTACATCAAGTTTCTGGAACGACAGATCTAGGCTTTGGAACACCAGTGCAAAGATTCCAATTATTGCGCACTATAAAACTGCTGCAATCTATGGATCAATGTGTTGTCATCTTGCGCACCACTTTGTCGCCACTTCATTTCGCCATTTTTATAAATGATAAAAGTAGGAACCCCTTTAATCCTTAACGCTTCCGAGAGCTGCTGATTCTTTTCTATATCTATCTTGATCACTTTTGCTTTATCGCCTAGCGCAGCTGCTACATTACGCAGCACAGCATCCATGGCAATGGTTTCTTCATTCCAGTTGGTAAAAAAATTGAATAATACTGGAACATTTGCATTAATAAGTTCCCCGAATTTTGCCATGATCAATGATTATAAATTCAAATGTACGTAAAAAGCATAAAAGTAACAACGATACCTATTTACCCTCAATAGGCACTGTGTGAATCGTTTTGGACCACATAAGTCCTGAAATTTATCACTAATCCAACTGGCATATGTTTCTTTTACTTTGTGTTTTTTGTTTTTTCTATATTCCATTATCACTAATCGATATTAGATATTCCAAAACCTGATACCTTACGACCCGATACCGATAGCGATCGATACACAGCTCCTTTCAAAATCCGCTTCTTTTCCCTAGCTATAACCATCGCTGCGAAGCGGTGGAAGCTACTTTACAACATGAGGTTTCTTAGGATTTTTGTTCCCTTTAGGATGAGACAATAAAGATTCCATATTTGATATTAAATATTCAAAAAGATCAAAGAATGCTTTAAAAACCTCATCCCACATACCTAAGCTTTACGCTTCAAGGTAATCACCGTAATCTCTGGCCAGATGCCAGCACGACCCGAATACCCTAAAAAGCCAAAACCTCTATTCACATTTAAAAATTGGTCTGCTTCTTTATAGATTCCAGCCCATTTTTTGTAAATAAACCAGGCAGGACTCAACTTTATAAAGCCAGGAATCTCGATACCAAACTGCATTCCGTGAGTATGGCCGCTCAGTGTCAAGTGGTATTTCTTCTCATCATTCTTTACCTGTAAATCCCAGTGTGTAGGATCGTGGCTCAATAAAACTTTGAATTCTTCTTTACTCAATCCGGCAGCTGCTTTTTGCAAGTCTCCATACTTGGGAAAACGGCCACCACCCCAATTTTGAACCCCTACTAAACTGATAGAATCGGCGCCACGAGTTATTTTTTCATTCTCATCCAGCAACAATCTCCAGCCCATATCCTTTTGAACCTTATAGAGTTGTTGCATGTTTTCTTCTTTGGCTTCCTTAGAATCCCACTGCACATAATCGCCATAATCATGATTTCCTAGCACTGAATAAATACCATCTTTTGCAGTAAGAGAACCGAATATATCTTCCCAACCGTTCATTTCTTTGGCCTCATTATTGACCAAATCTCCTGTAAATAAGATCAAATCACTTTGCTGCTCGTTTGCCAGCTTAACTGCATATGCCACTTCATCTTTATCGTCAAAACTCCCTACATGGATATCACTCAGCTGGGTAATTGTATACCCATCAAAAGCCTCTGGTAGATCATCAAAGGACAGCTCATATTCCCTCACTTGGTAATCGTATTTACCACGCCATGCTCCATAAAGAATCGCACCAAATGGTAAAGCCGCCACTGCCAGACCTACTTTTGCTAGAAATTCTCTTCTGCCAGGCAAGAAAGATTGATCTGGTTCTCGCTTTCGCGAAAGCGAGGTGATCAAACCTTCTATACTTCTGTAAATATCCTCTCCAAACATAAATAGGAAAAACACCACTTTCAAAGCAAAGAATGCCAACACGACAGTTACCGCAATATCTCTAGAGTCGTTTACCTGAGTGCGATCTGGATGTAAAATAAACTGTAAAATAACATTAATAATGACTAAAATTGATACCGCAAGGTATATCCATTTCCACCAGTGATCTCTGGATAAAGTACGTATCAATTGAAAAGAATATATTTCTAAAGCGATGAAAAACGCTAGGACAGTAAGGAGTCTAAACATGGCACAAAACTAAAGCGTTTTTATTTTGAAAATGTTGGTATATAGTTAAAGCATTAAAATGAAAAGGTTTGACTTTAAAATCACAAGTTGTTGAACCGGTACTTCTCCCTTCGACAGATATGATTGTACTGTTAATTACTAGGTTTTTTTGTTCTCATTTCCAACACCTTCTCCACCTTTCCGAGCTTAACTCGCTACCGCTCTTTTTGCCCACCTTTCCCGTTCCAGAAATTTATCTTAACAAATGATCCGGGACTAAGGAAAGGAGCTTTTGAAAATAGAGATTTAGAAGTGGTAATAAGAACTCCAGTTGTTTTAGTTTTGCAACAGGTACTAAAACCTAATCACCCCATACACTTTGGCAAAAAACGATCCTTACGCTGCATTGCGATTTAGAGAATTTAATATTTTCCTATGCATGCGATTTTTATTGGTGTTTGGTTGGTCCATGCAGTTTATTGTGATTGAATGGCAGGTGTATTCTATTACTAAAGATCCCTGGTCTCTTGCTATTATAGGTTTGATGGAGTTTGTTCCTGCCTTTGCCATGGCGTTATTTGCTGGTCACATTGTAGATCAACGGGAAAAGCGGAATCTTTTAGCCCTTTGCATAGGTGCTTTTTCATTGATTAGTTTGGGATTGTTTTTATTGACTTGGCCAGAAGTAGTTGGCGATTGGTCTACAAATACGGTTCTGTATTCTATTTATGCCTTGGTATTTTTCGGTGGTTTTTTAAGATCCTTTTTTGGTCCTATATTATTTTCGTTGATTGCGCTACTCGTTCCTAAGAAAGCATATCCTAATGCGGCAACATGGAGCAGTTCTGCCTGGCAAATTGCGTCTGTTGTAGGCCTTGCGTTCTCTGGTTTTGCGATCAGTTGGTTTGGTGTGCATTGGTCTTTATGTATTGTTTTTAGTTTTGTAACCCTTTCCTTTTTTACCGTTTTCCTAATTTCTAAAAAGCCAATCCTTAACACTAAAATCAATGAACCCATCCTACAAAGTTTAAAAGAAGGATTGAGTTTTGTTTATAAAACCAAAGCCGTCTTAGGAGCCCTGACCCTGGATATGGTTTCTGTCCTTTTTGGAGGTGCCGTTATTTTACTACCCATTTTTGCTCAAGATATTTTACAGGTAGGTAGTGAAGGTTTTGGGGTTTTAAGAGCTGCACCTTCTGTCGGTGCGATTCTAACCATGATTGCAACCGCTTACATCCCTATTAGTAAGAATGCAGGAATGAAATTACTGATCGCTATTTTTGGTTTTGGTGTCTGTATTATTGTCTTTGGCCTGTCTAATATTTTCTGGGTATCTGTTGTAGCGCTGTTTTTTAGCGGTGTTACTGATGGCGTTTCTATGGTGATACGCCAGACCATTCTCCAGCTTAAAACACCAGATCACATGCGTGGTCGCGTAGCATCTGTCAACTCTATGTTTGTAGGTTCTTCTAACGAGTTGGGCGCTTTTGAAAGTGGTTTAACAGCCAAATTAATGGGAACCGTTACCGCAGTAGTCTTCGGTGGTACCATGACTTTGATTACCGTTATTACCACAGCGGTAGTATCTCCTACTTTTAGAAAATTAGATTTAAGAAAAGATTTTGAGGATAATGAAGCAAGTTAACCGGAAAGAGACAAGACCGTTTTACGACCAGCAGCTTTTGCCCCAAACCTTCTGGGCTGCTCACTTTACTCGTTAGCGACCTGTGTTCAATTTTTTTAAAGGGAACTGTTAGGTTTTAATTTGCTATTTAATAATTGATTTTAAATTCTTGTGGTAATCTCGCTTTCGCGAAAGCGGAGCACGCATCCAACTTCTCTATAGGAATATACATTTCTGTGTATAAAAATTAAGTTTTATAGCATAAGAACCACTTTTAAGTCTTTTGAGAATTTTATCTTTAACATCTACAAAATTTGAAGATGACTAACGACGGTACCGACACTAAAAGATTATTTCTCCTCGATGCATATGCCCTGATTTTTAGAGGTTATTATGCGCTTATAAAAAATCCAAGAATCAATAGTGCCGGTATGGATACCAGTGCCATAATGGGGTTTACAAATTCGCTATTTGATGTCATCAGACGTGAAAAGCCAGAATATCTAGCCGTTGCATTTGATAAAGGTGGAAGTGCAGATCGGGTAGAAATGTATAAAGATTACAAAGCAAATCGCGACGCCACCCCAGAAGCGATAAAAATAGCTGTTCCTTATATCATGCGTATTTTAAAAGCCATGCACATCCCTATTGAAGTGGTAGAAGGAATTGAGGCTGATGATCTGATAGGAACCCTAGCAAAGCAAGCCGAGAAAGAAGGTTTTACCACTTATATGGTAACGCCAGATAAAGATTATGCACAACTGGTGTCTGAAAATATCTTTATGTACAAGCCCGCTAGAATGGGAAATGGTATTGAAATATGGGGGATTCCTGAAGTGCAAAAGCGATTTGAAGTGGAACGACCAGAACAGGTCATTGATTACCTAGGCATGATGGGTGATGCCAGTGATAACATTCCTGGTTTGCCCGGTGTAGGTGATAAAACAGCCAAGAAATTCATAGCTGCTTACGGTTCAATGGAAGGCCTACTGGCAAATGTTCATGAACTGAAAGGTAAAATGAAAGAGAAAATTGCTACCCATGGAGAACTGGGGTTGCTTTCTAAAAAATTAGCTACCATACGACTGGATTGCCCAGTTACCTTCCATGCTGAGAACTACAAACTAGACGATCCTAATGTAGAAGCGGTTCATGAAATATTTGACGAGTTAGAATTTCGTCGTGCCAAGGAAACCATGGCAAAGATATTTTCTAAAGACTTGCCAGAGACAAAAACTGCTGGTTCGAGTTCCACGTCTAGTTCTACTGATGCTGGCGCTGGACAGTTTTCTCTTTTTGATGCCCCAGCTTCTGGAAATGCTGCTGAAACTACTACCACAGGACGACTGACTCTTGCCACTAGCGACCATTTGTACCAACTGGTTCAAGAAGGAATGGGAACAAAATTGTTTTTACAGTCCTTAATGAAGCAATCCAGCGTTTGTTTTGATACCGAAACTACGGGACTGGATGCGCTCGCGGCAGAATTAGTAGGAATTGCATTCTCATGGGAAAAAGGAAAAGGATTTTATCTTCCTATCCCTGAAGATCGGGAAACAGCACAGGTTATAGTGGATGAATTAAAACCATTTTTTGAGAGTGAGAATATTGAAAAAGTAGGACAAAATTTAAAGTACGATATCAAAGTTCTGGACAAATATGGCGTCCGTGTAAAAGGACCGATGTTTGACACCATGCTAGCGCATTACCTCATCAACCCAGACATGCGCCATAATATGGATGTACTGGCAGAGACGTATCTTAATTATACACCACAATCTATTGTGGAACTGATCGGAAAGAAAGGTAAAAACCAGCTTTCTATGCGCGATGTAGCTCTAGAAAAGCAAAAGGAATATGCGGTTGAAGATGCAGATATTACGTTCCAATTAAAAGAGCATTTTGTGCCAGAACTAGCAAGTGCTGGAACAGATAAGCTTTTTAAAGACATAGAAATGCCTTTACTCGATGTGCTGGCAGCCATGGAAATAGAAGGAATTAATCTGGATGAAACCTTTTTGAGTTCGCTATCTGGAGATTTAACAAGAGACGTCATTCAATTAGAAAAAGACATCTATGAAGCAGCTGGAGAAGAATTCAATATAGGATCGCCTAAGCAATTGGGAATTATCCTTTTTGAAAAACTCCAACTCGTAGAAAAACCTAAAAAGACCAAAACTGGTCAGTACTCCACTGCCGAAGATGTACTGAGCTATCTCGCCAAAGATCATGCAATCATTCAGAATGTATTGGACTACCGCGGTCTGGCAAAATTGAAGTCCACCTATGTAGATGCTTTGCCTCATCAAGTAGATTCAAAAACACAACGCATTCATACCAATTATATGCAAGCTGTTGCTGCCACTGGTCGTTTAAGTTCAACAGATCCTAACTTACAAAACATTCCTATCAGAACAGAACGCGGCCGCCAGGTGCGTAAAGCTTTCGTTCCTAGAGATGCAAATTACACCTTGCTCGCTGCCGATTATTCTCAAATTGAATTAAGAATTATCGCAGCTTTGAGCAAAGAAGAAAACATGATGGCCGCGTTCCAAAGTGGTGAAGATATTCACGCCTCTACTGCAGCAAAGGTATTTAATGTAGCCTTAGAGGACGTGACCAGAGAACAACGTAGCAATGCAAAAACAGTCAACTTTGGGATTATCTACGGTGTAAGTGCTTTTGGATTGAGTAATCAAACCGATTTAACTCGTGGAGAAGCTAAAGAACTGATCGAGACTTATTATGCGACTTATCCTAAACTAAGAGCTTATATGGACGATCAAGTGAATTTTGCACGTGAAAATGGCTATGTAGAAACAGTCCTAGGAAGACGTCGTTATTTGAAAGACATTAATAGTTCTAATGCAGTTGTGCGAGGCGCAGCCGAGCGTAATGCAGTTAACGCCCCGATTCAAGGTAGTGCAGCAGATATTATTAAAATTGCCATGATTAATATTCATAAGAAGTTTGAAGAAATGAACTGCAAGTCAAAAATGCTACTGCAAGTACATGATGAACTGGTTTTTGACATCCATAACGATGAGTTAGAAGACATGAAAAAGCTCATTCAAGAAGAAATGCAGAATGCTTATCAAATGTCAGTACCTCTTGATGTGGAAGTTGGTATGGGCCAGAATTGGTTGGAGGCGCATTAGAATACCTGCGCAAGCAGTTCTCTAGTTGGTTTACAAAAAAGGCAATAGGCAAAGTTGGTTTTCGCAGCCTCAAAACTTGAGTAGGTATTATTCCATATATAGGGTTATAATTGCTTTAAGGGATGGTCATCTGAGAAAATCTGGGTCTAAGTGTTCTATTGAAAGAGACGTGATCCTTCGATATTTTTCTGAAAACTGCTGATGCATTCTCATTGACGATATGAAGAAACAAACGCCAACTCTCAATCCCCAAAAAAAGACTTCTACTATCGCTCCGCCTAACTTGAAGAACGATTTGTTTTTTCAAAAGAGCGAAGAATCGCAAAGCTAAAATCTTACATTATGGTACAGCACTGATCATGACTAAGAGGAACATAAAAATAATACCAAATGGAACATCAAGTGTGTACATGTCTCTTCTCAAAAGACATTGCGCAAATTAGCATCCTTAATTTTTGTCTTGGCATACTGTACGGATGCAGTTTCTTGAATCAAGATAAAACATTTAATTTTTAGCTGCAGTTGGGATTATAACCTAAATGAGTGCTTGACAAGCTTGTGATTTAACCTGTACATCAATTGAGCTTTCTTACCGAAACTTTTTCAGCATTACAGGACTTGTGGAAATGCTTCCCTTTAGAAAAACGAGTTACTCTTTAAAAACCTTCCGATTCACAACAATACCACCCGAATAAACTTTAAGAATATAAAGTCCTGCTTTCAACTTAGTCACATCCAATTGATTTGTTTGCGCTGACTCTGAAAGAATACGTTTTCCAGCTAAATCAAATAATTCTACTTTATCAATGTTTTGAATAGCTTCTATATGGAGTGTATCAGCTACTGGGTTAGGATACACTTTTAAATTTACTTTGTTTTCATCCTCACCAGCTATACCCAACGTATTTTGATACACACGCACGTAATCAATGACCATACTGCTTTGATTAAAGTTAGGATCAATCGCCCCTGCAAAACCTCCCATAGCAATATTCAATAGTAAATATTGATCTTCATAAAATGGATAGGTGTCGATATTTTTAACCGTTGGGTTATAAATATAAAAAGGCACATCATCTATCAAAAAGGTGATTTGTTGCGGTGACCAGTTCATGGAATAGATGTGAAAGTTGTTTGCTACATCAGTAAGCGTTGTAGATCTAAAGTTCCTGGTATTTCCTGAACATCCTGCACAATTGGTATGCAAAGCAGCACTGACATGATTTAAAGCTCCTAAACCGTGTTCCATGATATCAATCTCTCCACAAAGCGGCCAGGTTGTTGTGCCATGAGTAGGATCCCAATAAGCTCCATCTTCATTGATATTCTTTCCTAGTGTCCATATAGCTGGCCAGGTGCCATCTCCAAAAGGTAATTTTGCGCGCACATCTACTCTACCATAAGTAAAAGCAAATTTAGAATTCAATCGAGCACTAGTGAATTGTTTGGTGTGGCCTTGATCTCTAAAGGTTTCTCGTTTTGCAACGATATTTAAAAACCCATTTTCTACAAAAGAGTTGTCTAGTCTATTGGTATAATGTTGCGATTCCCCATTGAACCAGCTACCACCAGCAGGCAGCTGCGTTTGATGGAACCATTTTGTCGCGTCGATAGGGTTATTTCCAGAGGTATTGAATTCATCAGACCAAACTAAATCTGTATACACCACATCTATGGGATTGGGTGGAACAAATACGGCACCATTATTAATTTGATCAAATAAATAGGTGCCCGCAGTAGTGACACCAAAATCTATAAATAGGGTGACTCTATCATACTGCCCAGTGGATGAAAAAGTATTCCCTGTAGCACTATCTGTAGCATTAGAAAAATCAAAAGTAAGGTCTCTCCAACTGTTTGCGCCACTTGGAATTTGTTGGGTAACCTCAACGGCGGGCTGCGTTCCATTTTCTAACTTTAATAAGATGGTATGAGCGTTAGGGTCGAACGAATAAAATTTTAAGCTTACATTTTGATCTGCATTTAAATCCACTGCGGTGGTTACATCAATAAAAAAACCTTGATTAGCTTGGGCTCCATTATTGTTAAATTGACCTACATTATTTCCGGATTGCAGTGGATCAACTCTAAAAGAAAAAGAAGCACCTGAAAAACCAGTAAAACCAAATTGATTGTTTTCAAAATCTAATGGGAATTGTTGTGCTTGTAAGAATTGGAACCCACAAAATAAGATCAAGAAGAAACGTAAATACGACATTAGGTTTTTTTGCTAAATTACTACTGAATTATTCAATAATGGAATAAAATAACGCATCAAATACTATACATAAGTATAATTTCTTCTATTTTTTCATCATTTGATAAAAATAAAGAAGGGCATTCCAGCGATTATTTTTATTCCCGAAAGAAAGTCACTTACAGTGATCACCGTCTTGCTATAATGGTTTGGGGTTTATTATCCGTTGCGACTAAATTCCATTAAGCGCTTTTACAAAAGTACGATCTTATCTAATGAAGAATACTAAGAGCGTTTTCAATGTTCCATACCATATTGCCGCACTTAACGCTTTGAGCATTAAGATTTATAATTGTACGCTGTATAGGTTCAACTTGTTAAAAAAAAACTAGAAACAAGCAAGCTAAAGTCGTCAGAATCTATGTATAAAGCCGCCTATAGACCATCTATATCAAGACCTACTTAAGCACCTACTATATTAAGAATGAGACAAAAAAGTACTGCTTGTTTATGAGTTTTTAAAAATAGGCGTGTCGACCAGTGCTTCTGTTAATATTTGAGATAACACATCGTTTATTTCGAAATCCTGATTGGCTTTTGACTCCATCCAATCTCATTAACCCAATAATCATTAAGAAAGATCTATAGTGTTTCCTCAAACCTTCATAAAAATTGTAACCTTTATAACACAAGTTTGCCCTAGGACTTCTCTTGGTTTAAGCAATACCTTTATCCTAACGCTTTAAAGCAAAAAAGCCTTTTACCAATGGTTTGTTGGGAATTTGAAGTGTAAACCAATAGGTACTGGATGGTAATGGATTATTCACAAAAGTTCCATCCCAGCCCACTCCTTCTGGAGCCATTTGATGCAAGAGTTTCCCATGACGATCGAAGATATAGATAATTGCGTCTGGAAATCTTGATAACCCATCAAATGTCCAGTAATCATGGAAACCATCTCCATTAGGCGTGAAAAAACGCTGGTAATCAAGTACCACAAATTGCTGGGTCAATGTTCCACAACCGTTTTTGTCGCGTATTCTCACCGTGTGAAATCCTTTATAGAGACCACTAAAGAAGTTGCTATTTTGAAAAGGGCCGTTATCCACTGAAAACTCATATTCACCAGGTCCAGAAACAATAAACTGAGCGGTGTTATCGCCGTTTCTAAAATCTTCAGTAATAATATCATCTAGAGTTGCTATGTCTGACGGTAGGGCAATAATCGTTAAAGAACTCTCACAACCAAAATTGTTAGTCACGGTTACGGTATAATCTCCTGGCTGGTCGATATCTATCGCATTGAGATTTGCTCCCATCTCACTAGTGCTCCACTCATAAAAATCAAATCCTGATGCTACACTTACTCTTGTGGGAGCTACAGGGTCGATACATACTATAATATCGCCCTGAACGGCAAGAACTGGTCTCGCTCTTATGGTAATACTAAAATCTACATCTTCAAAACAAGAGGTTCTATTTTCAGTAACACGCACATAAACACGTTGCGGATTTTGAGTAGTTGTAGTACTGGTACCTAAAGCGTTTTGGTTTCCAGTGCGATCTGTGGTGCTGGAATAAAACTGAACTTGATGTAAAGTTGGGTCAAGACCGTTAAGAACTTCCATATTTTGATCACTAAGAATGACGTTTAGAAAACCGTCAAAATCGTCATCACATAAAAACAAATCTTGAGGCGTCGCAATGCCTGGCGGATTTGCCACAAACAGTGGCGCTCTTATCACATATTCACAGGAGAGTCCTGTTGGGTCTATCACTTTTATAAAATACGTCTCTTCTACTAAAGTAGCGGTAAACACAGAGCCCTGAGCATTCATATCATCTTCAGCATCCATTAAAGTAAGATGGTACGTAACATTAAAATTGAGCGAATTAGGAACTAATCCATCTATAATCGTGTCAAAATCAAAAGGTTCTGTAACGTTATCAGAACAGATAATAACTGGAGCTGCATCTGTAACTACGCTAGTATCATCTACGGTAATTATGAATTCTGTATAATCGGTACAATCAGAATCGTTTCTAATCGCGCGCACGTATATTTCTTGAGGATTGCTTGTATTTATGTATGGAAAAGTGATTTCATTCACTCCTATATTAGCATCATTTAAAGATTCATGATAGGTGACTGTGATGCTCCCAGTCTGACCTAATAGAATATCAGCATTTAGCGGTGTAAAGTCAAATTCTGTGAAACCATCTTGAAGTCCAAAGTCATCACAAACATCCTGGTCTGCAACCGGGTTTGCTGTAGGCGATGGAGGCAAGTCTGCACTACCGCTTGTAGAAAGAGAAAAACCACCTTGACCTATCGCTAGACCTACAATAATGTAATACACTTCACCAGCATTCACCGTTAATTCCTGTAAAAAGCCGTTTCCTAGCTGACCAGGACCTTCATTTACATCTGTTTCTGTATCATTTAAGCCCGTATCTCCAGACACTCCAGCAGCGTTAGGATTTGTACTGGAACATCTTATTGCGGCTCCTAAGTTATTACAATCATTAACCGGTCCAAATACCGCAAAATCATAATCAGCCTGAGCTGTATCTGGTGTCAATACAAAACTAAAAATCCCTGTAGTTTCTATTTCAACTCTAAACCAAACTTGATCTGCTCTAAAATCATAGCAAATGGGTGTAGGATTTCCTGGTAGAGCAAACTCATCTGTTCCTATTCCAGAAGGCGTAATTCCAAGATCAGTATCACCGCAAAGTAAAATAGCATTAGAACAATCGTTTGGATTTTGGGAAAGTCCTATTTGAGAATAGATGACAAAACAAAATAATAGAATCTTTTTCATAGGCGTATTTCTAGTCTGATACCATTTACCATTTGAACTTACGAGAATAAAACATTCTTTTTTCTTTACTATTTCAACGCTTTGCCAGGCCAGCGCTAAGTGTATCGAAGTGCTGAGCACAAATGCTTGAGAATAATTAGAAGGCGTAGCTTCTACCCTGCTTTATTTTTATTTCCAGTAATTTTAAACAATTAATTGCGCTACAAATCTAATACTTCCAGCAGCTTATTCAAGTCGTCTTCTGTATTAAAGTGAGAAAAACTGACTCTGATTCCATCTCCACGTAACGAAGTGAGAATCTTATTTTTTACTAATTTGTCATACAAGTCTTGATCTCCTTTGATATTAAAAATAGACGAATGGTTTTTTCTTGAACAAACTACTGGAGATAGCAATTTGCGTTTTTCAAAAGCGGTTTTAGCGATTTTTGAAAGTGCCTTAACTGGATCTGACACCTTTTTCCAGCCCATTTCTTGAATCTTAAGAATAGCTTGTTGCAAACTCCCGAAAGCGATCATGTCTTGATGCCCTGGTTCAAAACGACTGATAAAAGTCACCTTAGAATTCATGACATTACGAGAACTTCTAAAACCTATTTCCTTAGGGGAAATATGCCCCTGTACTTCTTTTTTGATACAAATAAAACCGTTGCCATCACCAGCATGCAGCCATTTGTAACAGGAGGCGAGGAGGATGTCTATTCCGCTTTCGCGAAAGCGGAATTCTTCAAAGCCTACATACTGAGTAGCATCAGCAATCATAATCATACTTGGGAAACGCTTCTTTAAATCCTTCAAAAATTCTAGGTCCATCTGTATTCCCGAAATGTATTGTACCAAAGAAAAGCAGAAAAAATCTGGAGATTCTTTTTCACAAACAGCCCTGATATTTGCCTCCATTTGCTGGTCAATCGCCACATGATATGTTTTAAAACCTGTAGTTTCTATAGGCCCGTTAACCGATGGATAGTCATTTTCTAAAAGCAAAAAACTCGCATGTTGATCCATACCATTTATCAATATGTTGAATCCAATGGAGAAATTAGGAATGACCGCTGTACAATCAGGATCTGCATCCATAAAGTTTGCAACGGTATGTCGCACCTTATCTATAAAAACATTCCTGTTATTTGTAAACATAGAAGCTTCATCCCGCATTTTTTCATTGAGCAGATTGCGATAATCTAGGAGGTCTTGAGAGACCAATCCATGATTTGCTGTATTGAGATAAGTATAATTTTTAAGAATGGGATATTGATCTATCATTTTATCTTGTTACTAGGAATCACTAGAAAGTTGCCGTGCCTGTTGACCCACGAATTTCTTTTATTTTTGTCGTTTTACCTAAAGAAATTCGACAGCATTTTTATAAGCTTTTTATGTACAACATATAGAACTATAGGGCGCACTACATTCCTGTCCAATATACAAGTACAATATAAAAAATAATTTTATTTATAGAGCTTACATTTTAATATTCAACCAGTATTAGCGTAAATTTGATTGAAAACAACGTGCATGTTCGGTAGAAGTAAAAAAGACATACCAGGAATTGATTTAGAGCAAAAAGAGATGATCGAAAATGCCCAAAAACGCATCAAACAGAAGCGTGGTTTATTTACTCATTTTGTAGTCTTTCTTATAGGTTCGGTCGGATTAATTATCATTGCAAACCGTCCTAATGCGGAAGACATAGCGATCGTTTTAGGGTTAAAATGGTGGACTTGGGTCATTTTTGCGTGGTTGCTTTTACTCGCTTATCATGCATTTAACGTGTTTATTACAAAGCGACTTCTAGGCCCAGAGTGGGAAAATAAACAGTATGACAAGCTCGTAAAAAAACAAATGAAACGCGTGGAGCAACTGGAAAAAAAAGTAGAAAAAGAACATGTAATGCCTGCTGCTAAGACAGCTGCAAATACCTCTACTTCTGAACGTGAAATCACGATGATTGCTGCTGCTGGCGCTAATAACGAATTAGGTAAAGACGGCGATCTCGTATGGCATTTACCAGATGACTTTAAACGTTTTAAATCACTGACTACTGGCCATCATATTATCATGGGACGCAAGACTTTTGAAAGCTTTCCTAAACCTCTTCCTAATCGCACTCATGTTATTCTAACCAGAGATATAAACTATAAAGCCGAAGGCTGCATAATCGTTCATAATATGCATGCTGCTCTAGCAACTGCTTCAGGAGATGAAAATCCATTTATCATAGGTGGTGGTGAAATCTATACATTAGGTCTCGAATTTGCAAACCGCATAGAACTTACCCGAGTTCACAGCAGTTTTAATGTGGATACTTATTTCCCAGAAATAGACGAAAAGAAATGGAAGGTAAAAACGTCTATTCATCATCCTATAGATGATAAGCATAAGTATAGTTTTGATTACGAGACTTGGGTGAAGGTTTAGTTTGCAGTCGCAGTTTTTAGCAAAGCTAAAAACTTCTCCAAATACTATTGACTAACAAAAATCTACCGAAAACAAATAGCTGATATCTAATGGATTTTAAAAATTTGGTTGCTTATCAAAAGCATTTGATAACGCTATAGAAATTTTTGAAATGACTAAATCATTTCCAAAAGAAAAACGTTATTAACTAACTGATCAAGTAAGAAGATCTTCTCGTAGTGTGAATGCAAACATTGCAGAAGCTTATAGAAAACGCAGATAACCCTAACACTTCACCAGCAAGTTAACAGATGCAGGTGGTGAGAATTCAGGAACAGTGGTATGGTTAGATTATGCTTTGGCTTGTAAATATATGAATCATCAGCAATACTCAACGTTACTACAAGTAGCTTTAGAGGTTGGGAAACTCATCAACTTTATGATTAATAATCCTGAGAAATCTGGAGTTGGCAAAGAATAGGTCCGTACTCATAAGTTATATTTTTGAAAGAAGTGATAAAATATAGTTGCCCTGAGACTGCAAACTGCAACTGAAAACTGAGACTTCTATATAGTTCATTAACTAATTAATAGTTATTACATTATTTTTACCACATTAACCAACGCAAACAAAATGAAGGCATACGTTTTTCCAGGTCAAGGAGCTCAATTCACAGGAATGGGTAAAGACTTATACGATACTTATCCAGAAGGAAAAGAATTGTTCCATCAAGCTGACGAAATTCTCGGTTTTGAAATTTCAAAAATCATGTTTGAAGGAACCGCTGACCAACTTAAAGAAACCAAAGTCACCCAACCTGCTATTTTTATTCACTCGGTAATTCTTGCAAAAATGATGGGTGCTGCTTTCCAACCAGATATGGTGGCAGGACATTCTTTAGGAGAATTAAGTGCGCTTACCGCAGCTGGGTCTCTGTCTTTTACTAATGGATTACAACTGGTTTCTAAACGTGCTCTTGCGATGCAGGCAGCCTGTGAACAACAAGCCAGTACCATGGCAGCCATTATAGGAATGTCAGATGAAGACGTAGAAAAGGCATGTAAATCTGTAGATGGTGTAGTGGTAGCAGCAAATTACAACTGTCCTGGCCAACTGGTTATTTCTGGAACTATTCCAGCCGTAGAAAAAGCTTGTGAGATTCTTAAAGAAAATGGGGCTAAAAGAGCGCTAATTCTACCTGTTGGTGGCGCATTCCACTCGTCTTTAATGGAACCAGCAAGAGAAGAACTAGCAAAAGCAATAGAACAAACTACGTTTAAAAAACCTATCTGCCCTATTTATCAAAACGTATCCACCTGTGCGGTACAAAACATAGACGATATTAAAACCAATTTGATCTACCAGCTTACTGCTCCCGTAAAATGGACACAATCCATACAACAAATGATCAAAGATGGTGCTACTGAGTTTATAGAAGTGGGCCCCGGAAAAGCACTACAAGGATTGATTAAAAAGATTGATCGGGAAACGCAAGTGAGTCAAGGAAGTGCTTCTTAAAGGAATATAGAATATGGAGAATGGATTATAGAATTCTTCTCAGGGTAAAAAAACCACCCATTGAAAACTGCGTTTTCAATGGGTGGTTTTATCTTAGTAGGTCATTTGTTATTTAACAGAATCTAATTACTTTAAAATGTACCTATATTAAATCGCAAGAAGATCGCTACTCCAGTAAAGAAATACCACTACTTGTTTTTGTGCATCCTCCTTCATTTTCACAGGGCGTACAAATTCCAAGACCTGCCTCTCCAGAAGGATTGTTTGGGTATGAAGGAATGCATCCCAATTGTTCTTGACTACAATCTTTTGATGAGCAAGATGTACCTCCTGCGGCTAGTAAAGTACTATTCTTACTAAGCTGAACGTAAAAAGTAACTTTAGATTCTTTTCCTCTAAACGTTAAATAATAAGTGTCTTCCATTACATCTATAAAAACACTATTAACTTCAGGATTGAAATCATCTGTTTTAATGTGGTTCCTATTTACAGCTGTTATTAAACTCAATTTATCAGCAGTTATCACTGGAACACCATCTTCTAAAACTCCTATTTCAGTCCAAAGAGAATACTCTGATTCGTTGATTTTGGTCGTGGTTTCAATTTGACTTTTTGCATTGACTGATTCAGTAGATTTATCGTCATTCCCGCAAGAAGTCATTACTACTATGGAAAGCACTAAAGCAATTGAGATTAATTTTGAGATTTTCATGTTATTATTCTTAAGATAATAAATCTAAGGATAAAGATAATTTTAACAATTAAAAGTGATCTAATCAGACGGTTAAAAGTAATCTTATTAAAAGTAACCTGTTTTAGATACCTATCATTCAACTTATATGTATAGTTTCATGTTAGCGATAACTTTTTATTAATACAAAAAAATACCAAACAATTTCTCGCTTGGTATTTTTTTGTTAATTCAGTAAGTGATGATCAAAAATGGCTCCATCCATTCCTGATTAATCATTACAATTCTAAAGCTCTCTTCACATCATTATCCATCAATATCTCACTTGGATTTTCTAGTGCCTCCTTGATCGCTACTAAGAATCCTACAGACTCTTTTCCATCAATGATTCTATGGTCATAAGAAACGGCTAGATACATCATAGGACGTGCAACAATGTTACCATCTACGACTACTGGACGCTCAATAATGTTGTGCATTCCTAAAATCGCACTCTGTGGTGGATTGATAATAGGTGTGCTCATCATACTACCAAAAATACCACCGTTGGTAATTGTAAAAGTACCACCAGTCATCTCATCTACCGTAATGTCTCCATCTCTAGCGCGTAAAGCCAGTCTTTTAACTTCTTGCTCCACACCTCTAAAAGAAAGGTTTTCTGCATTTCTAATTACAGGAACCATCAATCCTTTAGGACCTGATACCGCGATAGAAATATCTTTATAATCAAACGTAAGCATTTCCTTACCATCGATCATAGAATTGACTGCTGGGTACATTTCTAATGCTCTAGTTACTGCCTTAGTAAAGAAAGACATGAATCCTAGAGATACACCGTGTTTGGTTTTAAATGCCTCTTTGTATTCATGACGCAAATCAAAAATAGCTTTCATGTCTACCTCGTTAAACGTGGTTAACATAGCTGTTTCATTCTTAACCATTACCAGACGCTCCGCCACTTTTCTACGCAACATAGAAAGCTTGGTACGCGACTCCCCACGAGATCCTGGCCCTGGAGTTCCCATAGAAGGTTTTGCATGTACCGCATCATTTTTTGTAATACGCCCTTCACGACCCGTTCCAGAAACGTCCTTAGCATCCATTCCTTTCTCATCAAGAATTTTCTTTGCTGCAGGACTAGCTGTGCCACTCGCATAAGTTTCTTTTGCTTTTTCAGGTTGCGGTGCTTTCTTAGCGTCGGGAGACTTCGTTTTAACAGCGGTGTCTTTTTTTACCTCCTTAGCGACATCAACGTCCTTCCCAGCTTTATCGCCGCCACCTGCAGAAGATGAAGCATTATCTGCGTCTTTAGAACCGCCGCCGTTTGGATTGGTAGCTTCAGTATCGATCAGACAGACTACAGCGCCTACCTGGACCGCATCTCCTTCTTCAGCCATTAAGGTAATGATACCGCTAGCTTCGGCTGGTAATTCTAGAGTAGCTTTATCACTATCTACCTCAGCAACAGCTTGATCTTTTTCAACCCAGTCGCCAGTGGCAACAAGCCATTCTGCTATTTCTACTTCTGTAATCGACTCGCCTGGTGAAGGCACTTTCATTTCTAGAGCCATAATTTATTTGTTGGTGTTAAATACATCATCTATTATTCTTGCCTGTCTTCTTTTAGATCTTGTAGGACTTCCTGAAGCAGGCGCTGCATACATATTTCTCGAGCACACGCGCCATGTTCTCGTCTCCGGCATGTGTAACAATAAGTGGGAATATGCTCCCATATTTCTAGGTTCTTCTTGCGACCATACGATATCTTTAGAACCGTATTTTTTAATTATTCCTTGCATTTGCGCTATCGGAAGTGGAAATAATTGTTCCAATCTAACAATCGCCACATCAGTCCTTTTATGTTCTTCTCTGTGTTCTAAGAGATCATAATAAAATTTACCCGATACAAATACTAGTGTTTTCGCTTTCGCGAAAGCGGAACCATCAACATCTATAACTTCTTGAAAATGCCCTTGCTCCAGTTCTGATACCTTGCTGACTGCTCTAGGAGAACGCAACAAAGATTTTGGGGTGAAAATAACAAGAGGTTTGCGATAATTCACTAACATCTGACGACGCAACAAGTGAAATAAATTTGCAGGTGTTGTGCAGTTTGCTATGAACATATTATCCTTAGCACACATCTGTAAATAACGTTCGATACGTGCACTCGAGTGCTCAGCTCCTTGACCTTCATAACCGTGTGGTAATAGTTGTACCAGACCATTCTGATTCTTCCATTTATCTTCTCCAGCACTGATGTACTGATCCATCATGATCTGAGCACCGTTAGAAAAATCACCAAATTGTGCTTCCCAAATAGTAAGTGTGTTGGGCCTTGCAAGTGCATAACCATATTCAAAACCTACCACAGCATACTCTGACAGATGCGAATTGTAAATATCCATATTTCCTTTTACACCATCGATATGATTGTGTAAGATGAATTCGTTCTCATTATTTTCTGACTTTACAACAGCGTGACGGTGAGAAAAAGTACCTCTTTCTATATCCTGACCACTCATGCGTACATTGTAACCTTCCATCATCAAACTACCGTAGGCAAGGTGTTCTCCCATTGCCCAATCCAGTTTATCTTCATCAAACATGGTCTGACGGGACTCAATGATCTTCTTAACTTTTCTCATGAACGACTCTGTCTCTGGAAGCTTAGAAATAAATTTAGTCACTATTTCTAATGTGGAGCGATCAACACCAGTCGCTACTTTCTTCATCATTTCTTCCTCTGTGGCCTGCTCAAAACCTTCCCACTCATCTTGCATAAATGGAGTGATCGTGGTGTTTTCCATTTGTCTAGAAGTAACTAGTTCCTCTTCTAATCGCTGTTTATACTGACGTTCTAGCTCTTTTACTTTAGAGTCATTAATGAGACCTTGTTTCATCAATACATCTGCATAAATATCTCGCGGATTCTTATGTTTCCCTATTGCCTTATATAGTTGTGGTTGTGTAAAACGAGGTTCATCTCCTTCATTATGACCATATTTTCTATAGCCTAATAAATCAATGAACACGTCCCGACCGAATTCCATACGGAAATCCAGCGCAAAATTCATGGCATGAACAACAGCCTCAACATCGTCTGCATTTACGTGAAGTACCGGTGATAAGGTCACCTTTGCAACATCTGTACAATAGGTACTGGACCTCGCATCTAAATAGTTAGTGGTAAATCCTACTTGATTGTTAACCACTAGGTGTATGGTTCCAGCCGTTTTGTAGGCATCCAGTTGTGCCATTTGCACCACTTCATAAACGACTCCTTGACCAGCAATTGCCGCGTCGCCATGAAGCACAATGGGCAATACTTTAGAGAAGTTTTCTGGGGTATGCCTATCTTGTTTGGCACGAGCTATTCCCTCTACTACAGCACCTACCGCCTCTAAGTGAGATGGGTTAGGAACTATATTTATATTGATATCGTTGCCGTTGTCTGTTTTTCTTTTACTAGTATATCCTAAGTGGTACTTCACATCACCATCAAAAATATCTTGTTCGTAATCTTTACCATCAAATTCTGAGAAAATATCCTTTACAGGCTTTCCAAAAATATTAGTCAGTACGTTTAAACGACCTCGATGCGCCATTCCAAGTACAAATTGATCCACTCCTTTATCTGCAGCATTTTCTATTAATGCATCAAGAGCAGGAATCAATGACTCGTTTCCTTCTAAAGAAAAGCGCTTCTGTCCTACATACTTGCTGTGAAGAAAAGTTTCAAACGAAACAGCCTCATTGAGCTTTTTAAGAATCTGCAGTTTTTCATCCTTGTCAAAAGAAGGATGGTTGTCATTTCTATGCAACCAGTTTTGGATCCATTTGATCTCATCTGGCTTGCGTATATACATGTACTCCACACCTATACTCTCACAGTAAACATTGTTAAGATGAGCGACGATTTTCCTAAGACTGGCTTTTCCTAAACTTATAAGTTCTCCACAATCAAAGGAAGTCTCTAAATCTGATTCAGAAAGACCAAAATTAACTAGGTCCAACTTAGGCTCGTAATTGCGACGTTCCCTTACTGGATTTGTTTTAGTGAACAAATGACCTCTTGATCTATAGGCGTCAATTAGTTTTACAACTTGAAATTCTTTCTGTAAATTTTCTGAGACAACAACAGGAGTTCCTGCATGCTCTACAACAAGATCGCCCTCGTGAGCGCTCTCCATTCCAAAATCAAATCCCTGAAAAAAGGCACGCCAGGAAGGCTCTACCTGATCTGGATTAATTAAATATTCATCGTAAAGTTGTGCGAAGTAGGCAGTATGTGCTGCGTTTAGAAATGAAAACTTGTCCATATATGGAAGGAAATTTATCCTTTTTAACAATTGTAATTGCAAAAATAAAGAAATGCGTGGTCACGACACAAGGTTTTGTATATTTATATCGGTACAAATTATTATCCTATCCATTATGAAAACTTATTCTTTAAACCATATAGTCCTTTTATTTTTATGCCTTTTAGGTTCTTTTCTCTCTTATGGTCAACAAGCAGAGTCTGGTTTTTGGGACCGAGTAAGATACGGTGGCAACTTAGGAGGTAACTTTAGCAATAACTTTTCTTCTGTTCTTGTTGCTCCACAAGCTATTTATCAAGTAAATGATTTTGTAGGTATAGGAGCTGGATTAAATTACAGTTACTCAGAAAGAGACCTCAATCGCTCTGATGACTTTAAATCCACGATTGCTGGCGGCAGTATAATCGCTATTGCACAACCTTTAGACTTCCTTCAAATAAGCGCCGATTTTGAGTACCTCCATGTAAACAGAAACTTTGCCGACTCTAACCTTGACGATACCTATTGGGTGCCGGCTTTATTCCTAGGAGCTGGTTATGGACAAGGGAATTTTGTAATAGGCGCGAGATATGATGTATTATTTAATGACAGACGTAGTGTATATGCAAATGGAATCCAGCCTTTTGTTAGGATTTTGTTTTAGAGCTTGTTTTGCTTTCGCGAAAGCTAGAAATCAACGATTTTTTTACAACTTATAAGTAACGGTAAAAAGTATTATTCTAGGCTGCACAAATACTCGATACTCATAAGCTTGAAATTGTGTGAAATTGTTAGACAGCTCATCTTATTATTTAATAAAATAGCAGCTTCCAGTTTAAACTCCATGCAGAAGATTATTTCCAATATTCTAAAGACGCATTAATACCAATTTAGCATCAAAATCGTTTCCTTTAAAGTGTAACTTAGTTTAAAAAAGCAACCGTAGTATTTGCTATGCTCCTATTTTTTGCTCTGTTACATCTTAAAACAATTCAATTTACTTACACCACATTTTAAATCTAAACTGATATAACGTATTGAAATTATTAGACTGACTAATCATTGATATGATTACTTCTTTAAGCACAATCATACAATCTATGCCATTGTATAATTAAAGTTTAAAAATAGTTTCGTTTATTCTATGAGTTACTGGAACTCGACATTGGCTATGCCAAGAGTTAGCTAATTCGTATAGAAATGCTCTCTACTGGAATAAGGGAATCGCCGCTTGTCAACAGTTTTATAGGTATAAAATTACTAGATTAAAAATTTGTTTAAAAAGTCGTTGGCACTAGGTTAAAGATACTTATTTTTAATAAAATCGGCATCTTTAATTTTAACGAAAACACTTTTGGAAGTGCACTATGAGTTATTCTTTTGTTTTTCAAAACTTATAGAGTAAAAATTTTTATTTCTTACTAATTTTATGTGTTGTGAATTTTCCGTTATCATTTTCAATAGATAAAATGTACAAACCATTTGCTAAAATAGAAAAGTCTATTTCGCTTACATTCTCTATTTTCGCAACCGTTTTCCCTGTCAGTTCAGTAATCAATATTGAATTAACAGTTTTGTTTATATAAAGTATATCTTCAACAGGATTAGGATATAGAATTAAACTATCCTTAGCACTCTCATTATCATTAATAGATAAAACTGAATCTCCTACTAACCTAATTGCAGAAAATGAACTTACTCCTATGTAACTAAAAAAACTGCCCCCTAACCATATTTTACCATCTGGTTGAATTGCAATAACATTACAACCGCCCGAATCTAGACCGCCAAAATTACTTACAGCCCCAATATTAATATCAAAACTAGAATCAAAATTTCCATCCATATTAAGACGCATAAATTTTCTTCGAGATGTACCTATAATAATCTTTCCATCTTGTTGCAAGGCTATGTCTTCAACTCGTCCAGAGCCTATAGAAGCTCCAGCTATAAAAGTTGTATCTAAAGAACCATTTGTATTTAAACGGAATATGATTCCAACACCCAAATTGTTGTAAGAACTTGTAGGAGCAGAAATGAATATTTTACCATCAGGCAATAGTTCCATATCGCAGACCAGATCAACTGAAGCATCTGAATTAGACGTATTAATTCCTGATCCTATATCATAAGTGGTATCTTTTGTTCCATCAGGATTTACTCGCACTAATTTATTTTGATTTAGTCCGTTAAATGTGATGAAGTTCCCACCCAATATAATTTTTCCGTCAGATTGCAAAACGATTGAGGTAACTCTATTATTTAATGCTGTATCGATAGAAAAACTAGAATCCTTTGTCCCATCAGCGTTTAATCGAATACAATAATTTTGAGTTTGACCATCGAACTGTGTGAAATTCCCACCCAATATAATTTTTCCATCAGGTTGAAGAATGATAACCTGTACATAATCATTAAAGCCTGTACCAATAGTAAAAGAATTATCTCTAGTTCCATCATTATTTAATCTAATCAATGAATTAGCAGCTGTACCGTTGAAAGTTGTAAAACTTCCAGCAACTAAAATTTTACCGTCAGACTGTACTTTTATATTTTCAATTGTACTGTTGAAGCCTGAACCAATTGCTAATAAATTATCTTTTGTTCCATTATCATTTATACGGATTATTTTATTTTGAGAAACACCATCAAAAGTCGTAAAATCACCACCTAAAAGCGCTTTACCATCAGATTGCAAAGCTATCGTATTAACTTCATTATTTAAACCTGTATTTAAATTAAAAGTGGTGTCCAGATTTCCATTTGTTTCTACTCGAGCAAAACCGTTTTTCTTAACCCCATCATATTCATTCATGTAGCCACCTATTAACATTTTATCATCAGTTTGAATGTCAAGACAATTAATAGCATTACTAATAGGTTTATTTACAAAAGTGCTATCTAGACTGCCATCGCTATTTAATTTAGTGACTCTTTGAGCCGAACCGTTGATTGTGAAAAGACCAATTGCTGCAATTTTACCATCAGATTGTATGGCTAGCCTATAGAAATAAGTACTGGAAACACCCAAAACAAAAGTAGTATCTAAACTACCATCAGGATGTATTCTGTGAATAGGAGCTGTAGCTTGATTATTCCACAAAACTGTATTTCCACCTATTAAAATTTTACCGTCAGGCTGTATAACAAGATCTCTTAAACCAGTTCCTCCTGTTGCACCTGTACCTATATTAAAACTTGTATCTTTTGTTCCATCAGTATTAAAACGAATGATCCTACCTTGTGGAGTTCCATTAAAAGTTTCAAAGGTTCCAGCAGCTAAAATTTTACCATCTGGCTGGACAGCAACTTTATAAATCCTATCCGTAAATGAAGGAAAGGCAGTAAAACCAAAAGCGAAACTTGTATCTAAACTACCATCACTATTTAGTCGAATTAGTAATCTTTGTGAATATCCATTAAACGTTACAAATAAAGAACCTGCAACCAATACTTTTCCATCCTGTTGAAGGGCAATTGAATTTATGGTAGCCGCTCCAATGGTGTAATTGAAGTTAGTATCCATACTACCATCAGCATTTAAACGCAGTAACTTATTTACCGCAGTACCATTAAAATTATTAAAACTTCCACCGACTAATATTTTACCGTCAGGTTGAAGAACTATATCATTTATTATGCCTTCATTTCCTATAGGTAATGTTTGAAAAGTAGTATCTATAGAACCATCAGTATTAAAACGAGCTAATCGACCTTGAAAAGAGGAATTATTTTCCCTTAAAAGTAAAAAACCAGCTACAATTATCTTTCCATCAGGCTGCACAGCAATCTCGCTTACTTGAGAGAATCCAACATAACCAGAACCAATTGTTTGATCAATATCTGCTGCATTCTGAGCATTTGATGCAAAAGCCAGAAACATTAAAAGTGAAAGTAGTTTCCGTTTCATTTTGTGAGGGTTTTAAGTAACTAATTAAATAAATATAACCTTGAGTTGTAATTTAACTGAAAGCACATTGATTGACAATAATTTAACGTTAAGACTTAAAATATTGTCATACGAATCCAAAATTTCTATCAATTACCGCAACAACGTTTACACTATCCCTCAAAGAATGCATGCTACGCTTTCTCGAAAGCGTCAACTAAAGAAAATATCTTTTTAGGTGATTATAGAGTTTACAACCAAAAATTATAAGCTGTATTATAGGATTGCTTACCAAATAACAATCGGTAACAAAATGTTTTCCCAAACATTAGGTTGTTTTAATGATGAATAATAATAATTTTGATTCAAAAGTTTCGGATAGTTGTAAAATACCACAGGGAAATTGATAAAAGGAGCCCACTCCGAAAAAGCGAGACAGGTAGTTTTTAAATTCCATTGGTTCAACTAAACAATTGCGATAATACGGGTATGTTGATATATTTAAATATTTTACACGTTTAAGGGTTTTAGCTCGCACTTTCTATGTGTCTATTTTATTGATGCTTCTTTTTAATTTACCTTTAATTGTGTTCTGAGTAACCACATCAGCACTAGCGCTAAAACCACGCATTCTTACAAATAAAACCGCTATTAGGCTAGCTCTGAAAAAACTATTCGCAATTAAAATTTTTTGATTGTAGAGTAAGGTAAAAATGTAACTGTTTTATCCACTTTTTAAAACAAAGATTATTTGTAATCACAATTCACTGCCGCAACCTAAATTGGATTTTTGCCCATTCCCTCATGACAAAAGCTAGAATGATTCCTTGCTCTAATTTTTTTTCTGACACATCTGCCAGATAATAAAGTTGCTGTAATCTAGGATCGCTATGTGCTATCGCCTCGTCTAGTATAGAAACCAGTGCCGCTATAAACTCTTGCGGGTTGTTTTCATCAACAGATTCAAAACCTGATCGCACCAAGTCTTTGTTAACTTGGCTTTTATACACCATAAAAACATGATGCTTTGCCTCTAGCTTGTCTTGTAATACCGTAAGTTTTTCTGACATTTGTGCATTTAAGTTTTCAAATTTAAAAGTTTGCTAACATAAGTCTATGGTTTTATTTATTAATCTTGGTTTTAATTAGGTTTCCGCTTTCGCGAAAGCGGAATTAATTGACACATGATTTGATAATAAAAGTATTTGAGTAACCACATATCTTGATAACTGATAGGTACAACAAATCACTTTTGCAATTGAAGAATTTTATAAACAACTATTCGCATTTAAAGGGAGTTAAAAAGAAAACTATAATTATTTCCTAGCATTGTACCCCTACTTGAAAGAGAACTCTTACTGCCGAGAAAAAAAAATAAAATATAACTAAGTGGTACATTTTAAACAAATAAGAAGAATATGAAAACATTTAAAAATACATTTTACTTGCTGTTAATTTCCTTAATACTATTCCTTGCTGCCGGTTGCAAAGGACAACAACAATCCTCTCCAACTATTCAAAAAACCAGAAATAGTGACAGCCTTTATGAATATAAATCAGGCAGTTATAATGGCATAGGAAAATGGTATTTAGGTAGAGAGATTGCACATGTCATGGGTTTTCAAGGAATGGAATGGCTGGAACGTCCTGAGCGTGAAAAAGAAGAAAACATAACGTTACTTCTTAAAAATATGAATATTAAACCAGACGATGTTATCGCTGATATAGGCGCTGGATCTGGATACCACGTATTTAAAATAGCCGCAAAAATTCAAGAAGGAAAAGTCTATGCTGTTGACATACAACCTGAAATGCTTAACGCTATAAAAATTAAGAAAGAAAAACTAGGGATTGAAAACATGGAACTTATTAAAGGGCAAGAGCAGTCGGCTAATTTACCTGAAAATATCATTGATAAAATTCTAATGGTAGATGTGTATCACGAGTTTAAATATCCAGTATCAATGATAAGGTCCATGTCTAAGGCTTTGAAAAAAAATGGGGAACTATACCTTCTCGAGTACAGACTAGAAGACCCTAAAATTCCTATAAAGACCATCCATAAAATGAACGAATCGCAAGCGGTTAAAGAGTTTGAAGCAAACGGTTTTAAACTCAAACAAAATATCGGTAATTTACCATGGCAGCATTGTATGGTATTTGTGAAACAGTAATAATTTATCATTGAATAAAAAACAACTATTCCATATCGCCGAAGATTATTTTCAACAACAAGGTTGGACGGCTTTTCCATTCCAGAAACAGACTTGGGATGCTTTCATTTCAGGTAAAAATGGATTGCTCAACGCTCCTACAGGAAGTGGAAAAACTTACGCGCTTTGGGTGGCGATAGTTCTACAATACATCAAGTCACATCCCGATTATAAAACCAAAAATAAAAAAGGCCTCAAAGCCATCTGGATTACACCTTTGCGATCTCTTTCCCAAGAAATCGCACAAACTTCGCAAAAATTTGTGGACGGAATCGGTTTGCCGTTTACCGTAGGAATAAGATCTGGAGACACCACCACAAAAGAACGAGCCGCGCAAAAAAAATGCATGCCAGACCTTCTAATCACCACGCCAGAAAGTTTGCATTTGTTGCTCGCCACAAAAGATCATGTAAAATTATTTCAAGATTGCAACGCCATTATAATTGATGAATGGCACGAACTTTTAGGCACAAAACGCGGTGTTCAAATGGAACTGGGACTTTCCCGACTGGCTGGAATTAATAAAAAGTTGCGCATTTGGGGAATCAGCGCGACTATAGGAAATCTCGAGCAAGCTAGACAGGTATTATTAGGTGTAGATTCTTCTCGCTTTCGCGAAAGCGTGCTTATCAAAGCAAATCTAAAAAAGGAAATAGAAGTGCGATCTATCATACCAGAAAGCATGGATAAATTTCCATGGCGGGGACATTTGGGATTGCACCTGTTAGAAGATGTTGTGAAAATCATAAATGACAGCAGGTCCACATTGATTTTTACCAATACGAGAGCACAATGTGAATTGTGGTTTCAAGCGCTGATGCATAAACATCCAGAATTTGCTGGTGAAGTCGCCATGCATCATGGTTCTATTAATAAAGAAACACGTATTTGGGTAGAGAATGCGATTAGAAACGAGTCGTTAAGAGCTTGCGTTTGTACCTCGTCACTTGATCTAGGCGTAGATTTTGCTCCTGTAGAAACGATTATTCAAATAGGCAGTCCCAAAGGTGTTGCCAGGTTCTTACAACGTGCAGGAAGGTCTGGTCACCAACCTGGAGAGACTTCTGTCATTTACTTCTTGCCTACTCATGCACTAGAATTAATTGAAGCCAGCGCTTTACAAAAAGCAGTGGCTACTCAAGCGGTAGAAGATCGTTTGCCGTATTTAAACTGTTATGATGTACTTATTCAGTACTTGTGTACGCTAGCGGTTTCTGGCGGTTTTTATCCCAAAGAAATTTATCCCGAAGTAAAAGCTACTTTTTGCTATCAAGAATTAACCTATGAAGAATTTGAATGGTGCTTGAAATTCATCGTTTATGGCAGTTCTTCCTTAACGTCTTATGACGAGTATAAAAAGGTTTCTATAGATGAAGATGGCCGGTATTTTATAGAGGACCGCGGTATTGCGATGCGACATCGTTTGCAAATGGGAACCATAGTTACGGGTACTGATATCACCGTGAAATATGTCACTGGTGGCTACATAGGTTCTATTGAAGAATATTTTATCAGTCAGCTGTCGCGAGGTGATGTGTTTGTTTTTGCGGGAAGGACTTTAGAATTTGTACGTCTTAAAGGAATGATCGCACAGGTGCGTAACTCTTCCAGAAAAAAAGGTAAAGTAACCAGCTGGATGGGAAGTCGCATGCCACTTACCTCTCAATTAGGTGAGTTGCTGCGTGACGAAATGCAAAACTTCCAGTCTGGTAAAAAACGAACGCCTGAAGTCAAAGCCTTAAAAGACATCATCACAAGGCAACAACAAGAAAGTATTGTGCCTCAAAATCATGAGTTTTTAATAGAAACGTTCAAAACCAGAGAAGGATACCACGCGGTATTTTATCCGTTTGAAGGAAGATTGGTCCACATGGCTATGGCTGGACTGATTGCTTACCGCATTAGTTTATTGCAGCCTATAAGTTTCTCACTTGCCTATAACGATTATGGTTTTGAGATTTTAAGCGATCAAGAATTTGACATGCAAAATGTGCTGGATAACAACCTCATCACTGCAGACATGATTCTGGAAGATCTAGAAGCCAGTGTCAATGCCACAGAGCTCGCCAAAAGAAAATTTAGAGATATCGCCGTCATCGCAGGACTGGTTTTTACAGGTTATCCCAACAAAGCAATCAAGGTAAAACACCTTCAAAGCAGCAGTCAGTTATTATTTGAAGTCTTTAGAGATAATGAACCAGATAACCTGCTTTTCAGACAGGCCTATACAGAGACCTACGAACAAGAAATAGAAGAATACCGACTGCGAGAAGCTTTTGAACGTATAGAAAATCAAACTATCGTCTGGAGATCTTGCCAACAACCTACGCCATTTTCATTTCCTATCATCACCGACCGCTTGCGCGAAAAGTTAAGCAGTGAAAAGCTTGCCGATCGCATCAAAAGGATGCAATTGATGTGGGAATAATCGATGGTACCATGATTTACATTCCGTAGATTTGTAACAAAAAAAATACGCCATGCTTATAAATTACAATGTAATGAAATTGCTATTTACGTTATTGTTCACCGCAGTTGCAACTGCGCAGACTTATGACACCGTAAATTTCCAAAACCCTACAGGACGTCAAAATATTGATTATAATAATGAGATGCAAAAAGGAATGCGTGTTTTAAAAAGAACAGATGGATCCCTTATTCTAGCCGGTCGTACCGGATCCAATGCAATCATTATGAATGACTTTTTGCTTATTTGTGTCAATCAAGATGGTACTAGATGTTCCGATTTTGGAATAAACGGTGTTCAAGATGATTCAGGTTTTTTCATTTCTACTATATATGACTATGCCATCCAAAATGACGATAAAATTATTATATCGTCTAATATTAATAGTGATTTAAATGTGATACGTTTGAATAGTGATGGCAGCAGGGATATTACCTACGGCAACAATGGAATAGTAACGATACCAACTCCTTCAGACGCAATAGGTTTTGCTGGAAATGGAAAAATTTTTACTTTAAATAATGATACAGTTATCGCAGTGTTGAACTACAGGTTTTCGGTTTCTCCCTCTCGATACAAAACTGCCGTCTATAAAATAGACACGGCAGGTGTTGTAGATAACTCCTTTGGTACATCTGGCATGCTCAGTTTAGATTACGGTGGTTTCTCAAGCTTTTGCAGTGATCTATTTCAATCGGGAACATCTCTACATTTACTTTCGGGAGGTGTCCCTAGCGCTGGAACAGGTAGAGTAACACATCTGCAAAAAATAGACTTAAATGGAGTACCTGATAGCACTTTTGGTATGAATAGTATTCTTGAAATCTCAAACGTAAATTTGAGTGCTGCAATTGACATTAAAGGCTCGACAATCGCTCTTTGTGGTTTAGGTTTAACTGTGGGACTGTTCGATAGTACAACAGGCAGCCCTATTTCATCATTTGGTACCACAGGAATCCAAGTTTTTAATATCACAAACGCGCAAGATTCTGGGCGGGATATAATCATACAGCCTGATGGCAAATTACTCGTTTTATTTAAAGGAAGAATGGGAACTGTAGGAGAAGACGGATTATTAATGCGTTTACTTGCCGATGGCACTTTAGATACTGGTTTTAATGATCCTATTAGTAGCACTCCACCAGGAGTTTTCTCCATGAGCATAGGATTAGGAAATAATACCCAAGATGACATGTTGTTAACAGCCGACGGAACATTATTTGTCACAGGATATGCTAACTTTTTTAACCCTACTGGGTTTGACATAATCATTAGTAAAGTACTAATTCAAGACGCTGCTTTAAGCACAACGAGCGTTTTAAGAAATAAAATTAAGATCTATCCCAATCCAGTAAATGACCTATTAAATTATGAAGGTATTGAGGACATCAGTAAAATCAACGTATTCGACTTGACCGGTAGAAAATTACTTACTTCTATTCCTAATCAACAACAATTTATAGATCTAACTTCCGCAGATCTTAAAAATGGTTTATTTATAGTCCAATTCGAAACCTCAAATGGCGTTATTGCTATGAGATTTTTAAAATCTAATTTATAAGTAAACTATCTCTGTATGGAGATAGGCAGCTATTTTGGTAACGCCTCATTTATATTCTGATGTCTCTTATTGATAAAAATTTAAACTTTCTTCAACTGTAGAAACAGACATTTACACCTGTCTATACCCTTTTCTTGTCTTCACAACTATCTATCGCATTTCTTCTTTAAGAACCGCTACTAGATCAGTAAAACTCTTTCTGTTTTCTTATACCGTATGACCTATACGTCCATATCTGGTGATGATATCAAATCTATCTACCGCGATCTCCCAAAACTTATTGCTAGCACCTTCTGAAAACTCGTAGTGTTTGAAAGCAAAATTGGCAGTAATTTTAGGCGCTCCACTTCTACAGGCTAAATTCCTGAATCAAGGGATGTATTTTCACTAGTTGTTTCCATACGCTGCCTTCAACCGACCGATCATCGGTAATCGTTTGGTTTTTTCTTCCTCAGACAGTGAAAAACGACATCGAGAGCGGCGCATTTTTTACAAACGAAAGGGACCTTTTGATCTCTCGCCGCATGGTCAGCAATGAGGTTCATAATAGTCTGTGATTTGCCAGTTAACCCAACAAAGCAATCCAGGTAAAACAGCTTGAAAGCAGCAGTCAGTTATTATTTGAGGTCTCTAAAGATAATGAACCAGATAACCTGTTTTTAGACAAGCCTATACAGAAATCTATAAACAAGGAATAGAAGAATACCGATTGCTATAGGCTTTTGAACGTCTAGAAAATCAAACTATCGTCTGGAAAAGCTTTGAGCAACCTACGCCTTTTTCTTTACCAATCATCACCTACCATTTGCACAAAAAATTAAGTAGTGAAAAACTCGCTGATCGCGTTAAAAGAATGCAATTGAAGTGGGAATGACTTTTTAAAGGTGATCTCCATAACTTAGGAGAGAAAGTGCGTTTGTTTTTAAACCAACATGCCAAGTAGTTTTCTTGGCTAGTCGGGTTGATCTGGAAAGAAAACAATTAAACTTTAAAATTCAGCATCCCGATTAGGTTTAGACAATGCCAACAAGAATAGTCGGCATGTCTAATCTCAATATCATTTTAATAGTTCAGCGCAGAGTTGGTTTAGTCCTCTCAATACAAAATGAACTCCAGATAATTCGCAACTCATCTTCTTGCTAAAGTTAAAAATTCTACTCTGAAAATTTCTGGAATGACACAATCGTTTTGTGATGGCCTCCTGCAAACTGTGATTGCAACCGTGAATTATAACTGAAACCTACTCTTCCTCTTCCTCTACATACTCTGGATACAAAAACGAATTATAAGGAAAACGCTTTACATGAATATCGCGCACTCTATCATACACCTTCTTACGGAAGTCTTCCATATTTTCTTTCTCTGTAGCAGAGATAAAAATAACGTTTTCTCCCATTTTAGACATCCAAGTCTCTCGCCATTCTTCTAAGGAATAATGAGCTGAAGTACGTTCTTCAATTAGGTCAGTTTCATCATAATCTTTCGCTTGATACGCATCTATTTTATTAAAAACCATGATCATGGGCTTATCTGTCGCATCGATCTCTCCCAAAATCCTATTTACAGAAGCAATATGATCTTCAAAAGACTCATGAGATATATCTACAACGTGAAGCAACAAGTCAGACTCGCGTACTTCATCCAGTGTAGATTTAAAAGATTCTATCAGTTGGGTAGGTAGTTTTCTAATGAATCCTACCGTATCCGTGAGTAAGAAAGGCATATTGCGTATCACTACTTTGCGCACGGTAGTATCTAATGTTGCAAATAATTTATTCTCTGCAAATACCTCACTTTTTGCAACCACATTCATCAAAGTACTTTTACCAACATTCGTATAACCAACCAAAGCTACACGAACTAATGCACCGCGATTACCACGTTGTGTGGACATTTGTTTATCGATAGTCAGCAACTTTTTCCTTAGCAAGTTGATACGATCACGCACGATACGCCTGTCCGTCTCAATTTCTGTTTCTCCAGGACCGCGCATTCCTATACCACCTTTTTGTCGTTCCAGGTGGGTCCATAATCCTACTAATCGAGGTAATAAATACTCATATTGAGCGAGTTCTACTTGAGTTCGTGCATAACTAGTTTGTGCCCGTTGTGCAAAAATATCAAGAATCAAATACGTTCTATCTATGATTTTTGCCTCGAGTATCTTTTCAATATTTTTTTGCTGTGAAGGAGAAAGTTCATCATCAAAAATGATGGTTCCTATATCGTGTGATTGAACATATGCCGCAATTTCTTCCATCTTTCCTTTTCCTACAAATGTCTTAGGATTGGGTTTCTGCATTTTTTGATGGAACCTTTTACTAATGGTCGCGCCTGCTGTATAAGCTAGAAACTCCAACTCATCCATGTATTCATTAAGCTTCTCTTCGTTTTGTTGTTGCGTGATAACACCGACGAGAATTGCTTTTTCGTATTCGTGATTTTCTATTTCTAACATAAAAGTTTTTAGAGACTGTCTATAGTAACAAATATACTTTTTTCCCTTTAAGCACCGTATTAATTAGTAAGAGCTTGTGAAAAGGAGAAATTAGTTGCGAGTTACAAATTCAGCGTTTATTTTTAATCCGTGTATGAGCTCAAGGAATTAAAATCGCTAGACGAGGTGTAATTTCCCAAAGCCGATCGTGTGAATTGCTTTGCGCTTTAGATTGCTGACAATAAACCGCAAACGAAAAATCACCTCGCAAAAAAAATGCGACGCGATTTTTATACGACAATGCTCAATATTTATTTGCTCAAAAGCTCCTGTGCCATCTCAATAGCCTTCAATGTTTGTTCTTTAAGATCCTTAATTTCTTTTACTTCTTGTACTAAAAGAGGTAGTTTTTTATCCATAGCTTCTTTAGTTTCTGGAGTTGTGGACTCATATGGAAATTTCTCAGAATAGTCTTTCATCCAAGACATCATGGCATCGTGAGATGCTTTAAGGTCTTCGGCAGCTGTATAAATTTCTTTGGACATGGATTCTGATTCATTAGCGGTTAAGTCGCCTCTCAATTCCATCAATTCACCCATTTTAGGCATGATCTCGTCATGCACTTCCATCGCTTCCGTTTTTAAAGTGTCGTAAGTTTCTATTTGAGCCTTTAGTGCCACTTCTTCTGGTGTAGGCTGGTTTTTACAAGCGGTTAAGGCGATGAAGGCTATTACTACGATGTACAAAATATTTTTCATGATTCAGGTTTAAATACAAAGATAATCCACAGAGAGAAATGCCTATTCATTAATCAGAGATAAGTTTCAATATCTTGTAATTAGAACAGACCTTAGAAGACTTATTTTTGGATGTCTATTCACGTATCTATTTATAAAATCTAAATCATAGTGTTCCCCATTGCCTTCCATCCTATTTATCAGCATCCATTGCCTGAAGGACATCGCTTTCCGATGCTCAAATATGAATTGCTACCACAACAATTACTACATGAAGGGACCGCAGCCCATTCCGATTTCTTTGAACCTAGCAAACTATGCGATGATCGGGATATTTTAAGAGTCCATACCGATCCATATCTTCAAGAATTAAAAGAACTTTCTCTAGATAAACGAGCGGCGAGAAAACTAGGGTTCCCATTAAGTGAACAACTAATAGCAAGAGAACTGCGCATCGCTCAAGGAACCATTGAAGCTTGTTTAAAAGCTTTTGATCACAGGATTGCCATGAACATTGCTGGCGGCACACATCATGCTTACACCGATCATGGAGAAGCATTTTGTTTGCTCAATGATCAGGCTGTAGCCGCAAGGTATTTGCAACATCATGGCCTTGCTGAAAAGATTTTGATTGTAGATCTAGATGTGCATCAAGGAAATGGAACGGCTGAGATTTTCCAAAATGACGACAGTGTTTTTACCTTTTCTATGCATGGCGCTGGAAATTATCCATTTAAAAAAGAACAGTCTGATCTGGACATTGCAGTCCCTGATGGCTCTGGAGATGAGTACTACTTGAGCACACTCAAAAATACCTTGCCTGATTTAATAGCTCAGGAAAAGCCTGATTTTATTTTCTACTTGTGTGGAGTAGACGTTCTAGAAACTGACAAGCTAGGGAAACTCAGTATGACTCTTAATGGCTGTAAAGAGCGAGATCGTTATGCGTTGTCCGCTTTCGCGAAAGCGAGATCAAAAAACAACTCTTTCCTACCTATCCAATGCAGTATGGGTGGCGGCTATTCTCCAGAAATTAAAACGATTATCGAGGCCCATGCCAATACGTTTAGAATGGCGCGTAATTTGTTTTTCTAAGCTATTCCACCTCTAAATTTATTAATCTGTTTTCTTCTGGTAATGAAACAAAAAACTGTTTTGGTAATAGTTCATTTGACAATTTCTTATCCTTAGAATTGAACCAACTTACCTTATATAATATTTTGGCCACTTTTTTCTTCCTACTGATATTATTTGCCTTGTTATTTACAATACCTATTAAAATAAAGTTTGGAGACGTAAATAGTGGAAATATTTTGCTTTCTAACTTGCTTTTTTCTTCTTTCCCAGCTTCCGTTTTTTCAATAGCACTTTTTATAACCTCTGGCTTGCCATATTTTTTTCGGAGCTCTAACTTATGATTTTTCAAAGCCACTAAATGACCGTAGTTATAATCTGATGTTTTATAATTAGAAGTTTCCTCTATAAGCTCCTTGCTTGATGTATTATCATGATTGCTATGGAATTGAAGTTTTTTAAATGAAGTTATTAGACTTTCATAAATCAAAATGTCTTTAAAAGAACATAATTCTGTATCAAAATATGTACAGTTGTATTTGGTAAAGTCTGAGATTTGTGAGTTCTCAAAATCTCCACTGAAGAGACTCTTATCCTTAGATTCTTTATGTATTTCCTTAACGAAAAAAATAGGAGAAGTCAGCTTAAAGTTTTCTTGAATAGTATTTTTAAGTAGAAGCGGATGAGATTTCAAAACAACTATGTCTCCAATTTTAAATTTAGACTTCATATTTAATTTTTTTTATAAATATAAGAAGTTTACTTTTGAAGGGTAAGAAAAGTCAGCTTTAATAAAACACTTGTTGAACTAATGATTTTTAATAATCACTCAATCCGACCTTTATGGGATAATTAAAATACGGAGATTGGGTCACGAGTCATATATAATGCCATTTCTTCATTCTCTCTCGACAGATAAGGAAGATATGCCATTATTGCAGTTGAAAGTATAAGTACACCTAAGTTAATGTAAGAATTTAATTTAGTTCTCTTGGTATTTTCAGTCATAATAGATAATAATTGAGTAGATCGTTTAATAGCGCTTGCCATGTTGTTTATGCACGTAAAAGTTAGCGAGAATCGAGAATTCGGTTAGCGGTTCAGTCTCTATGAGATGTTACGTTTTATTAAGTGAAAAATTCGCCTAGAAACTTGGCTTTTCTTACTTTTTTTTATGGAGAATAAAAAGGATTGGTTTAAAGATCGAGGGTATCTTCATTTGACAAATAGAATACCTATTCGTCACAGGTCTAAAGTATTGAGATATGTTTCAAATCCTAAAAAGATAGTTTCACATTCTTTTAGCCCATTAATTTTAAAAAAGCTGAAAGAAAGAAAATATAAATCTACCGAGGATAAACTAGGGAATCATAGAAGATCTCATAATAAATATAAAAACGGTAAAAAAGAGTCTAATACTAAAATCAGACCTATTTTATATGCAACGCATATAGATGCTCACGTCTATTCATATTACACAAAACAAATCCTTGAGCCTTTGTATGAAGGCATTCTCCAGAAGGATAAAGAATTAAACGATGTCATAACTGCGTATAGACAAATAAAAGCAGAGGACCTACTTTCCTTTAAAAACAACGTTCATTTTGCTAAAGATGCTTTTGATGAAATTAAAAAAAGAAAAGACTGTGTGGCCCTAACATTTGATATCACTAATTTTTTTCCAAGTCTCAATCATCAAACATTAAAACAGGAATGGGCAAATGTTTTAGGAAAAAAATCATTGCCAAAAGACCATTATAACGTGTTTAAATCGGCAACTAACTTTTCCTATATTAAACTTGATGATTTACGAACAGTCAATGGGCATTTTGATGAAAGAAGAATAAGTGAAAATAAAAAAAAAAGTAAACATGCATTCTTTGAAAGCTTTGAGGACTTTTTACGTAGTGACGTTCAAATATATAAGAATCAACAGCAATCTGATTTTCAAGAAAACCAAAAGGTGGGAATACCGCAGGGTCTTCCTATAAGTGCTATTCTAGCTAATATTTATCTTTTATCCTTTGACAGACAAATAGTTGAGGAACTTGTGAAAAAAGAAGGTGTATTTTATCGCAGATATTCTGACGACATCATTGTTGTGTGCAAAAAGTCACAAACACAGTATGTAAAAGAATATATCATGAACGAGATCAACAAATTAGAACTAACAATCTCAGAAGCGAAAACAGAACATTTTGTTTTTCAATCCTTTCAAGGTTCTATTAAAGTATTCAAATCTATTGAAGGCAAATTGAAGGCAAACATTCCACTAACTTATTTAGGATTTGAATTCTACGGAAACAAAACAAGATTAAAATCAAAAAATTTAGGAAGTTTCTACAGAGAAATGAAGCAATCCATCAAAAGAAAATCAAAAAGAGCAAAACACCAACAGGAAAATCTTGTTGATGAAAATAAAATACTGTTCAAGAGAAAAATCTATCGTTTATACTCGTATAAAGGTGTTAAAAAAAGAACCTTAATAAAAGGATGTAAGAAACGAGACTTCCGAGGTAATTATGTAAAATATGCATATCGCTCTGCTGAATTTATGAATGCTCCCGAAATAAAAAAGCAATTAAGAAACCATTGGAAAATTCTTCAAAGAGAAATCAAAAGACATGAGTTTGAAAATAACTCTAAGATCAATTAAAACCTTTCTTTCGCGAAAGCGAGATCAAAAAACAACTCTTTCCTACCTATCCAATGCAGTATGGGTGGCGGCTATTCTCCAGAAATTAAAACGATTATCGAGGCCCATGCCAATACGTTTAGAATGGCGCGATCTATTTTTGACTAAAAAACTGTACTGCTAAAAAAAAGGCAGCTAGAGTTTATTATCTATTCCATTTTACCTCAACCATCGCTTTTGCTGCACACTGCGTGCAAATAACCACAAAAGAACGGAACAAATAGGAACCGCAATCATAAAGAAATGATCAAAGCCACCGGTCAAGCCCCAAGCATCTACAGTTACTTCATAAACACTACATACAATAACTGCGATTAGCGAGAGTAAAGCCAGCAAAACAGCTTGTCTTTTTTTTAATAGTAAAGCGATACAGGAAAAAAGACCTGCAAACACAACTACACCAGACGCCCAGCTATACCAACTGGGAAAACTACTATAGAATTCAAGCTGCTCTGCGGTGTATCCTTCTAAAAGCGTTTCACTGCTTACATTCATTTCTGTAGACCAAAACCCTACTCCAATGAGATTCCAAAAGATAAAAAATAGTGCAACGATCCAAAACCAAACTTTAGGTTGAGTAGAATAAGGCATATTGTTTTTTGTTTAATTGTTCAGCTCGGAAGTTACTAAAAAGTTAATTAATAATAGTAAGAGTCTGGCAAAAGCAAAACTGCTGCCAGTCTAATGGTAGAAAATCGACCGATTACAGTGTTGATAAGATTAGCTTTCGAAATCGATTGAATCCTCAAAAAAAATTAAATTGCATCATACTAAACAGCTGTAATTATGAGCAACCGATCTATGAAACCAGAAAGCCTGATGATGTCTTATGGGTATCAACCAGAATTATCTGAAGGATCTATCAAATGTCCTATATTTTTAACTTCAACCTTCGTTTTTAAAAACGCCGAAGAAGGGAAAGCCTTTTTTGAGCTGGCCTACGGAAAAAGAGAGCCACTTCCTGAAGAAGAAATGGGACTGATCTACAGTCGCATCAACAATCCAAATCTGGAGATTCTTGAAAAGAGGTTGCGACTTTGGGATCAAGCAGATGATTGTGCAGTTTTTGAAAGCGGCATGAGTGCGATTTCTACCGTACTTCTAGAGTTTTTAAAACCTGGTGATTTATTGTTATATAGTTCCCCTACCTATGGTGGAACAGATCACTTTATCAACCATTTTCTTCCTAAAATAGGAGTTCATACGGTAGGTTTTACCTCAGAAATGGCAGAAGAAGAAGTTTACAAGGTCATACAAAATTCTGGTCATGCCGGCAGACTCACTCATGTGCATCTCGAAACACCAGCAAATCCTACTAATGCACTCATCGATATACAAATGGTGCGCCGTGTAGTAGATCGCTTTAAAACAGAAGAGAAAGTAACGGTTGCCGTAGATAATACGTATATGGGACCTTTATGGCAGCATCCTTTAAAACATGGTGCTGATTTAGTCCTTTATAGTGCTACAAAATATATAGGTGGACATAGTGATTTAATCGCTGGTGCTGTTCTTGGAAGTACAGAATTGATGGTGCGTGTAAAAACGTTGCGTACCTTTTTAGGAAACATGGCTTCTCCTCATACGGGCTGGATGCTGCTGCGTAGTCTTGAAACCTTGAAAATAAGAATGGAAGCCATGCAAGCTAACGCCATGCAAGTTGCCAATTTCTTAAAAGATCACGATAAAGTAGCTCAAATAAAATACCTAGGACTTATTCAAGAAGGAACCCGCAATTACGAGATTTATAAACAACAATGTTCTGGTCCTGGAGCAATGGTTAGTTTTTGTATTAAAGGTGGCGAAAAAGAAGCTTTTAAGTTTTTGAATTCGCTTCAATTAATAAAACTCGCCGTAAGCTTAGGAGGTACTGAAAGTCTTGCAGAACACCCTAAGAGCATGACCCATGCTGGTGTAGATGAACACCACTTAGAAAACATAGGTGTGACTGACGCTTTAGTGCGTCTTTCTATAGGAGTAGAAAATTATGAAGATTTGATATGGGATGTTTCACAAGCGCTGGATCAAGTTCCTGTTGTTCAGAAAGAATTAGTTTAACTCGTTTAAACTTTTTGGAATAAATAAAGCTAGAAGATAAAATTATCTTCTAGCTTTATTATTGTTGGTCTTTGTTCCTTTCTCTGCCACATACTTAATCCATTTGAAAATGATTGATCATAAATATGAATTATATGTTCTTTGCATGAAATAGAAAATTTAAGCATAGCGATAGCTACAGGTCTATTTTATATGGAAATAAAAAGGAAATGGAATCTAATTTATTTAGTTGTTTTGAGATTCATTACGTATAATTTATGCGAACTTTGCAAAAGCATCGTTATACCTATCATGAACACAAGATTGCCTTTTATTTTATTATTTCTATGTGTTGCTTTTTTAAGCAAAGCACAAGAACAACTCGTTACCGAAAAAGTTGCTTTAACTGATCCTTGTAAGCTTCTATTAAGTAAAAAATTGGACTTTTTAATCGACGGAAGTTTTCAAGATGAGCCTTCTTTAAGAAGAGAGATGGCTAGATTGAAAGAATGTGGCCTAGATGATTTTGATGTGAATTTTTTTGGCCGCATGGAATCCATGTCTGCTATGCTGCGTAAAATGACCAAAGACAAGCAACTAGAGCAAATGACTTTTAAACATCTATTTGTAGAAATAAATAAAATGAAAGCAACCAGTAGTTTTACAGAAGTTAAAAAGATCACATTGCTATCAAAAACTCTTGCTACTCGCAAAGGAAATTTAAAAAACTGGAATCGAGATGTTGTTATTTTTCAAGAATTAGACGCTTCTAGAAATGTCATCGCACAAGTATTTGAATATTTAGAATCCCATCCAGAAAACACTAAAACATATCAAGAGATTCTAGAGTCTTTAAAGAAATAGAACTGTTGAAAATAATAGATCATTAGTTTTTGCGTTAGTTCCTGGGGCTAACTTTAAAAGAACCAAGAACTGCACATGTGGCACTATAAGATAAATCTCTGGTTGACATCACGTGTCTTTTTCTACAATTGCTGTTGTTCATTTTTGAGTCTGGGAGCAGCTGATTTGAATTCTACCTTATTTGTGTTTCTCACAGCAGGTTTTATAGTTGGCTCTATCGCACAAAGACTTCTCCACAAACCAGAAGAATATGCTTTTCAAAACTTAGGGATTTCTAATCTACAGAGGTATTCGTTTGCTTATGTAATACATATTGCTATTGCTATTATAGCCTTTTTATTCATCTGGATCATCGCAAAGTATGTCTAGACTTCATGTCCATATCAACAATTACAAAGTAGGCCGCTTCAAAAAAACGACTTTATTGAATAACCTTGACCTAAATATTGAGGAAGGAAAAATACTCGGTATATTAGGAAGGAATGGATGTGGGAAATCTTCTTTGATGAACGTCATTTTCGGAAAGTTCAAAGCAGATGCTATCGCTCACTTTGACAGGAAAGCTATACAATTGAGGGATCATTTAAAACACCAGCTTGTTGCTTATTTACCTCAAGATCCTTTTATGATCGATTCAAGAACGGTGGTAGATGCGGTGCAAATGTGGTATCCAAATCCTGAAGATCAGGATAAGATTCTTTACGAGCCACTTATCCACAAAGTACATCATGTGAAGGTAAGAGCTCTATCTATGGGAGAACGCAGATTTTTAGAATTCCTGCTCGTTATTCATTCAACCAGACCATTTATTTTACTTGATGAGCCTTTTTCTATGCTGGCTCCTTTACAAATAGAACGTGTAAAAGAAATTATTACTGCTGTAAAACCATACAAAGGAATTATAATGAGTGATCATTACTATGAAAACGTACTCCACATGGCCGATTCTTGTTTTGTTTTAAAAGATTCTATTTTGATTGCTGTGAACGATTATAAAGATTTAAGAGCAAATCTTTATATGTGATATGAATGGAAACAATTTGTTCATCACCTTTTAGTTCTAACAAAGAACTTGATAATTACAAGCGTTGCGATACTAGATGATAATCCATGTAATACAAGCCTCCCCTTATACATGAGACCAGACAAGTTAAAAAAAATGATTGCAAAATAGCCAACAAGCTTTTGATCTTATTCCTATGTTTGATCAACACATATACAACGATCAATATCAGTAAAATTGCTGATGTGTTACCTGTAAAACTGATCCCTTCTTAAAACGTAAAGTTTTATCTCTAGCTGTTATTCAAGATAATAGTATCACTAAGTTTTTTAACTTCTGTAAAAGTAGTTCTATGAAGTTTTATGTTAGGCTTACTCATATAATTGAACTCTGAAAGAAGTTCACTCACAAGTTCTTTTGCTTCTGCTAATTTTTCACGTTCTAAAAGGAATTGGGCTAAAACCAACCGCTCTTGGTAATTAGAATATCTTACATCTAGAGCTCGTAGGTTTTTCTCAGCATTATTAAGTTTACCTAATGCTTTGTAAGACAACCCAAGGTAAAACAGAACTTTTGAAGCTCTTAACTCTGAATTTGCTTTCAGGGCTTTTGCCACCTCAACAACTTTTTCATAGTTTTTCATTTGGTAATAAGTCATTACCATCTGTTCTTGAACATACGCATCATTCTTATGTGCGCCGTCTAAAACTGTCTGATAATTATCTAATGCATTTTGATATTCCTCTTTATTAAAATAGGCATCAGCAAGTGCTACACGATTTGAAAAAGTATCAGCAAATTTTACTTTTTCATTTAAGTCATTTATTCTTTTAGAGGGATTCATTGCTGTAGTGATTTCTTCACCGATTACTAAGGCCTCTTTATTATTAAAGACTTTCATAAATAGATAGATCAAAGAACCTATTACTGGAAGAAGAAATATGATCGCGTACCAATAGATTTCACTTCTATTCTTGTAGGCATGATAGCAACAAAAAACTTGCAATACGACAGTAAGATAATAATAAAGCATAGGTAATTCTGATATTTATTGGTCATTAATTACTTGAAGCGCTGGCTGCGTTTTTCCCAGTTCTTTCGAGCAAGCAGTTGCATATCTTCCACCTTATCGCTCTCATCCATAATTTCAAGACCTAACATGGTTTCAATAACATCCTCCATGGTAGCGACTCCTTGCACACTTCCATAATCATCAACAACCAGCGCCATGTGTTCTTTAGTAGCGATCATCATTTGAAACAATTGAGGTATCGGTAAAGTTACGGGAACCATCGTTATTTCCCTTCTTAAATCTTCAAGTGTATCAGCTGGTTTATCATAAATAATATCAGCAAGTATATGATCCTTTAAGACATATCCTTTTACATCATCCCTGTTTTCTCCAAAAACGGGGATGCGAGAGAACCTTAGATCTTGATTCTGTTCAAAAAAATCTTTTATCTTCATGGTTTGTGGCGCCATGAACATCACTGATCTAGGGGTCATGATATCCTTTACCTCAATACTATTGAAATTCATTAGACTTTTTATGTACTTACCTTCGGCAGGTTCAAAAATCCCTTCTTCCTCTGCGGTTTCTGTTATTGCTACAAAGTCTTCTCTTGTCATGGTATTCATATGAGCACTTTTACCTATTGCTTTGGTTGTAAGTTGTAACAGCCATAAAATACCTGTCCATTTCAAAGGAAAAATCATGCTATTTAAAGCAAGTGTCGTAAAGCCCGCAAGTGCTTTCCAGTAAGTCGCTCCTATAGTTTTGGGAATGATTTCTGAAACCACTAAAATAAGCATAGTCATTATCCCAGAAACTATTCCCACAAAAGGAATTCCAAGATAACTAGTATTATAACCGCTGCCACTCACCATATTTTCAGCCTGCACACCTACAAGAATCGCCCCTACGGTATGTGCTAATGTATTTAAGGTTAATATCGCAATTAAAGGTTTGTCTACATCTGCCTTTAAAGCTTTCAGAGATGCTACATACGATTTACCTTCCTGCTCACTGACTTTTATAAAAGTAGAAGTCACACTAAGAAGGACTGCTTCTAGAATCGAACATACGAAAGAAAAAAATATCGAAACGACTGCATAGATAATAAGTAATCCCATAGTAGGTTAATTTGTTCCCGTAAAAATAGACAATTCTATTTCCTAGATTATTAATTTGATGCTAATACCAAATAAAGCTTATTTCTCAACTTCTGTCCTGCGCAACCATGCTGCTCTTGAAATAGAATAAACGAGAAACAGCTCTGGATTTGAATCGTCTTGATACTTAGCTTCCAGTGTCATGCCATTGTGCAGCGCCACATTTATGGAACCTATATTTTCTTCATGAATAACAGAAACAAGGCTGTTTCCAAAATGCTTATCATATCCTCTTTCAAAAGCAATATCTCGCAGTTTTACTGCAGCTTCTTTTGCATATCCTTGCTTCCAGAATTCTGGTAAAATAGAATAGCCTACTTCGAGCCTTTTTAAACCATTTACCGTTTGAATAAGCAATCCCGTCTGGCCTACAAACTTTTGAGATGTTGCATGAATCATAACGTTCATACCACTGACACAATTCTCATACCTCCAAAAAGCTTTTTCAAACCATGTATCACACTTTTGCTCTGTGGTTAATCCAACTTCCATTCCTAGAAACCTAGCGGTGTCTTTTTCTTTAAAAATGGGAACCCACGTCTTGTAGTCTTCTTTTTCTAAAAGTCTAAATTGTGTGCGTAAGGTACGTTCTCCTGAAAGTAGGTAATTCACAAAAGTAAAGTTAACAAAGGATTGATATTCTTATTTAGGAAGGCTTCCTGCAAACAACCAAGCTTGCTCAAACCCTATAGCTCTCAACTTATTAAGCTCATTGATAGCATCATTGCGTTCTACAAAGCTCGAAAATGCCACATTATGTAATCCGTATTTATTGAACCCTATACGTTTTGCATCATACCCTTTGAGCTGCAATTGAGCAACACGCTTATCAGCATTTGCTGGTTCACGGAAAGCTCCGGCAACTATGTGAAAGTTTTTCTCTAATGGGGCTACATCAATTGTAATACTGGGTAAAGGTTCCCTAATAAGAAAACTAGCGCTTTCTATTTTTGCATTGACAATTTCTCGTGACATTTCCTCTACGGCGAGGGCATCATCATTTATTTGATTTTCATACCCTTTAAAACCAACAAAAATTGATCCGAAAATAACGGCTCCTATTGCAGCATAACGTACCCAAGAGCTAGAATTGGTTTTTATAGTTTCTAAAGCTATTACAGGAATTTCATCTGCAAATTCTTGACCTATTTCTAATGTTGGAACAACTGAAACACGATCAACAGCATAGGTTTCATGAGAAGAAAGACCAAATGCCTCTGGCAAATAATTCACTAAATACATAGGAGTAAACTGCAGCGCTTTTTCTTCATTACGAGAAAAGCGACCTACTTTATGGATAGTGATAGAACCGATATCCTCTATTTCTTGATCTAGAAAACGCACATAATCTCGGATTTCTTGAACGGACTCTTCGTAAGATACATTTGCGGCGCTAGAGATGTAATTTGCTAACAAACCGTCGTTTTGTTTAATTTGAGCGTTAAAACTCAGACCTTTTTTAGGCGGATAAATGGTATGACTACTTGCAAAATGCTGCGCAGGAACACGACGCGAAATAAACGCACCAAAGTCTGGCACCACCACACACTCATGGCGGTACAATAAATCGGAGATGTAAATAGCTACTTGCATGTAACAAAAATAAAAATTTAAACTAAATGATCAAGCACTTTACCCAAGTAGTTATTAAGAATTTAGATTGCATTTATGTAATAGGTTGGTTTTTACAGAGATTCTACTTTCTATTTTCTGGATACATTAGAAGTTTTACGCCATTCCGCGCTATTGGATCATGTATAATCTTCTTCCTCCTTTATTCCTTAGACTATCCACTCAAATTTTTGAAGTTCGTTTAGATAGACAACAAGAATACTGAGCGCCGTATAACTAGAAAGCATCTTAAAAATGATTAAATTTGCAAGCTTATAAAGGGAGCAAATGCTGGATAAAGTAAAAGAACACATTGAGAAAGTACAAGTCTTCAAATCAGACTCGAAAGAGGCGATTGAAGCTTTTAGAATAGAATACTTAGGTAGCAAAGGAGTGCTCAAGGACTTGTTTTCAAAATTTAAGGAAGTTCCTAATGAGCAAAAGAAAGCTTTCGGTCAGGCGATCAATGAACTGAAACAAAAAGCAACTGATAAAGTAGCTGCACTTAAGGATAATGTAGAATCCAAACAAGAAGAGGCGGGCATCTATGGCGATCTGACTCGTACTGGACATCCCATGGAAATAGGTGCAAGACATCCCATTTCTATTGTGAAAAACCAAATCATTGATGTATTCTCCCGCATAGGTTTCAACGTAAGTGAAGGTCCAGAAATCGAAGATGACTGGCACAACTTTACTGCCTTAAACTTGCCGGCGCACCATCCAGCAAGAGACATGCAAGACACGTTTTTTATTCAGACAGATCCAGATGTGCTTTTAAGAACACATACTTCAAGCGTACAAGTGCGCTATATGGAAGATAATAAGCCGCCTATAAGAACTATTTCCCCAGGTCGTGTTTTCCGTAATGAGGCTATAAGTGCGCGTGCACACTGTATCTTTCATCAAGTAGAAGGACTGTATATCGATAAAGATGTAAGCTTTGCAGACATGAAACAGACTTTATTGCATTTCACACAGGAAATGTTTGGTAAGTCTCAAATACGCTTGCGACCTTCCTATTTTCCTTTTACAGAACCTAGTGCAGAAATTGATATTTATTGGGGTCTAGAAACAGAAACTGATTATAGAATCACCAAAGGAACCGGCTGGTTAGAAATAGGAGGTTGTGGTATGGTAGATCCTGCCGTATTGACTAACTGCGGTATCGACCCTGAGGAATACAGCGGTTTTGCATTCGGTATGGGCGTAGAACGTATCGCGATGTTGTTATATCAAATAAGTGACATACGTATGTTTTTTGAAAACGATGTGCGTTTCTTGAAACAATTTTCTAACGCCTTGTAACAGATGATTTCTAAACTCATTTTTGTCTATAACGCCAACTCTGGAAAGCTGAATTCGCTTTTGGATAGTGCGCATAAAATCGCAAGTCCTGGCACATACGAGTGTACACTTTGCCATCTTACTTTCGGTGTTTTTAAAGAAAATGAATTGTGGGCCCGCTTTCGCGAAAGCGTAACCAACACCAACTCTTCTCTACAATTAGAATTTCTTCATAAAGATGAATTTGAAAAGCAATATTGGTCCAAATGGTTGCCTAAATACAGCTATCCTATTATTTTGAGTTTAACCGATGAAGTACAAGACTATAATGACGGTTTTGGCACTAATTCTGGAATGGATATATTTTTAAATACCAAAGAACTAAATAAGATCAGTAAGACAGAAATACTCATTGAAACGATTCACAAAAAAATAAAAGCGTGAAAAAAGATATTGTAATACCTGTGGTGAAGAACGTTTATATTGCCGTTGTTAAGGAATGGAATGAAGATTTCACTTCTCATGACTGGATTGTTTATATCATCAATGATAGTGATCAACTCTTAGAATCTGTAATGATTAGGAGCCGAGGCATACATACAGACGGTCGCAAGACTTCTACCTTTAGACATGCTTTCAAACAGGTAGAGGCAAAAAAAGCTCTAAAAGTAGAACTGATTATGGAAGAAGTTTTTGCTTTTCAAAATGAGTTTGTGCTTACCTATTTTATAGGTTCCCTTTTATATGATAAAGTCTATACTGCAGCTCCATTTACGATCTCTGAAGAATTCATTAAAAAATTACCCATAATAGATCAACAAGGTGTTTTGTTGATCTAATATATTCTAGCAAAACAACTGTTTCTTTGCTATTATAATCACAGTTATTCTATTTTTTTCATCTTTCCTGCTGTCATGCAATTGACTTTTTTGCACTCAAAAATGATTGAATCGAAATATTATTCACAATTTTTCACAAAAAAAGGTTATTCTAGTTAATACTAGGTTAATTGCGGTTAGTTCTATACACGTCTGTGCACTAAGCAGAAATAAGTAAAAACTAACATTAAAATATTAAACCCTTTATTATGAAAAAGTCAAACTTTATGAGCTTTGCTCTAATTGCCATGGTTTTCTTTACAGGATCTTTTGCCAATGCACAAACCACCAACATTGTAGAAGCTGCGATAGCTTCTGAAAATCACACCACCTTAGTTGCTGCTGTAAAAGCTGCAGACTTAGTAGGAGTTTTAACAGGAGAAGGACCGTTTACCGTTTTTGCACCAACAAATGAAGCCTTTGATAATTTACCAGAAGGAACTGTAACTTCTTTATTGAAACCAGAAAATATAAAAGCATTACAAGGCATTCTTACCTACCACGTTATAGCAGGAAATTTTAGTGCTGGTGATGTAGTCAGTCTTATTAAAAAGAACGATGGTAAAGCAACTGTGAAAACGGTAGCTGGATCAGATCTTGTTTTATCTCTTGTAGATGGAAAAGTAATGGTAACCGATAGTAATAATAACAGCGCTACAGTAATCGCAGCTGATTTGAATCAAACCAACGGAGTTATTCACGTTATAGATACTGTTCTGATTCCTTAAATGTAATTCTACACACTATATTCTAATAAATAAACCCTAAGTGAAAGCTTAGGGTTTTGTTCTTTAATGCAGTTATCTTATTCCGTAAACCTGTTATCAGTCTCCATAGTTGTACCGCAATTATCACAAGTTCTTAATTCCTCACTTGCATAAAATTCTTTAAATCTTGGCAAGAAATCTTTTTCAATATCCTCGAGTTTGAAATAGGTTTCGTGTAGTTTATTGTTGCAATTATCGCAATACCAAAGCAATCCATCTACCATATCTTTAATCGCACGTTTGCGTTCTATCACTAAGCCGATAGAATTTTCATGACGCTCTGGAGAATGAGGTACTTTTCCAGGATGCAAATACATATCTCCAGGACCTAACTTCATGGTACGCTTTTTACCATCTTCTTGAATATGAACTTCTATCTCGCCTTCTAACTGGTAAAAAAGCTCTTCTGTTTCATTGTAATGATAATCCTTACGTGCATTAGGACCAGCAACAATCATAACAATGTAATCGCCAGCATCTTTGTATAGGTTTTTATTACCAACTGGTGGTTTTAAAAGGTCTCGGTTCTCCTCGATCCATTTATTAAGGTTGAAAGGTGATTGAATAGGCATTTTGCGACTTTTTAGAATTTTAAAGATAAGGAATAGTTCCCGTTACTTTCCAAAGGGCGGAATTAATTATGCGCTTAAGAAGTCTTTATGCCAGTGACTGCTTAATCTCTGTCATTAGTTCTTTTCCTCCTTGAGAAATAACCTTTTGTGATTGGTTTTTTGCAAAGGCTAGACATTCTTCCATCTCTATATTATCAAACCAAGGCATAGAATCCGTGACATCAATGCGCTGTTTTCCATCTAAGCTCATCAATGTTCCTTTAAAAGTGAGTTGGTCATTTTTTACGGTTACAATAGCTCCAATGGGAGCTGTACAGCCGCCCTCTAAATCACGGAGAAAACGCCGTTCCATATCTACACAGATCGCTGTTTGTTGATGGTTCAATTTTGAAACAGCTCGCAGCACTTCTTTATTAGCACCCATAACAGCAATCATCATAGCGCCTTGTGCTGGTGCTGGAATAAAGCTATCCAGATCTGTATATTCAAAACCGAAATTTGATTTTAATTTGGCTAATAAACCTATTCTATCGAGCCCTGCTTTTGCAAAAATAGCAGCATTCCATTCTTTATTACTTTGCAACTTAGCTAGGCGTGTATTTACATTACCGCGCAAATCCACTATGTTGTGATGTGGGTACATATTTAACCATTGAGATTTGCGACGTAAGCTTCCCGTAGCGATGGTAGTTTCTTGATCTGGATTAAACCCATCTTTATACACCAAAAGATCTTTAAAGGAAGCGCGTTCCATAACTGCAGCTTGAACCATTCCTTTAGGCAATCGTGTAGGAACATCTTTAAGACTGTGTACAGCAATATCTATTTCTCCTTTTATCAAAGCCACATCAAGCGTTTTGGTGAAAATACCTGTAATGCCCATTTCGTAAAGTGGCTCTGTAAGATTGAGATCCCCTTGAGATTTTACCGGAAATAATTCTGTTTTATGTCCCAATGCATCCAATTGTGCTTGCACTGTTTTTGCTTGCCACATGGCAAGCTCACTATCTCTGGTTCCTATTTTTATGATGTGCGACATTTAATCAGTTATCAGTTATTGATTATCAGTAGATGTTAAGAATTTTCTGAAAAAAGAAGGGTTAAAAAACTATCTGTTCTAGCTTAAAAACTTTATTCAGCAGCTCAATAGCTTCTTCCATATTTTCTTCTTCATCCCGCAGGTGGTTTGCAAAATGACCGGCTATTTTTTGAATGATCTTGTCTGCAATCAGGTCTGCTTGTTCTTGATTGAAATCGGTAATTTTTGTTCTATTTCCCTTTATCTCAGCCTCCTTTAATAAGGCAAGCTTATTTTTTAAAGCGTTCATAGTAGGCGCAAAACGACGCGATTCCTGCCATAACTTGAATTCGTTATGAATGTCATTAATAATAACCTCAGCCTGTGGTATAAAATGCACTCTATTCTCCAACGTGCGATTGGTTATTCTAGAAAGTTCATCTAGATGTATGAGTTTTACATTCTCCAATTCTCTTACGTTTTCATTTACATTCTTAGGAATCGAAAGATCGAGAATTAATAAAGGCCTGTTGGTAAAGATCAAATCCTTAGAAACAGTAGGGTTTTGAGCTCCTGTCGCTACTATCAATATATCACTTTGCGCAATTTGCTCCTCTAATTGAGCGTAATCCTTTACAACTAGGTCAAATTTACCTGCAATAAGCTCTGCTTTATTTTTAGTTCGATTAATAAGTGTAATTTCCTTATTCTCTATATGTTTGATCAAATTTTCACAAGTGTTGCGACCTATTTTACCCGTTCCAAATAAGGTGATGCGCTGACTAGAATTCTTTTCAAAATTTTGCAAAATGTACTGCACACTGGCAAAACTTACTGATGTTGCACCGCTACTTAAATCGGTTTCTGTCTTGATACGTTTGCTTGCTTGAATCACGGCATTGATCAATCGCTCCATATATGGATTGATCAATTGGTAGCTTTTTGATTTCTTAAAAGCTAGCTTTAACTGGCCTATAATTTCAAAATCACCTAAAATCTGACTGTCCAGTCCGGTACCTACACTGAAAAGGTGATTGTTTGCTTTTTCATTTTTATGAACATACGCAATCTTTTCAAATTGCTCTACGGTTCCATTAGAATGCTCGCACAACAATTTAATCAGCTGAAATGGGTGCTGTGCAAAACCATACAACTCGGTACGATTACAGGTAGAAATTACAGCAAGTGATGGAATCCCTTCTGCTTTGGCTTGGACTAACAAATTGTCAATAGCATCTGGGCTTAAGGAAAACGCACCGCGCATCTCTGCATCTGCTTTTCGATAGCTGATTCCTATGGCGTAAAATGTATGATGTTTTGCTGCTGCCGCGGCCATATATTATTTTAAATAGTAGTCGGCAAAATTAACTGAGCTTTTAGTTTAAAAATAACGCTATAGGTTCCTTTTTCGTCGCTATGAGTTACATTTGCACTATCAAACTGTATAAACTACTATTGATGGTGTTTGTGTCGCTTTTGCGAAAGCATAAAACCCACTATTTAGAGTCGTTTTAAATAACAATACTTATGGAAAATATCGCTAAAGGTGCTGCCGAAATAACAATTATCGAAGATGGCTTTCACATTATAAGACTGAAAAATGATGATGCTCAAAAAGCCTCCTTTTCACATCACGTGGATAGCAATTTTCTTCAGTTTCATTACTGCCTCAAGGGGAATATTCAACTCGCCTTTAATGAAGGCGGTTACAAACTTGATTTGAAAGAGCAAAACTCTTATTTGTTGTACAATCCCTCCAGAGACTTGCCTATAAATCTGACCATTGAGCCGCAAACATGGTTTATCTCTGTCCTTATTTCTATCAAAAAGTTTCACTCTCTTTTTTCTCCAGATGCGCAACATGTAAGTTTTTTAAGTCCAGAAAATAAGGATAAAAAATACTATGTAGATGGAAAGATATCACCATCTATGGCAGTCGCACTACATCAACTCATGAATTACAACCTCAATGATACGATTAAGCAATTGTACTTTAAAGGGAAATCTTATGAACTGTTATCCTTGTATTTTAATACCGAGGAGGAAGCAAATATAGAAGCTTGCCCCTTTCTAGCTGATGAAGAAAACATGCGCAAGATCAAACGTGCTAAAGAGATCATTATCGAACGCATGACAGACCCACCTTCACTTAATGATCTCTCTCGTGAAATAGGTTTGTCGCTTAAGAAACTTAAAGAAGGTTTCAAAGAAGTCTATGGAGATACCGTTTATGGTTTTGCCCTAGATCATAAAATGGATTATGCGCGCCAGCTGCTCGACAGCGGCCAGCACAATGTAAATGAGGTAGGTTTACGAGTGGGATACAGCACAGGGAGCCATTTTATAAGCGCTTTTAAAAAGAAGTATGGAACAACACCTAAAAAGTATATTTCTGGGAAATAATTGAAAGTTACCGACGCCTAAGCATTCATATCGAGGTGGAAATAGAAGAAGTAGCGTTCATTCAGCTACATAAAAGAGAGCCGCAAGCGACCAAATAATCCATAGGGGTAGTATGCATTCCGACCGTTGTGATCTTCTATCCAGATGCAAGTCAGGATCACAAAAAACTTCTGTCTACGCAACCTTCATACGCAGCGCATGACTAAGTTGGTCGGCAATTGGATCTGAACATAAAAAAAACCGCCTGCAAGCTAAGACGCTCCACAGACGGTTTCCAACCAACCAAATCTTCAATCGGTAGTCACCGACCTTATTTTATTCTTTATTTTTTATTGCTCTGTTAAAACGAACATTCTATCGTTTACTTTAGTAACGTCGTCAGTATTTTTTAATTGTGTAGAATAAAGACCTCTAAATTTATAATAAGTGCCACTTTTTAATTGTAATAATTCTATCTTATTTTTAAATTACATGTAAATATCGAAATAATCATTCCCTATTAAATCACAACCCAACGTTAATTGCTTGTTAATAATTCTATGTATTTGATATTGAATTTATTAAGATTATTAAACATCACAATATGAATTTCTATTATGGGTCTATTTATATCTAAATAACTTTCAAAATAACTTCATTATTTACTAGAAAAACCTAAAATAATTCCATTAATCAAAATCGTTAATTGGTCTTACGTTCCTTGCGTATCCTTTATCCCAAGCTTTTTGCTCTTATGAGACTATTGCTTATTAATATAAAACAACTGACAGCAATCAAAAGTGTTTTTATCGTATCCTGCTAAAACCTTTGTGGTGTCGCTTTCATCATGCCAATATTTGCAACTGGCTGCTTACTTTTAGAAAATCGAAATATGCCCATAATCGGTAATTTTAGAAGTGGTTGTATTTAAGATTTAGCGGAAGTGACGCCGTTATAAAAGATTTTGGATCAAATAAATTACAGGGAAAGAGAAAGAGAGAGTAGTTCATTTAGAGAATATTCCAGGAAGAAGGATCCTCCGGCTCCTCACGATCCTCTTGATCTGACTTTTCAAGATCATCGCCGCGCAATCTTCTATCCACACGATCTGCTTCTTCAAGAATTTTGGGCAATAAGAATGGAGCAAGAGGCTCTACATGTTCATAAACAATACTGTCTTCTTTGATATCCTTTCCTATCAGATGAAACTCCCCACTAGCTGTATTGATAAACATCAAAATAACGCTAGCTAGAAAACCCATTTTTACCAATCCAAAAGCGGCACCAGCAATTTTATTGATAAAACTAAGGTTGACGGTTTTTATCACTTTTGTAATGAGTTTGCCCACATAGGTAATCACAAAAATGATGACTAAAAAAGTGACTATAAAACTAGCGATAGTGATATACATATCCTCCCATTCCACTTTTTCCCGCAACCAGTCTCCAGCATAGTTAGAGAAATAAATAGAACCGTAAATAGCGGCAATTAAGGCGATCAAAGAAGTTAGCTCTACAAAAAAACCATTTAAATACCCTTTATAAAGACCTATTAATAAAACAATACAGATAATTATGTCTAACCAATTCATCAAGCAAAGTTAGGGAAAATTGACGGTTAAGAAAATTGTAAAATTAAAGCTCAGCATCTTCCATTAATGAACCCCTGATTTCATAGAGTGAAAGCGACCGTACGTCCATTGATCTTAGTTTAGATTAAAAATTATAATTAAATTCACTCTAAATTAGCAATTAAATTTAATAATCCTCCTTATGAAGTATCTAATTAAATTACCCATCTTATTACTTATGTGCCTGGTTTTATATAGCTGTGATAATGACGATGGAATGGCTGAGAATCAAAACCAATGTAATTTCGAAGGGCTCACCTTTTTTGATGGAAGCACTCAAACTCTTTTACCAGAAGCACAATTACAAACCCAACTTTTTCCCAATAATAATGGTCCAGGTATTGCTGCTGTAGAAGTTTATGAAACAACAAATCCAGGAAATATATTTTTAACTACGGGAGCAGTCACCTTAAATGCAACTGGTCCAGGAACTTTAGGGATAAACGGCACAAACTATGCCGTGACAGTAACTTGCCAAAGAGCTGGAACCACTGTAGGTGACGAATTTAGATTTGATGTAGTCACGGTGTCTGGAGGTTTTGAAGGGGAGTTGTGTGTACTAATTGATGCGGTTATACCTTAAACTAGTTTTGGTCTTATTTCCAATACCGCATTACCCTTTCCGAGCTTAACTCGCTCCCGCTCGCTTTGCCCACCTTTCCCATACCATAAATTTGTCCTAACAAATTATCAGGGAACAAGGAAAGGAGCTTTTTTAGAATCAGGATTTCGCAGGAATCTCGGAGTGGTTGAAAGGTATTTATTTTCTTGCATCAACCTGGTTTTGTCTTCATTTCCAATACCGCTTAACTCGCTACCGCTCGCTTTGCCCACCTTTCTCATCCCAGAAATTTGTCCTGACAAATTATCAGAGAATAAGGAAGGAAGCTTTTAATGAAGTGGTTTTTTTAAGATTTGACATACCAAGACAAAAACTTGGCATGTGAACCACTACTAATTTTACAACACAAAAAAGGCACGGAATTAATTCCGTGCCTTTTACTTATTTCTTTTTTAGTCTGTCGTGAATCAGTCGGTCTTCAAAATTTATATCTTCCTCAACCACGTACTCATGCTTACACGAGTTTCTAGGTAGTTTTTCAAATCCTTGATCGCTATACGTTCTTGTGTCATGGTATCGCGGTCTCTTACGGTTACCGCATGATCTTCTTTGGTATCGTGATCTATTGTCACGCAGTAAGGCGTACCATTCAGATCCTGACGTGCGTATCGCTTACCAATAGAATCTTTTTCTTCATAGGCTACTTTCATAAACCACTTTAAATCGTCTACAATTTCGTTTGCTATTTCTGGAAGTCCATCCTTTTTTAATAAAGGTAAAATTGCTGCTTTTACAGGAGCAAGAACTGCTGGTAATTTTAAAACGGTACGTTCACCGCCGCCTTCTAATTTCTCATCAACTAAAGAATTAGAAAAAACGGCCAAAAACATTCTGTCTAGACCTATAGAGGTTTCTAATACATAAGGAACATAATTTTTATTCTCTTCATGATCAAAGAACTGTAGCTTTTTACCGCTGTGTTTTTCGTGAGCTTTTAAATCAAAATCAGTACGCGAGTGAATTCCTTCTAGTTCTTTAAAACCAAATGGGAAGTCAAATTCAATATCGGTTGCTGCATTTGCATAATGTGCCATTTTTTCATGATCGTGAAAACGGTAGTTCTCATCGCCCATTCCTAAAGATCTGTGCCATGCCATGCGCTTTTCTTTCCATATTTCGAACCATTCTAATTCTGTTCCTGGCTTTACAAAATATTGCATTTCCATTTGTTCAAACTCGCGCTGTCTGAAAATAAACTGTCTTGCAACAATCTCATTTCTAAAGGCTTTACCTGTCTGAGCGATTCCAAAAGGAATCTTCATACGACCGGATTTTTGAACGTTTGCAAAGTTGACAAAAATTCCCTGAGCCGTTTCTGGCCTCAAAAATAAATCGGTTGCTGTATCTGCACTGGCGCCTATTTTAGTACCGAACATCAAATTGAATTGACGCACGTCGGTCCAGTTTTTAGAGCCTGTATCAGGATCGGCTATTTCTAGTTCTTCTATTAAGGCTTTAACTCCATCGAGATCTTCTGCCTGAAGCAATTCAGCAAGTCGTGCCGTTGGTTCTGTAGCCTTCTTCATGTAACCCATCACTCGCGGATTCGTTTCAGCATACATAGCTGCATCAAAATCTTCACCAAAACGTTTTGCTGCTTTCGCTATTTCTTTATTCGCTTTTTGTAGTTGCTTCTCGCAATAATCTTCTACAAGAACATCAGCACGGTAGCGTTTTTTAGAGTCTTTATTATCAATCAATGGATCATTAAAAGCATCTACATGTCCAGAAGCTTTCCATACCGTAGGATGCATAAAGATTGCCGTATCAATTCCTACTATATCTTGATTGAGCTGCGTCATTGCTTGCCACCAGTATTCTCTTATGTTTTTCTTTAACTCGACTCCATTCTGTCCATAATCGTAAACGGCACTTAAACCGTCGTAGATTTCACTAGATTGAAACACATATCCGTACTCTTTTGCATGAGAGAGTACTTTCTTAAACTGATCTTGGTCGTTGTTCTTTGCCATAGTTGCAAATGTAAAAAATTGTGAATTAGAAAAGAGATGATTTTATTTATTTTGCTTTCTGTTTTTTTTTTTAGAAAAATAAGTTGTCCAGAGTTAGCTTAGGGCAAAAGCGAGAACTGCATCATGCTATTAAAAATAGATGCTTATGCTAAATTTGATTAGTGCGCAAAAGGGAACTAGATCCAATAAATAAACTACTTCAAAACCTTTTTAAAAATCTTAATGAAAACACGATTGCTTTCCAATGTTTCTATAAGCGTATAAGCACTAGAATGGATATAGTTATATTCTTCATCAGAAAGATTGTTGATGTTTGAATAGATGACATATTTCCTCTTCCCTTCATATCCATCAATAATACGTTGATCACCATTGAGAAAGAAAAAATCTATAGCCCCTTGACTAGGGAAAAAGGTTTCCACTTGTTCTAGTTCAATCTGATTATCATCAAAATACTGAATAGCTTCTTTCTGCAAATTATAATAAGGTAAATGCGCTAAAGAACTGTCCCATCCTTGAGCAATTTTATCAGGGTATATCCAAAAATGTCCTGAAACAGTAACTGTTATCCATACCATAATAATCCCTCTCTTTAATACAAGTGATAAAGAGGAATTCATTAAAAAATATGAAGCACTCAAGGAAAAAAGCATGGTTACTGGCAGTAAATAACGATGTGCTAGCAAGCCAGTTGCCCACATCATATTAATAGGAAATAACAAAACAAATATCAAAAGTGCTATTACTAAAATCCTGCCTTTTAAAATGCTCCAATATTTTTTTAAATAAATCGACCCTAAAATAACCGCAACTAAGACTGGAACTATCTTTCCAAAATCAAGTAATCGCCAAATATATACCCCTATATTTTTAGCAAAGCCGTTAAAACCTACTGTTTTAAAGGAAGCTGCCCAAGGTGAGTCATCGTGATAACCTATCCATCCTTTTATAGTATAATGCCAAAGACTAAAACCTATAAACACAAACAATGCTGGTAGATAGATAAAACTGCGCTTTACTAAATTTAGGAAGCTTTGTTTATATTTTTTAGTTAGTTCTACGTTGAGCCATATATCTATGAATAAGAGACAAAAGCTTATCATCATACCTCTCATACTGGTTAAGAACAGAAAGATTATGGTTAGAGAAAGTAATTTTTTCTTATCCGTTAATATGAAATTAAAGGCCATAAAGAAGAACATTAATAGAGGAACATCAGGACTTACTAAAGTTATCTGACCTAATAAAACTGTATCTATCAAGAGTAATAAGAACACTATTCCTTTATGATTATCCTTAAAAAAATAAGATACCAATTTATGAACTTGCCAAAACAACCCTAGAATGAATGGAAGCATGGCTAGATGACTTACTAACAAAGTTCTCCCAAAAACCTTCCATGCAGACGCGATATAAATTCCGAAAGCTGGAATATGACCGCTGTCTATTCTTTTAGGTAACAAAAACTCGCTAAAATTATTCTCATAGTAAAAGTTAGCGTGTAAGGAACCTAATTGAACCGTATCCCAGAAAAAAGCATTTTCTAAAGTAGCAATAAATAAAAACAGGATGAGAATAATCGCAATTGCATAAAACAGGTAGGTGAACTGGTTAGGTTTCATTTTAATATTTTATTTGAATATTCTGAACTTGATTCCTAAATTACGGTGTAAAAAATATTGAATAGAAGTTCCTAATACTCCAAAGCCATATTTGGTGCTTCTAGCAAAATTAATAGAAGATGCTTCTTCAAAATACTTTGTAGGACAGGTTATCTCAGCAATCTCAAAGTTTGCCATACATATTTGAGCCAGCATTTGATTGTCGAAAACAAAATCATCTGAATTTTTATTGATATCTATATTCTCGAAGATCTCACTTGAAAAAGCGCGATAACCTGTATGGTATTCGGCTAGTTTTTGATTCATTAATATATTTTGAAACAAAGTTAAAAATCTATTGGCAATATATTTATAGACTGGCATCCCACCATTTAAGGCTCCTTTTCCTAAAATACGCGAGCCTAAAACTATTTTATACACATCGTTTGCTATTAAATAAGCCATGGAATGTATGAGCTTAGGTGTGTATTGATAATCTGGATGCAGCATGATAATAATATCTGCTCCTAGTTCTAATGCTTTGCGATAACACGACTTTTGATTAGCTCCATAACCTTTATTTACGTCATGTCTTATGACATTTTTGATTCCTAGTTGCGCAGCAATTTCACTGGTATTATCTGTACTAGAATCATCCACAAGAATAACACCATCAACTATGTCAAAAGGAATTTCGTTATGCGTTTTTTCTAGTGTTCTAGCAGCGTTGTATGCTGGTAGAACAACTATAATTTTAAGATTATTTATCAAATCTTTATCCACTTAGCTGGTATTCAAAATTAGTGAATAATATGTTGTTAAAACTCTTTCGCGAAAGCGAAAAAAACATCGAGCATATTGAAAATCTAAATATAAGGGGAACATTCTTAAATAGTTCGCTTAAATAAAGGGACACGATACATCACACAGCGTCATTTATAATGGGTAAATAAAAAAGCACGCCAAAAAAGCGTGCTTTACAAAAATAATGATGGATAGCTACCTCAAGGTAATCTCATTACTGCTCACACGTATAGGACCATTATACAAATTGATCCTATAACGACCTTTGATAATCAAGTCTTCATTTGCGTTTACGAGTTCACACAGGTCTAATTCTTTTCCCTTGTAATTGAATTGGAGTTTCTTAGAGTAGGTGAGTTTCTGTCCATCAAATTCTTCTGTTTTATTTACTCCAAGAACATTATTATCTGGATTGATGACTTGAAGGTAAAATGAAGTAACACCTAACGCTGCCAGCGAATTCTCTGGAAGTGTAAAACACACTTTGATATCGTCCACACGACTAGCGCGATCGTTTTCAATTTGCTTCCCAGAGTTTCTTATGATAACCCCTACAGGAGCAAAATTAGTTGGTATTAACGCTGCTGCACGAGACATGTTGGAATTCAAGTTTTCAATGGTAGCGTTTTGATCTTGAGTTTTAGTTATCTGACTATTCAATGCCGCTAGCGTGCTGTCATTTACTACAGAAAGGTTTTGATTGATAACCTCTAAAGTATTGATGCGGTCTTGAAGCAAATTGCGTTGCTTTTTTATGTTTCCTAATTCTTTGCGTAATATAGAAATCACTTTTACATCTGTTTCTAATTTACTTACACTGTCCACTAGCCTTGTAATGCGATCTCTTGCGTTTATAAGTTCTGAACTAAGAGCGTTTCCTTTATCGATTTCTAGCGTGTAGTCTGCCTCTATGTTTTCCAATTCATTTTGAATCTGGGATTTCTCGTCGTTCAATTCTATTTTAATACCTTCATTTTCTTGATAGGTTTTATACGACCACACACCTAGTCCTATAAGGCTAATAAGTAAAATTGCTAATAAAACAATTAGAATTCGGTTGTCTTTTTGCTGTGCCATGTTGGGTTGTTTATCTTTATAACGTGCTAATTTAAAAAATAATTTGCTTTGAGCTGGTATTCTGATTTTATTAACTTGTTCTTCCCTGTGGTTTGCATGGGTTGCGATCGCAGCTTAACCGCGGGCGAGCAGGTTATTTGCACTGCCTGCAGGTCTGAAATACCAATGGCTCTCAATCATTTAGATAAGAACGATAAAGTGAAGGAACTCTTTTTTGCACGAGTAGATGTGCAAACGGCAACGAGTTTATTTTATTATGAAAAAATAGGGGTTGTCCAGCAATTGATCCACCAGTTAAAATACCGTGGTCATGAAGAAGTCGGTTATTTTCTAGGAAAATGGATGGCTGCAGCGCTTAAGGATGATCCTGCTTTTAAAGATATCGATCTGGTCATTCCAGTACCTGTACATCCTAAACGACTTACAAAAAGAGGCTATAATCAAGTAGATGGTTTTGGAAAAGAACTGGCAGTAGTTTTGGAAGCACGCTTTTGCGAAAGCGTGCTCATTAAAAGCCACAACACCATCAATCAAGCTCAATTGGGACAAGTAAAACGCAGTGATGAAACGCAATCGCCCTACGAACTGATGGAACATATTCCTCCAGGAAAACACATTCTTCTCGTGGACGATGTCATTACTACTGGGACGACTCTCGCGCTTTGCGCAAAAGAATTACACAAGAACCCAGGCATTCAAATTTCTATTGCCACCATGGCGATATCTGTTTAAAGCAAGCATTTGGCATTAGTAATAAGTCAATTTGATTAGCTATGTGTGATTTTTAATTTTTCGTTCGATAAAATTTGACTTTAAAGGTTCCTTAGGAAGGAAGATGAAAGCGCTAAGTTTATCTGGAATCCAATACGCAGTGTCTGTAGATTATATAATTTGAAACTTATTATTTTCTCTCCTCGTGGTCTTACTTTTGATTTTTAATTCTGTTTCTCCTCATCTTTGGTAAAGCCTATTAATTTTCCACTATTTTTGTTTTATTAAACCTAAAAACACAGCTATGAACAATATCCTTGTTGCTACCGAAAATAATATTACGACCATTACCATCAACCGACCTACTAAACTCAACGCGCTCAACAAAGAGACGATTGAAGAGTTAAGTCAGGCGATATCTGCTGCCGAAGAAGATGCAGATACCAAAGTCATTATTCTAACGGGAAGTGGCGAAAAAGCCTTTGTAGCCGGAGCAGACATCTCAGAATTTGCCAATTTCTCTCCCGAAGAAGGGAAAAGGCTGGCTGGAAAAGGACAAGAATCACTTTTTGATGCGATAGAAAACTGCTCTACTCCTGTAATTGCAGCTGTAAACGGTTTTGCGTTGGGTGGCGGTCTTGAGCTTGCTATGGCAGCACATTTTAGAGTCGCTAGTGATCAGGCAAAACTGGGACTTCCCGAAGTTTCTCTAGGTGTAATTCCTGGTTATGGTGGTACGCAACGTTTACCACAACTGGTAGGAAAAGGGCGCGCTATGGAAATGATCATGACTGCAGGAATGATAGATGCTGCAACGGCACATTCTTATGGATTAGTCAACCATGTAGTGCCCCTTGAAGAATTGATACCAACTTGTGAAAAACTGGCTTCTAAGATCATGAGAAATAGCCCGATGGCTATAAGTGCAGCTATTGATGCTGTAAATGCCGGCTATATAGATGGAACTGATGGTTATCAAGCAGAAATAGACAACTTTGGTTCTTGTTTTGGTACCGATCAATTTGTGGAAGGAACAACAGCCTTTTTAGAAAAACGCAAGGCAGCGTTTTAATTCCATACTTTAAAATAATAAAGATTGCACATCACAAGGGGCAGAATTAATTACGCCCCTTTTTGATGATCAAAACTCAAAATATACTTTTACAGATCCAAATTTATGATGCTCTTTCTGATTTTGCATATAAATCACAATCATTTTAACATGTTTTGGAATTATTGTGAATAAATCGCAACCACGTTGCCATGAAAAGCTTTGCAAAAACTTATAGTTTTCGTTGGGCTATTTATAACTGGAATTTTTTGTCATTCCAGAAACTTTCAGGTGGAGTTGTTTAAATGATATAAAGGTACAGAGAACATTTAGTGGTTGCTGAGCAAATGTGCGGAACAGTTTCCAACAAATTCAAAAATCTTCACATGCAAATTTTCCAGCATGACAAAAGCTGTGGGAACCATTTCCATTTATCTATATATATAACTACCCTCTAAACAAAAAGAAATCGTTTTTCATATCCTCAATCTTTTCATCTTTGTTCGTAATAATATAGTCGAGTGCTCTTTCTGTGAAATCTAGACCTTTTGCAGTAAGAGAAACGACTTGATCCTGAAGGGTGATCATGTTGTTCTTTTGGGCCAGCTCCAGCACCGTTTTAGAACGCACTTTTCCCCAATTAATATGTTCTTGTAAATGACCTACTCGTCTTTCTTCCACACTATCGTGGTTATTCAAATGGAGTAAAAAAGTGAGTAACGAAACTTCAATACGCTGTCTTTTCTGACGAAAAAGAACAGCAATTAAACCATTAGATGGTGCAAAAAGATAAACCAATAAAAATATCAGTCCCAGAACTGTTGTTATAGATCCACTGATAGAGGCATCTAACCATACTGCAAAATAATAGCCGCCTATCGCGCTCATTATTCCAAATAAAACAGATAGGAGAATCATTTTCTTTAAATGAGTAGTAATCAGGTAAGCCGCTGCTGCTGGTGCAATCATTAAAGCAACTACGAGAATAGCGCCTACTGCATCAAAAGAAACCACTGTAGTTACCGAAGCAATACTCATCAACCCATAGTGCATAAATACGGGAGAAAACCCTAACGCCGATGATAATCCAATGTCAAAGGTGCTCAATTTCAATTCTTTATAAAACGCAAAAAGCAATACTAGCGTTATTAATAGAGTAATAGAAATAGTCCACATACTCTTAGGTCCGTAACTTACGTGATCAATCATTAATTTATCAAAAGGGGCATATTCAAGTCTTCCTACAAGAACAGCGTCTGCATCTAGATGTATATCACTTGCATAAATAGAGATCAATAATACACCAATACTAAACAGAGCTGGAAACACCAGACCTATAGCGGTATCTTCTTTTACCAATCCTGTTTTCTGAATCGCTTCTACAAGAACTACAGTAATAAGACCGCTGAAAGCCGCTAACAATATCAACCAAGGAGAAGCGAGGTCTTCCGTAATAAAAAAACCAATGACTATTCCGGGCAAAATAGAATGACTGATAGCGTCACTAATTAATGCCATTTTGCGCAATACAAGAAATACTCCAGGTATCGCACAAGCGACCGATGTAAGGCAAGCAATTAGTATGATAGCTAGCTCTGAATTCATGATTCTGGAATATTAGTATTATACAAATTTTGAGCCGTTTCAAAACCTTCTTCTGTAAGGGACCAGTCCTGACCTTGGATAGTGATCCAATGTTTATCTGCTAGAGCACTTAAAGTTCCTCTAGTATACCCTTGAAAACCGTTTAAGATTCTAATCGAGTGAGGCCTGGAAATATCTTCATGCTTTTCCACAATTCCATACATGAAATACAATGTTTTCTTTAATTCTAGGTCCCTGCGATTTCTAATCAATCGGATCTGTTTAAATAAAATTCCACGACCAGGAGAAAAAATAAATGAAACACCCACAAATACTGCTGCGACAAGAACAATGACTGGACCGGTGGACAAGTTGTTATAAGAGGCACTTATTGCCGTCCCAAAAACACCAGAAAACGCACCAAATATAGCTGCTAGAATAACCATTGTACCAAGGCTATTGGTCCATTGTCTTGCCGCAGCAGCAGGAGCGAGTAACATTGCACTCATTAATACAACACCTACCGTTTGTAACCCAATAACTATTGCTAGAACAATAAAAAAGCTAATCAATCCATCTATAAAACGTGTGTTAAATCCTAAGGTCATCGCATAATCTTTATCAAATAACAACAACTTAAATTCTTTCCAAAACAACAGCATCACTGCGAGACTTATTCCAGTTACAATGACCATTAAAATGACGTCGCTTTCTACTAAGGTTGCTGCCTGACCAAACAGATATTTGTCTAATCCTGCTTGATTTGCATCAGGCTGCTTTTTCAAATAACTCAATACCAACTCACCAAATCCAAAGAACAGACTCAAGATCAATCCCAATGCTGTATCGGTTTTTAAATGTGTCTTAGTAACTATTCCACGTATCCAGACGGTTCCTATAAAACCACTGATTAAGGCTCCAAGAAGCAACACATTAGAGTCTTTAAGGCCCGTAAACAAGAATGCAAGCGCTATTCCTGGTAATGCCGCATGAGAAATTGCATCTCCTAAGAGACTTTGTTTTCTCAATACTGCAAAACTTCCCAACATTCCACAAATAGCTCCTAAGACAGCTGTTCCCAGTGTTATGGTGCGTAACGTATAGTCCGTAAAGAAATCTGTTAGTTCCATTTTAAAATCAAAATCAAAAAGAAAACTGAGTTTTCTTTTTCTTATTATTTACTCTCCTGTTGTGTTTCGCTTTCGTCCTAAGCTACCTAAGAATATCCTTCTTTTTCTAAAAAAAACAGAAAACGAGATTCATAAAGAACCTTTATTACTAGCCTCCAACTGGCATTTTTTATACTCTTTCTCCAGCCCTTGTAAATTTTTATAAAGATAATAATCTGTTTTAAATTAGCACAGTTATAAATTAAAAAGGATCTCCGTACTCGATAATTTCTCCATCAAACACAAGAGTAACTTGCTCCTCGACACGACTTGTATCCGACGTGCTTTTTTGTGAGAGGAATATACAGGACAGGTTCTATCGCTGCGTGAGCTAGAATAAGATCAGAAGTGTCAGATGGAGTATTGGAATATTACTAGAAGCTTTTATGCAACCAGTTTTCAGCATCTGGTGGCATTGGAAATGTAATTTGTTTATTTTTATTCCCTAACCCTAAAGAGTGGAGGCTTTACTGTATTGCTATTCAATTTTAATAGTGGTAATCAGCTCGATAGTGAATCGTTTTTGATTGCTGCTCTAACTGACTTTTTTATTTTTCATTTCAAAAGTCGGTCGTCAACCGCCCATCAGTCCGTCATCATTTTTGTACTGCGACCTTATAATTGATGCCGTAAGTTTTTGTTAGGTTGTCGTCATTAAAAATATCTTTTACAGGACCTGTAGCAATGTGTTTTACATTTAAAAAAGTTACCCAATCAAAATATTCTGGAACAGTTTGTAAGTCATGATGCACTACTATAACTGTTTTACCAGCTTTTCTCAGTTCTTTTAGGATATTAATAATAGCAATTTCTGTAGTAGCGTCGACTCCTTGAAAAGGCTCGTCCATGAAATAAATAGCTGCATTTTGCACTAGTGCTCGCGCCAGAAAGATGCGTTGCTGTTGCCCACCTGAAAGTTGTGAAATTTGTCTGCCTTTGAAGGAAAGCATTCCTACTTTTTCTAATGCTTCTAGCGCTTGTTTTTTTTGTTTTGCTCCAGGTCTTTTAATCCAGCCCAATGCTCCATAAGTTCCCATCATCACCACATCCAGTGCTGTAGTTGGGAAATCCCAGTCTACGCTTCCTTTTTGTGGTACATAAGCCACTTTATCACGTTGTTTTTTATAAGGCTTGCCATAAATGGAAACAGACCCAGCTATAGGATTGATAATTCCTAGAATAGATTTGATTAAAGTTGATTTTCCAGCACCATTAGGTCCTACAATTGCCATCAATACACCTTCTGGAATGGAGAGGTCTATATCCCATAGCACAGGCTTATAATTATAAGCTACTGTAAGGTCATCTACCGCAACGGCTATTTTCTGTTCCATTATTTAAGTGCGTTTACAATCGTATTCACATTGTGTTTATACATTCCTATGTAGGTCCCTTCTTCCGTTCCCGCACTTCCTAATGCATCACTAAATAATTCTCCTCCGATTTTTACATCATGATCTTGCGCATTTACCGCAGCTTGTAAAGCTTCTACCGTACGTCGCGGCACACTACTTTCTATAAAAACCGCTTTGATATTCCTATCGATGATGAATTGAGTAATTCTTTGAACATCCTTCACACCTGCCTCTGTTGCCGTAGAAATCCCCTGTAAACCCACTACCTTAAAATCAAATGTCCTGCCGTAATAATTAAAAGCATCGTGGGCTGTTACGAGAATTCTTTTCTCTTTAGGCAATTCTTCTACCTTTTTATCAAGATCGATTCGGAGCTGTTTTAACTTCTTTAAATAAACATCTCGATTTGCTTCAAAGGCCTTTGTATTTTCTGGATCTAATTCTGAAAGTCTTTTAGTCACATAAACCGTGATCTCATTCCAATACCCCAGATCAAACCATATATGCGGATCGTAATTACTAGCAAAGTATGCGCTCCCTATTAGGGTGTTCTCCTCTACTCCATCACTAATCGCAATAGTCGTTTTTGCTTGTTCGTTCATCTTTTCAAAAACCTCAACCAGCTTCCCTTCCAGATGCAACCCATTGTAAAAAATCACATCAGCGCGATCTAACTTTCTAAAGTCGCCCTGACTGGCTTTGTATAAATGTGGATCTATACCGCTACCCATCAAACCATTTATTTCAATTAAATCACCACCTATATTTTCTACTAGATCTGTAATCATGGTGGTCGTAGTAACTACTTTGAGTTTACCGTTTTCTTCTTTTTTATCTCCGCAGCTCGCTATCAAAAAAGCTGTTAAGAGAATTATGAATTTTTTCATGAAATATTATTTTAATTGTTTCGCTTTCGCCGTGAGCTCCCTCAGGACAACTTTCTTTTTTCTAAAAAGAAAACAGAAAACGACAACTTATTTAACTGTCCCATAAGTTAAGATTCCGTTTCTATTCATTCCTAATTTCCTATTAAATAAGTTGGGTTAATATATTGGTGACTTCTTCCTCATCTAGAAATCCTGAATACTGGTAAAGAATCTCAAGGTTTTTATTAATAATCACCAGTACTGGATAGGATTTATCAGTGCTTTTGCTCAACAACTCTTGTGCTAATTGATGAATGCCCGTGTTATAACCTGTAGGTTTATAGCTAAATTTTACATTTCTAAATAAGATATCCTCTTTACTTTCTGCATCAAATGGCACGAAATAGAAATCCCTATTTATTAATTCTACGAGTGGCTTATCATTAAAAGTATCTTCGCTCATCGCTTTGCAGTATTTACACCATTCTGTGTGTAAAAAAATTATCGCTGGCTTATCCTCTTGCTCCAATGCTATGTCCAACTCTTCAAAACTGTAGTTTTCTAAATTACTTTTTTTTTGGGCAACTCCTAGCAATGGTATCAACCAACCTAATAAAACAAGTAAAGCCGTTTTCATAAACTTCGTTTTAAAAAATACTGTATCTAAACCCTAAGAAACCTCTTATTCCTTGATTACTGGCGTATACATAACTAGGATCAAAGGTAAGTGCATTTGGGTTATCAGGTGTGGCAACAGCCTGTCCACTTTGATCAAATTGTACACCTTCATCAAATGGGTCAAATGCTCTTGCAATACTATTAGATGCCGGCGTAAAGTTCAAAAGGTTTTTAACACCGCCATAAACTTCCCATTGGGTCCCAAAAGTTTTAGAAAGCTGGATGTTTTGAACGCTAAATACTGGTGAAAATTCATCTCTAGGATCGGTATCACTTATAAGAGGTAATCTCATAGGTCCATAAACGTTTCCTGTATAATCAATGTTTAAATCCCAAGGTTTTATCTTGTAACTGATGCTCCACACACCGCTATATCCTTCGGTTAATAGTTGTCTCCTGCGCTCGCCATCTTCTGTTATAGATACATCCATCAAGGTTGCGCCAGCAAGAATTTTTAAACCGTTTCTAAAAGCAACATCTGCGTTGATTGATACTCCTTGTGATACAGCAAATCCATCTAGATTGCTATAAATAATCCTGTTAAAATCAGTCTCGTAATCTGGCAGTATTCTATTGGTGAAATAGGTATAAAATGCACTAGCATCTAGATTAAAAAAGGTATTGTTTTTAGTTCTAAAAGTTTTCACATAATTCACATTTGCATTCCAAGACGTTTCTGGCTCTAGTTCTCCTTCAAAAACTACTTCTCTAGCACCAGTGAGTGCCGCGTGATCTTCTGTAAACACATTTGCTACTCTAAACCCGTTACCAACACTTAGCCTTAGGACGTTAGATTTATCTCTAGAAGACCACTTATAATTTACACGTGGTGAAAACACATTTCCATGAATACTATTGTAATCATATCGCACACCTAACAATAACTTTTTACGATCTGTAATAGCTATTTCATCTTGTACAAATACTCCTGGTAAATGAATTACAGATGGTAGGTCTCCCAAACCATCAGCGGTTGCGGTCGCAAAGGTATTATCGTTATAATAGGTATACCTATAAGCTGCACCTGCGAGTAAATCATGTGAAGAACCTAACTTCTTACTCCAAGTAAGCTGACCAAATCCTATGTATTGATCTGCATCATAAGAAGTGGTTCCATAAAATGAATCTTGTGAATGTCCATTCCCACTAAATTGAAAGCTCAAATCCTCATCAGTAGGCAAATCATATCTTCCAAAGGCTTCCCATCTACTGGTATAAATACTTTCCCCGTAAACCTCATCTCCACCACGGTCTGCACTCGTCCAATCCATCTCGCCGCCCCATCTATCTTCATAAACATACCTTCCTGCAATGGAGAATAACTTACCGTCTTCTCTATCAAAGTTTATTTTATTAAAAATAGAGATTCTATTCTGCAAAGTCATGTCTGTAAATCCGTCACCGTTATTATCAATTGGATTCTGATAATTAAAATAACTAACCCCTAAAATACCAGAGGTTTTATCTGACAATTGATAACCTGTTCCAACATCTGTACTTACCTCACCCCATGATGTAGTGAAATTATCAAAGCTTAGCTTATTTGCTCCTGTTGGTTTTTTAGTTATTACATTGATCACTCCGCCTACTGCTTCAGAACCGTATAATGTAGATGCTGGCCCTTTTACAATCTCCACTCTTTCAATAAGTGCTTGGGGAATACCTGTAAGACCATATACGGTAGATAGACCGCTTACTATAGGTAATCCATCAATCAACACCATGGTATAAGGACCTTCTAGACCGTTTATATGTATATCTCCCGTATTACAAACACTACAATTAAGTTGTGGCCGTACACCGTTTACATTTTGTAGAGATTCAAAAATCGAAGGTGTTGGGTTTTTCTTGAAAAAACTTTGAGTGTACACCTCAACTGGCACAGGACTCTCTAACTTAGTAACTGGCTTGAGGGTACCCGTAATAACTATTTGATCTAAAGCGCCTAAGTCTTCTTTTAAATTTATTTGAAGCACATATGGGTTTTTGTCGCCTGTTAAATTCACCTCTACCACAGCGCTTTTGTAACCAATGGCACTCACACTAATTTTAATAAGCCCTTTCGGTAAATTTTCTAATTTAAAAACTCCATTTTTATCAGCAGAAGTTCCTTTTTTTAGTTCTGACGCGTATATATTGGCAAACGGTACGGTCTCCTGAGCACTTTTTATAATCCCTTCAATTACAAAGGTTTCTGGTGTTTTTTGAGACTGGCTTTCTTGACTCCACATGATACATGGTAAACAAAGTACCATAAAAAAAATCTTCTTCATATTTAATTACATTTTACTATTTAATTTTAACAAATAAACTATCTGCTGTTACCTTTGATATATATAATTCTCGAGTATCTGACTTAATGCGGCAAGAGCCATCAAATTCTTCTATTTCTAATAACTGAATTTTACCACCTAGTTTGATATCTTGTTTGTCTAGGTATTGTAAAAAGCTTCTCGAAGTATTCACCACTCCAGATAGGATTCCTTCTTGTCCCAATTCTATATTGGAAAGCGCTACTTGTATATGTTTTTGATAATTACCATTAGAATCTGGAATGGGGTCACCATGTGGATCGTGTTTAGGGTAATTCAAAAACTTATCTAGTTCGTTTGTTAATTTTGGAGACTGGATATGCTCTAATTGTTCTGCAATTTCATGGACTTCATCCCAAGAAAAATTTAGTTGCTCAACAAGAAAAACCTCCCAAAGACGGTGCTTTCTAATAATCTGATTAGCACATTGAATACCATTTTCTGTCAATCTCGCTCCTTTATAGGGAATATATTCTGCAATATTTTTATCGGAGAGTTTTTTAAGCATGTCTGTAACCGATGACGCTTTTGTTTTCATACGCCCAGAAATGTCGTTTGTAGAAACAAGCGCTTTTCCGTCTTGTAAATGATAAATAGCCTTGATATAATTTTCTTCAGATATAGAATGCATCCGGCAAATGTAAAGTATTTATTCGATAAAGGTAAATATATTTTTAGTCAAGGCTAAAAATATATTTACAGCTGTATAAATCAGTTGTTTAACAGGCTCTATTTATAGAAATGCATTTCTTCCACGTAGTTTTGCACTTGATGATGCATAAAATATCTGAGATCCTTTCCTGCAGCTATGCCGTGACGTATCATGGTAGAAGAGATTTCTATGATAGGTGCTGATACAGGAGTTATTTTAGGATGATTGATAAATTGTTCTGGTATAGTTCCAGAAGAAACTCGAGGATACACCATAATGCTATAATCTTCCAAAAGCACTTTATAATTCTTCCATTTGTGAAGACTTTTTAAATTATCTTCTCCCATAATCAAAGTGAAGTTTTTATCAGGATATTTTTCTGATAGATGTGCCAGTGTATGGGCCGTATAATTAGGTTGAGGAAGACCAAATTCAATATTACTGGCCTCAATCTTATCATAATCATCTGTTGCAAGATGCACCATGTGTAGCCTTTGATGATCCTCCAGCAACGTGTTTTTCTTCTTATGAGGATTATGTGGTGTAACCACCATCCAAATTTGATCGAGGTCACTATTTTCCACCAAATAATTTGCAATAGCGAGGTGACCTATGTGCACTGGATTAAAAGTGCCAAAGTATAAACCTATGTTATTCTTCTTCGTCATTACTGACTTTTTTATTTATAAAACCATGAACTATTTCATAAGCCCTGATTTTTGCCGCAGCTAGATCATCATTTCTTATGATAACATCAAATTGTGGAGCCGTTGCCATTTCTGTGCTTGCTTTTGCAACGCGCATAGCGATCTTCTCTGCCGTTTCTGTTTTGCGTTTCTTCAAACGTATTTGTAATTCGTTTATAGACGGTGGCTTGACGAATATGGCAAGCGTGCGGTTTGGAAATTTTTTCTTCAATCTTAGACCGCCCACTACATCTATATCGAAAATAACATTTTTCCCTTCTGACCAGAGACGCTCTACTTCCTTCTTTAAAGTTCCATAAAACTGATCCTTATAAACTTCTTCAAATTCAAGAAAATCATTTGCTCGAATGCGGCTCTTAAATTCATGAGTCCCTAGAAAATAATAATCCTTCCCGTTTAACTCTCCATCTCTAGCGGCTCTCGATGCAGCGCTTATGGAAAACGCTAAATTCAACTCTTCTTTACTTAACAAATGTCTTACTAAAGTGGTTTTTCCAGCACCTGACGGCGCACTAAACACGATCAGTTTAGGTAGTATTTCCATTACAGTACGTTGAGTAGTTGTTCCTTAATTTTCTCTAATTCGTCCTTCATTTGAACCACCATTTGTTGCATCGCAGCATGGTTTGCCTTGCTCCCTATGGTATTTACTTCTCTACCTATTTCTTGAGCTATAAAAGCTAATTTTTTTCCTTGGGACTCTGGAACGTTCATGGTTTCCATGAAGTAATTCAGATGGTTTTCTAGGCGTACTTTTTCTTCTGTGATGTCATACTTTTCCAGATAGTAAATAAGTTCTTGTTCAAATCTATTTTGATCTACTTTTTCTTTGATTTCTGACACCGCTTTTTCAAGCCTTGTTCTCACATCTGCAAGCCTATCTATGTCTTCTTCCACAACTTGATCTAATAGTAATTTGATATTTGTAATGCGTTTATTAAACTCCAATTCCAAAACATCTCCTTCATCCTTTCTAAATTCTTGAACTGCAAGAATAGCAATCTTAGCAGTTTCTTCGATGGCTGTAATATCTTCCTTTGCTGCCTCTTTACTTTCTTGAGAAAAAACATCTGGAAATTTAGTAGCTATTTCTAAAAGTTGAATTTTATGCGAGTGGTTATCAAACATGACTCCGTCTAATTGACCCATTTGTTTCATATAGCTTTCCACCAATTCTAAATTTAATTTAGAATTACCTACAACACCTGTTTGTTCTACATAAACTGAAAAATCTACTTTTCCACGAGAGAGTGATTTTGCTACGAGCTGCCGCAAAGGCAACTCTTGCTGTCTGTAAATAGAAGAAAGTCTAATATTAAGATCGAGATTTTTACTATTGAGTGTTCTGATTTCAACAGTGATTTTTTTATCTAATAATTGATGGACAGCTTTACCATAACCTGTCATTGAAGTAACCATTATTGTGCTTTTACTTGCAAAGATAATGATTAAGAAGAGGTATAGTTTTGTTTAACTTATTGACTCATTCATTTTACCACGTAATCTACTCAATGACTGCTGTCTTATCCCTAAAAACGAAGCGACTTCCTTGAGTGGTAATCTATCCACCATAAAAGAGTAACGTTCCATGAACTTAAGGTACCTTGTAGTAGCATCGTCGCTAATCATTCTAGACTTTTCATCAACCATATCATGGTACCTCTTGAGCATGAGTTTATAAAACGCAGGAGATAACCCAACATATAACTTGCTCATATATTCGAAATCTTGATGCTTAAAGCAAAGTATTTCACCAGCCTCAACACATTCTATTTGCAGCTCTGAAGGTTTTTGATCAATAAAACTGAACATAGAAGTCATTATACCGCCTTCTGCCACAAATCTAACCGTATGCATTTTCCCAAATTCATCTATAATACTTCCTTTAAGGACTCCGGACTTGACAATATAAATACTGTCAGTAACTTCACCTAAGTGCAACATTACCTGCTTCTTACGCATCTTTACTACCTCCAGCATACTAAATATTTCATTAGCGTACTCCAATGACGGTCTGTCTCCTTCTCCAGTTAAATCGTGCAAAAACGATGGTAATTCCATACTAATTATTATGTTATTTTAATATTATCCGTTAGTAAAGATCGTGTAAAACATTTGTTAAACAAAACTTTAAGCAAAATTACAACAAAATGAACTTACTTTAATAATCTATAAAGTCACAAATCTTTAATTAAAATTATCTCAAGGTAATTTTAATTATATTATATTTTACTTTAAATCGTTAAAATGTTTTTTTAATCGACTTATAACGATTATTATCAGCTGCTACAGTCCAACTATGTTAAACAAATCGTGGCATAAATAGTGGTTAATTTTTATTCACTTAATCGTTTTTTTCCTGTGATACAGAAATTAGACTAAATTTTAGTGCTTTAAACAATTGCTTCATGACATCAATATAATATATTGCTATGCTTATGAGAGACCATATCCTTTCCACCAAAACATTAACCGCGTCTCAGGTAGAATTAGTTCTAAATACCGGAATGAGCATTACTCATTACAATGTTCTAAATACGGAGCATATCTCCATTGCTCCTCATAGCAATTGGGGTCATGTCATCATTACCAGTCAGAATGCGATACCTGCGGTTCTAGAAAATAGAGATCACATTAAACACATTTCTTGTGTAGGTGATGTAACTTCTAATGTTTTGATTTCCCATGGCATTACTCCTTTAGAAACGGCTGATTATTCAATTGATCTTGCTTTAAAGTTAACCGACACCTATCCTGATCATTCTTTTACTTATTTGTGCGGCAAGCAGCGTCGTGAAGAACTTCCAGCGTTATTTCTAGAGAAAAAAATACCTTTAAAGGAACTTATTGTCTATAGTTCTATTGCTGTCATGAAAAGCTTTGATCGTATTTTTGCAGCAGTAACTTTCTATAGTCCTAAAGGAGTACACGCTTTCGCGAAAGCGAATCCAAACAACAAACCTTTAATCGCAATTTGCATAGGAGATACTACTGCCAGAACTGCTATGCATTACTATAAAAACGTAAAAATAGCAACAAAGCAAACCGCCGAAAACACACTTATAACAGCAATAAAAGCGTTACGCAATGATTAAAAACGATCTTTTTTTAAAGGCTCTAAGAGGAGAAGAAGTAGCACGCCCACCTGTATGGATGATGAGGCAGGCAGGAAGGTATTTGCCAGATTTCATGAAGTTAAAAGCAAAATATGACTTCTTTACGCGGTGCCAGACTCCAGAACTAGCTACTGAAATAACAGTAATGCCCATTGACCAAATAGGTCCAGACGCAGCCATTCTTTTTTCAGATATTCTAGTGATTCCTCAAGCTATGAATATTGAGGTAGAAATGAAAAATGGCGTAGGCCCCTGGTTACCTAACCCTATTAGAACAGTAAAAGATCTTGATAGAGTGATCGTACCAGACGTGAAAGACTCTTTGAGCTATGTCTTTGAAGCGATAGACATGACTAAAAAAGTACTGGACAATCGGGTGCCTTTAATAGGCTTTGCGGGTTCTCCATGGACCATACTTTGTTATTGTGTGCAAGGACAAGGAAGTAAAAACTTTGATAAAGCAAAGGAATTTTGTTTTACCCAGCCAGAAGCAGCACATGTTTTATTACAGAGAATTACCGATACTACGATTGCTTATTTAAAAGAGAAAGTAACTCATGGTGTGGATGCGGTACAAGTTTTTGACTCTTGGGGTGGCATGCTTTCTCCTACAGATTATCAAGAATTCTCATGGAACTACATTCAGCAAATTGTTGATGCTTTAAAACCTCATACAGAGGTAATCGTTTTCGGTAAAGGATGCTGGTTTGCTCTAGGCGATATGGCAAAAAGTGGCGCCAGCGCTCTAGGTGTCGACTGGACATGTAGCGCTAGAAATGCACGTTACTTAAGTGGTGGAAACATTACTCTACAAGGTAATTTTGATCCGTCACGACTGTTCTCACCGCCATCAGAAATAAAGAAAATGACTACCCAAATGATCAACGAATTTGGTAAAGACCGTTTTATAGCTAACTTAGGACATGGGATTTTACCTAATATTCCTGTTGAAAATGCAAAGGCATTTGTGGATGCCGTAAAGGAATACGGTCAGTAAAATAAATTATTTATTTTTGCATTTGTTGTTGTTATTTTTCATTAATTTACTTGTCGAAGTGCACTACAAAGACTTTAAAGCATACCCTAAAAAATTCGCTGTACGAGTTACCGAAAAAAGACATGAAATTTTATTTCTTTGCTCTGGTAATTTGATACTTCCTGTATTAGATTATCAAAGCAGTTTTAAGATTGTAGTTTGATACATAAAATTTAAAATAATTATGTTTAAAAACATCCTCAAAGGGCTTGCTTCTTATAAGGACAGCTTAAAACTGATCAATGAATTAAAGCTATGGAAATTTTTTCTTGTTCCTATGGTCATCAGTTTTCTTTTGGGGACGGCAATATTTTTTGCCGCCTATGGTCTTTCCGATAACCTAGGAAGGTTTTTTGCCAAGGCTTGGGTTTGGGAATGGGGAAAGGAGACCTTTACAAATATCGCGACAGGGCTAGGCGGCTTAGTGATTTTATTTTTAGGGTTTATTCTTTACAAACACGTGGTGATGGCATTGAGTGCTCCTTTTATGTCGCCTGTATCTGAACGTATCGAAAAACATTTATATCCACAAGCAAGAAACCAAGTACACCATAGAGACACTACCAATATGGAACAGTTGTGGCGTGGTTTGCGCATCACCTTACGTAACATAACCTATGAATTAACGCTTACTATTCCGCTACTATTGTTGAGTTTTATACCTGTAGTAGGAATCTTTTTTACGATTCTAGCATTTATCATTCAGGCCTATTATGCAGGTTTTGGGAACATAGATTACACCTTAGAGAGACACCTAAAATATAGCGATAGCATCGATTTTGTAAAGCGCCATCGTGGCATTGCTATAGGGATAGGAATTGTATTTATGGGAATGCTATTTATTCCCGTTATAGGAGTCATTCTCGTACTACCGTTCTCTGTAACCGCAGCTTCACGTGTGACACTAGAAGAGATGATTAAGGAAGAAAAATTGAACCTTCCTCATCCAGATCGCTAATCAGAAAACCCACAAATCAACGCTTCATGATTAAGGAACAGTTTTATAATTTCATTAAAGAACTTCAAAATACTATTACTTCAAAGTTAGAAGAAATAGACGGCAAAGCTACTTTCCATGAAGATGAGTGGCATCGCAAAGAAGGCGGCGGCGGTTTTTCTCGTATTCTTCAAGAAGGGAACGTATTTGAAAAAGGCGGCGTAAGTATCAGTGCTGTCCATGGAGATTTACCAGCGGCAATGCAAGCTTACTTTAAAGTAGAAGATTGTAATTTTTATGCGACAGGACTAAGTCTAGTATTGCATCCAGAAAACCCTATGGTTCCTACCGTACACGCAAATTTTAGGTATTTTGAAATGTATGATCCAACTGGTCAAGTAGTAGATTCTTGGTTTGGTGGCGGACTGGATTTAACTCCGTATTATTTATTTGAGGAAGATGCCCGTCATTTTCATCAAGTGTGTAAAGACGTTTGTGATCAACATAAAATAGCAGATTACGCACTTTTTAAGAAAAAATGCGACTCCTATTTTCACAACCCACATCGGGAGGAAGCGCGAGGTATAGGCGGTTTATTTTATGATTATTGTAAGGCTTCTGAGCAATTTTCTATGAAAGACTGGCTGGCATTTCAAATTGACCTGGCGCGTCATTTTCTAGACGCTTATGTTCCAATCGTAGAAAAAAGAAAAGACATATCCTATACCGCTGAGCAACGCAAATGGCAAGAAATACGTCGTGGTCGTTATGTAGAATTTAATCTCGTTCATGATAAGGGAACTCTTTTTGGACTCAAAACAAATGGACGTATCGAGAGTATTTTGATGAGTCTTCCACCGCATGTGCAATGGGTGTATGACCACCATCCAGCACCTGGGAGTGAAGAAGAGAAGTTACTTAAAGTATTGCAAAAACCTGTTGATTGGGTTTTTTAGAAAGAGAATATGGGTCCTAGAATATCTAAAATAGACTCACCGTTCGAATTTGCTCCGTCTGCTTTTAAGCTTCCATAAAATTCATATGAAAATATTCCTCTTTCCAGTAAGTAACCTGCTATTGTAAATTCGCAAAATAAACAATTGTGGCTATCACAATGAACGCAGTGATGATGGCTAAGAAAATCTTCCAGAAGGAATACGGTCGTGTTCCATGGATTTTTCCTGTCTGTCCGTTTACATAAAAGTTATAACGTTTGCTATTAAATGTATAAGAACTGATATAAACGGGTAATAAAATGTGCTTAAATGTCTCATCACTCAACTGTATTTCTAGCCTGTGAACACGTTGCGTATCGCCTCCTATATCCTGACGAGCCCAAGCTGTAGCAATACTCTTTGCTTTTTCTTTTGCCTCTAAATGTCCGTCTTTTAAAGGAATCGTATATTTTTCAGTTACATAACCTGCGAGAAACCTCGTATCAAAAGTTTTCAAGTCTTCTAGTCTCCAAGAGGCGATTTGCTTAGGAATTTGTCCTCCTTTTTGAATCGATCCTTTTACAAGAGTATCATCTACAAAACCAGAAACTTCTCCGTTTGCTGTATACCACCTGGTGCGACGTTCCTGTCTTGTCCGTCTATTCTTACCTGAGCCACTTGTAACGGTTACGTAGTAATATTCTCCTCTTTGCCCTTCATATTGTGCATCAAGCGCTGCATCAAAAGTCCAATAAGGAACATAAAGCCCTTTTGTGTTTTCAGGACTGAGACTAGCGCGTTGTAAATTATTAGGCGACCACCACAACCCGGCGACCCATTTCTTGAAAATTTGATAGGCTTGGTCTTGCTTGAAATCAAAAGGAACAACCGCTCCAGGCACTATCCAGTCGTCTTGATAAGCATCCTCAATAATCAATGGCATCGTACAGTATACGCAATGCAAGGATTTATAACTTTCTTCTACATGCTGGTTTGCACCACAATTGCTACAATGCAACATAGAAATTTCCATGGAATGCGATTGCGCACCCATTTCTTGTAGGTAATTATTGAGTTCCAGTTCTTGAAAAGCTAGCACAGACTCTTCAATCACTTCTTTGTGCCCACAATAATCACAGGTTATTAAATCTGTTCCCGGCTCATAAGTAAGCGCTGCACCACAATTGACACAGGATTTTTTACGTTCAGATGTTTGGCTATTTTCTAGGCTCAATGTATTTTAGGTATAAGGTATTTGTATGAGAATTAAAATGGTTCATCACAAATTCCAATTACAGGAACGGAATAATAATTGACCGTTTTACGGTCTTTATTCCTTTCTTGTGTGATTTGGAATTTGATTTTTACGACATCATCGCGTAGTGGTTTATGGCAATGGCGGCGGCGTGTTACCTCCTAAGAACCCTTTTAATTCTTCTACCTCACTTAGTGCTTTCCAGCTTTCCATCCCAGCTTTCCAGATTAACGTGTCTTTATTTACGGTACGGCTAGCAAAATAGGATCTCAATTGGTCAAAAGAAACTGGACCCGTTTGCGCACCATTTAACGCATAAAAATAGGAAACAGCCTGAGGCATCGGTGGCGGCATGGCTGAAGCTTGTGCCTGCTGATATTGTTGCTGTTGTTGTTGTGGCATTTGTTGTTGTTGTTGCCCGCCCATTTGTGGAGACATCATACCGCCCATTTGTTGAGCAAGAGCAAAGCCCATTCCCATTCCCATTCCCGCACCAGCAGTTCCTCCTTCATTTTGTGCTGCTGCCTCAATGGCTTTAGCCGTTTTGAATTTGGTCAATTTATCCAAGTCAATTTTATCCAGGCGGCTGTATTCAAAGATCTCTTTCTTGAGTTCTTCTGGCATAGAAACATTCTCAATGTAGAACTTTTCTAAGGAAATCCCTACACTCAAGAATTCTGGTTTCATTACTTCCTGACAGGTTTCAGAAAGCTCTGTAGTATTTGCAGCATATAATTCAATAGGCAAATTTGCTTCTCCTACAGTATCTGTAAATCGAGCTGCGATCAAACTTTTAAGATGCTCATTGATCTCAAAATTGGTAAAATTGTTATCTGTACCAACAATGTCCACGATAAATTTACCAGCATCGGCTATTTTAAAGGCGTAAGTTCCAAAAGCTCTAATTTCTACCAGTCCAAAACGGTCATCACTTAAGGTAATTGGGTTTTTAGTTCCCCATTTTTCACCTGTAAATAAAGTAGTGTTGACAAAATACACCTCAGCTTTAAAAGGCGAGTTAAAACCATATTTCCATCCTTTGATAGTAGATAGAATAGGCATGTTTTGTGCGCTTAAGTCATAAGTTCCAGGCTCAAAAACATCTGCCAGTTGCCCTTCATTAATAAAAACGGCCATTTGTCCTTCGCGTACGATGAGTTTTGCACCGTTTTTAATTTCGTTTTGATACCGCTCAAACCTATAGGCAATGGTATCTTCTGTATCATCGAGCCACTCGACTATATCTATAAATTCATTACTTAATTTCTCTTTGATCTTATCAAATATTCCCATCTTGATTTGTTTTAAAATTTGCTTATGAAGTTAGTAAATTTTGTTGTGATCTCGCTTTCGCGAAAGCGGAATTAATACAGACTCCTATACTATACACAAAACACTCCACTTTTCAAACTTCTAGCTTTTTCCTTTTATCTGCGTTAAAATTTGCAACCCCAACACAGGCAATGCGTAAAATTTATCCCTTAAAAAAAACTGCTAAATTCTCAAAAAACCTAAATGCTTCGAGTATAGGTAGCATTTAAGAAAAAAATGTTACACTCCATTCCTACCATTCTCCTCTTTATAAAAAATATGTGCAGGATCGATTTGCCATATTTCTTTTGTTCCTACACATATTGCCATTAAAGATCCATTGTAAGCAGGTGCGGTATCTAGATTCTAGAGATTTGCGGTATTCATAGCTTTGAATTGGTGCCGTGGGTATGCAGGTGCGTAGCTTATGTGATTTTTTTTAAATTTATATGTTATATACAACTCAAAAGATCTGGACTTATAGTTTTTTTTGAGAAAACAAAGGGGTAGTCCTACTGTTTGTAATGTGTGAATATCCAAAATAGGGTGCTTTTATTTATATTTATGCTTATAAAAACTATAAAGAATCAACTAAAAATAAAGGATTTCATTACATCTGCCAAATTAGCTTAGAAGCCTATTAATAAAGGGATGGATAGTATTTAAACAGAATTACATTCCTAAAAACAAACACGACATTCATGAATCTAGACTAGTAGTTTTTGCATGCTACTCCTATTATCCTTTACATTTATAGAATCACACAATGGTCCATAGCATCCACTTGCTCCCTGTTGAAATATATTTTAGTATGCGTATTTCAAGAAGCAAACAAAAATAAATTCTAACGATAAACACCATTATTAATGAACTCCATCAAATTTTACATCGCTTTATACATTCTTCTGTTGGTGCCTTTTACGAGTTCCTCTCAATCAGAGTTTTCTGGCAGTTTAATACTCAACCAGCAGTTTATTGGAGAAGATAACGGGATCAATTACGAAGGGCAAATCAACTACCGCATTGATCCTGACATTTCCATAGGAATATCAGCCGCTCAGGCAACTATGGATCCTAAAGATGCTGACAAGAACTATGATTTGGGCAAGTTTGGAATTCATGTAAGTTATGCTTTTGGAAATTATGACAACTTCAAATTTGAATCTATTGTGGGATTCTCTTATTTGCATTTTAGTGAAGATATCGTTCTAAAAGAGAATCAAGGTGCCGGATTGGACTTAGGAGTTCAATTGGTTTTTGGAATCATGCAAAAGTTCCATTACGGATTTAAAATAGTTAGTAGTTACAGCAATATCTCACCAGGAAGTATCGTAAATACTGGAGTATTTGTGAACTATAATATAGGAAAATGATTTTCAATTAAAAAGACTGCCGCGTCAACGCAATCGATTAATAATATATAAGAACTAGCACAAGAAGTTAAGAACCAGTAAAACATCTAATCTATGATATTTCTACTTCGCCCAACAGGAAAAGAATTCTTTTTAGCATTAGGCTTTTGCAAAAGCAATAAAAAACAACATTATGAAGAGCTTATATATAGTTATCATCCTATTAACAATTGCAAGCTGCAAAAGCGATGATCCAGTGGATCCAGCATCTTTATTACCGCCCATCACCACGACAGGAGAGAATACCTTTGGTTGTTTGATCGATGGGAAATTTTTTAGACCTAGGGATGGACGTAATGTCATTAGTAGCGGTAATCGAGGACTACGAATTTTGAGATCAGAGACTAATAATATTGAAATTGAAGCCAACGATTTTAAAAGTGATTTTACTTCTGATATTTTAATACATGTGGAGAATTTGCTTTCTGAAGGGGAAGGAGATTTTCAAATAAATTCCTCAAACGGATTAAGACGTTTGGATGGTAATAATAACACCTATATGCATTGCAGGATATGGAATTCTGATATTAGCGAATATCAAGTTTATCTATCATTTGAAAACTCAGGCATTATAAACATCTCCAAAATTTTATTAGATTCAAATAACGGAAATATTATATCTGGAACATTTACTGGGAAACTTGTTAATATCTTAAGCAATCAAGATACTGTTATAATAGACAAGGGAAGGTTTGATATTAATACCATAACATTATCAAATACAACTTTCAATTAAAAAGACTGTCGCAGGAACGACAGTCCATAACTATTTAACAACGAACACACATTTTATAAAACATTCCAACTTTTCAAAAGATTGCTGACAGTAACGCTTTCGCGAAAGCCTAAAAAACACCAATTATGAAAACCATATACCTATTACTCGTAACCATACTAGCCACTGCTTGCAACAGCGATGATCCAGTGGATCCAGCATCTTTATTACCGCCCATCACCACAACAGGAGAAAATACCTTTGGTTGTTTGATCGATGGGAAATTTTTTAGACCTCGCGATGGTAGAAGTACTATTAATAGTGATAATAAAGGGTTAACGACATTAAGGTCTGAAGAAGGTAATTGGGAAATTCACGCATATGATCGAAAAAGTAATCGCACTACATCTTTGATTATACATATTGAAAACTTGTTCGAAAATCCAGATGGTGATACTGGTTTTTATCCGATAAGATGGGCAAATGGTTTAAGAGAGTTAGATGGTCCGAATCACACTTATATTTATGGAAGAATTTGGAGTGAAGAGTTTAATTCATATCAACTTTATTTGTCAAAAGATAATTCTGGTTCTCTAGATATAACAAAGCTCCAGAGATCACCCGGTGAATTTTCTATTCATGCGGGAACATTTCAAGCTATTCTTTACAATAGTCAATCCGAAACTGACAGTTTAATAATTGACTTGGGTCGATTTGATTTAGACAGTATTTCACTTCCATCAACACCGTTTAATTAAAATAAGACTGCCGTTGGAGCGGCAGTCTATAATAATAGTTCACCACGAACACGTACTCATATAAATCGTTACACATAAAAATTTATAAGAAGAATTCTTCTTAGCATTAGGAATAGAAATTAGAATAAGGCTTTTGCAAAAGCAATAAAAAACAACATTATGAAGAGCTTATATATAGTTATCATCCTATTAACCATTGCAAGCTGCAACAAGTAAGCGTTAATTATAACACTGATGGAGACAAGATAGCCACCTATCAAATAATTTATGAGGATAATACGAGCATTACCATAAATTAGGCACTTCATTTGATGTAGCTGGACTAATGCCTGGCACTTATGTTCTCCAATTAGAACACAATGGGCAACTAGAATCACATCAAATTGTGGTTCAATAATTATAAATGGACTTTAACTAAAGCTTGTTTTGAACTTCAAAACAAGCTTTTTATATGGACACTTTGGGAAGTATCGCATTACTAGTTCCTGCCATTCTCCTCCGTATAAAAAGTATGTACAGGATCGCTTTGCCATATTTCTTTTGTCTCTACACACATAGCCGTTAAAGATCCTTTGTAGGCCGCTGCGGTATCGAGGTTCCACACATTTGCTGCATGCATAGGTTTGAGTTGATCCCAACGATGCGTAGGTGTATGGCCTATAAAAATCTCTTTGTATAATTTTAATCGGTTGGGATACCTATCGTTATCTTCTTTTAGATTGGGATCTAAAGCCAGTGCCATTTCCCAAAGCGTGCGGTCCCAATAGGTGATATTTTCAAAATATTCATAATGAGGCCCATTCAAGTTATGAAATCCTGCATGAAAGAATCCGTTGCCTTTCCATTCATAAAAATTGAGAAGGTCCTTTTTAAGAAACTCAAAATGCACTTCAATTTCTTCTTCCGTACGGTTCTTATAACTTTCTAAGGTACTTTGACCACCGTGTTTCAACCACATGGGGTGGGGCTTTTGAGCTTTTAAATTTTCTACGACCAGATCATCATGATTGCCTCGCAGATAAATAGGGACGGTTTGATGGTTTTGTTTCCGCTTTCGCGAAAGCGAGATTAAATAATCCACCACCTCATAACTTTCAGACCAACCATCTACATAATCTCCTAAGAAAATGAGCAGGTCGTCATCTTTTAAATTTATTTTATCTATCAATTGAACAAGCGCCTTATAACCGCCGTGAATATCTCCTATGGTAATGGTTCTCATGAATTATGAATTGTATTTTACTTTGCGCAAAACGCGCAGTGCTTCTTTATATGATTTATACGTCTCTGGGTACGTTTTGAGTGCGTTTTTATGCGCTTTCATCTTTTCTATAGGCTCGCCTACATTATTGAATTGGCATATCAACATGGTTTCTGGCAACTGTCTTAAGTCTATCAAATCTTGTTCTTTCAAATGGATACCGTTTGTAATTTTATATAACACCGACAAATTTGTGTTGTAAATATGGTGCAATGTCCTGCGATCGTAATACGGCGGATTAAACAGAATTTTATTTTCTAATGTATAGGTGCCGTTATGAAAAAAGTTCAAAGTCTGACGTTCTAATGGGTGGTACTTTTTTTGATTTCCTATTCCCAATTCCACAAATTCTAGTATGCTAAAACTGTCGTCGTCATAAGAAATTTGCACTTCATCCAGTATGCTGTAGAATAGTCGCACTTGCTCGTTTACCATTTCAATATCTACTCTTGAATAATATTTCTGAGCATTTTTAATCTTTACCTTTCCGGACCAGCAAATCACAAATTGTTCTTTAAACACTTTATAATGTGTTTCTAACACATCATTTTTTCTAGACAGAAATTCTATAACGCTGTCTAACGTGTGTTCTATATTATTACTGGCTTGCTTTTCAATTTTTTCTACCAGCTCTGAGTTAACATCTTTGATCTCTACATCGTAGGCTTTGGGCATAGAAATGCTTCCATCTCTAAAAAAAACAGCGCCACCATAATACTTCCAGATATTTTTGCGCAATGCCGTAAGCCCGTTTTGAGCTCTAATAGTTACCAAACCTACTACTTTACCTGTTTCTAAATGCGGAAAAGCAATATTCTCATACTGAATAAGAGGAGCGTTTGTTAAATAAGCGTTGATTAAGTTTTGCAGTTTAGAATCATCAAAGAAATCAACACCTATAATGCCATTAACCTCATCATCTATACCTATGACTATATAGCTGTTGTTTTTAGGATTGGTGTTGGAAAGGGCACAGATGTGTTTGAGAAACTTTGCCTTTCCTTCTTTGCTGCTTAGATCAATACGCAATTTCTTATCATAAAAACTGTTCTCGTCGTTATGCGCTAGTAAATTTTTTACCAAAAGCCGTTTGTTGATCATGCCGTCTAAGGTACTGCTAAAGGCAAAATTTAAACTTAAGTTTAACTATTTAATCCAACTGCAAAATCTTTTTAGTCGCTCTCTCGACTGCGCCGAAATCCTCACCAACATCTTTTCCCATTAAAAAAGGGAACTGCTTTTAATGTTTGGTATGCGTTTAAAACTTGAAAAACAACTAAGGACTTTTGAGGTGATTTTAGCTTTTTTAAGTCGAAATAGGTTTTGAAGGTGCTTGTTCTGAATTTTGTTCCACACTCAAAGGAGCGTTTTGCACGTTGCCAGTTGGAGCGGCAGTTGCAAAGGTTTTTATAGAAATGGAAATGCTGCTCGACAAAAAGGTTTTGGCACTTTCATATTTTGATGAATTTAGCACTAGTAAACCGCGTATGTACAAATGAGAAAACAATAAAAAAGATGGGCGGAGCGGCAGCGCCTCACAGAGTTTAACAAAGTGATAAAACCTAAATGACAAGCATCTAGTTACCTGATTTACATTGCAAAATGGAGCGTTGAATGAAATACAGGGTCTTTTGTGATTTGAAATTTATGATTTGAAATTTTGTTAGTTCATCTCCCTATCTTTGCGACTATGCAAATTCCCGAAGGAAAAAAAATATACTTCTCCAGCGATAATCACTTAGGCGCTCCTACTCAAGAGTTGAGCAAACCTCGCGAAAAGAAATTCTTAGCTTGGCTGGACCATGTAAAGGAAGATGCGGCTGCCATATTTCTTTTGGGAGATCTATTTGATTTCTGGTTTGAGTACAAACATGTGGTTCCAAAAAACCAAGTCAGAGTTTTAGGAAAACTTGCCGAAATCTCAGACAGCGGCATTCCTATTTATTTCTTTGTAGGCAATCATGACTTATGGATGTTCGATTATTTTGAAGAAGAATTGGGGATTCCTGTATATCACAAACCACAGACTTTTGAATTTAACAATAAAAAGTTTTTTATAGGACATGGCGATGGCTTAGGTCCTGGCGACAAAGGCTATAAACGCATGAAGAAAGTGTTTACAAATAAATTCTTTCAATGGTGCTTTAAATGGATACATCCAGACATAGGAGTAGGAATTGCGAGGCATCTTTCTGTAAAAAATAAATTGATCTCAGGTGAAGAAGATGCTCAGTTTCTAGGAGAAGAAAATGAATGGCTGGCTCTATATGCAAAACGCAAACTAGAAACAGAACATTTTGATTATTTCATATTCGGTCACCGACACTTACCTATGGAAATTAAAGTAGGAGAAAACTCTACCTATATCAATCTAGGCGATTGGATTACTCAATACAACTATGGCGTTTTTGATGGAGATCAAGTTCAACTTATACCATTCTAATTTTTTACTGGTCCCACAAGGCTGTAAACTATAGGTGTCTTTTTACCTCATATCATTTGAGTATCCTTCAGTCATTTTGTACTAGTTGCGAATTGTATGGCCACTAACACATAAAAGGATAGTCGGAATTTAATGACCTCTAAAAAACTTCTGGACTTTCAATAGCATCAGTCCTGTAAAATGTGACCTGCACCGCAATCCCAAAAGACTGCTATCCATTCTCACCAAAAACACACCTGAAAAAGATTACTGGAAATTTACATCGCTCCTAAAAAAAAGGAACGTTATAGCTATCGCCTGATATGTAGTTGATGGGTAAAAAATTTATAGCGTATCGTCCATGTAAAATGGCTTTTCAAAAAACCATAGGACTGGATACATTCCAATAGACAGAGGAAGAACTGACATAAAAGGGAATTATATATCATTTTATAAGAATTATAATTAAGGATTCTACCTTGAAGTTATCGTATTTTTGTACGGTAATTAAAAGTCTAACTTTAAAATCACGATAATGAGAAATTCTAATATAAAATCTTTAATCTTTAGTACAGTCATTATTCTAGTGAGTTCATTTTCATTTGCTCAAGAAAATACTTCCGTAAAAGAAATTCTACCTAATTCACTTGATGAAATAACGTTAATCGGGAAAAAATCATCTCTTAAAGGTACAACTGTCTTCATAGAAAATAAAAAGCACCTGCGCAAAGCTGCACGGCTAAGTAAAGGCAATATTGATAATTTTAAAGAAAATATTTCTACCACTGTCCCCTCTTTTACTGACCTAAGTGACACCCATTGGAAACAGCTTTTTGAGGAGTCAAAACTGCTTACCTTTCAAGGGAAAATAGAAGAATTACCTTCTGTTCTTTAAGAGTTTATATCTTTCAATCGCAATTGAAGCGACACATTTCCTTGCCATTCATTTTCATCGATGGAATAAGCAATGTGGAACTTTTTACCATCGGTAATTTGATCGCATTTAGTTCCCAGATTAAAGCCTATGGCATTGAAGCCATTTTTATCCCCTTTTTTTAAAGCCACTTTAATTTTAAGGTGGTCTTCCTTTTTACCTACGCATTTGCCGTAACCAGAATCGACTACATTTTCTGTCATAAATACTGGAGTGCTGTTTCCTGGTCCGAATGGTGCCATTTGTTGCAGAATGCGATAAAATTTTGGAGTAATCTGTTCCAATGGAAGTACCGCATCTATTTGAATTTCTGGAGTCAGGTGTTTCTTTTGTATCGTGGCACAGACTACTTCTTCAAAACGAGCTTTGAATTTTTCATAATTCTCTGGCAGCAGCGTTAGCCCAGCTGCATACATGTGTCCCCCAAATTGTTCTATATAATCAGAACACTGTTCTAAGGCATTATACACATCAAAGCCTCTAACACTTCGAGCACTAGCGGCAAGTTGCTCCCCAGATTTACAAAAAACCAATGTAGGACGGTAATAATTTTCTATCAATCTAGAAGCGACGATACCTATTACTCCTTTATGCCAGCTAGGATCATATACTACGCTTGTAAATTTATCTTCTTCTTGATGTGCAATAATCTGTTCTAAGGCTTCTTGGGATATCGAACTATCGAGTTCTCTCCTGTCGGAGTTATAATTCTCTATGGAAGCAGCAAATTCCTGCGCTTTTTCAAGATCCGTTTCTTTTAATAATTCAACGGCATGAAGTCCGTGTTTCATTCTTCCTGCCGCATTGATACGTGGTGCGATAGTAAAAACAACATCGGTAATCGTAAGCTTTGTTTTATTTAGATGCGTGATAATCGCTTCAAATCCTGCTCGAGGACTCGTGTTGATAACATTGAGACCGTGGTAAGCGAGGATTCTATTCTCACCAGTCATCGGTACAATGTCTGCTCCTATAGCCGTAGCAACTAGGTCTAAATAAGGAATCAATATCTCAAAATCCCAGTCGTTTGCGATGCAAAGTGCCTGACATAATTTAAACCCTACACCGCAACCACATAATTCATCATAAGGATAAGAACAATCGGGACGTTTAGGATCTAGAACCGCTACCGCATCGGGTAAATTTTTTCCAGGTCTGTGGTGATCACAAATAATAAAATCGATTCCCTTTTCCTTTGCATAGGCCACTTTATCAACGGCTTTCACACCACAATCCAAAGCTATAATGAGTGAAAAATCATTATCGGCTGCAAAATCGATTCCCTTATAACTTACTCCATAGCCTTCCCCATAACGGTCAGGAATATAAGTAGAGACACGGTCATAAAAGCTTTCTAAAAAGGTAGACATCAATGCTACACTGGTAGTCCCGTCTACATCATAATCTCCATAGACTAAGATATTTTCATTATTACCTACCGCTTTCTGAATTCGTTTTACCGCCAGGTCCATATCTTTCATAAGATAAGGATCGTGGAGCTCTTCAAGGTCAGGTCTAAAAAATGCTTTCGCTTCTGAAAACGCCTCCACACCACGTTGCACCAATAAACCCGCTAGAAAAGGATCAATCCCTAGTTCTTGAGCAAGCTGTTGTTGTTTTTGAGAATCTGGTATAGGTTTGAGAGTCCAGCGCATTTGGTAAAGATACCACCATTTATGAATTGGCTTTACTGGTATTGAGATGTAAAAGACTGTCTCAGTATATTGTTTATAAAAACCATTTTAGAGGTACTGATAAATCTATTATCTTTAAAATGTAAATTAAACTATTCAAAAAACAAACCATGCCATTAGTAACACCATTAGACGACAGCCACGATCCAGAAACAGCAGCGCTTGCTGCATTTTTCAATGAAACCTTAGGGTTTTGTCCTAATTCTGTACTGACCATGCAACGACGTCCTGCGATATCCAAAGCTTTTATAAACCTCAATAAAGCCGTAATGGCAAATGAAGGTCGCGTCACCAGCGCACTAAAAAGAATGATTGCCTGGGTTTCTAGCAATTCAACAGGCTGCAGATACTGTCAGGCACACGCTATAAGAGCTGCAAAACGTTATGGTGCAGCACAAGAACAACTGGACAACATCTGGGAATACCGCACACATAAAGCTTTCAACGAAGCAGAACGCGCTGCACTTGATTTTTCTCTAGCAGCCAGCCAAGTGCCTAATGGTGTAGATCAAGCCATAAAAGAACGTTTACACAAGCACTGGAATGAAGGAGAGGTAGTAGAAATGCTGGGTGTGATATCACTTTTCGGATACCTCAACAGATGGAATGATTCTATGGGAACCACATTAGAAGAAGATGCGATTGAGAGCGGCGATCACTATTTAGGAAAACATGGCTTTGAAGTTGGGAAGCATGTTTAATGATGTATATCCATACAAAGACCACTTAGGGAATGTTAGACTCTCGTATGGAGACAGCGATAGCAATGGATCTATCGATGCGAATACAGAAATCATAAGTGAGAAAAATTATTATCCATTTGGATTAACTCATTCTGGATATAACAATGTAATTAGTGGTAACTCAAATGCAGCTGCCGAAAAGCTTGGTTTTGGTGGTAAGGAATTACAGAAAGAACTTGGGCTTGATTGGTATGATGTTTCAGCTCGTAATTATGATCCTGCTCTAGGAAGATGGATGAATGTGGATCCGTTGGCGGAGCAAATGCCTAGCTGGTCGCCATACAATTATGTGTTCAATAATCCTATAAATTTAGTTGATCCAACTGGAATGGCACCTGAAGTTTCAGAATGGAAACCAGATAAAAATGGGAATCTAGTAGCGGAAGCAGGAGATAATGCAAAAACTTTAGCTAAACATCTTAGTGTTTCTCAGTCAGAAGCATCAAAGATGATTAAGGATCAAGGTTTACTAACTAATATCTTATTTACAGACGATACGGTTTACGAAAATCAGACACTTGAAGTCGATAATAATATAACAAGAGGAATTAATAACTCTAAAGGTATAACTATAGCAGAAGCGAAAGCAGGTAAAAAAGGGGTTTCCTCTACGGACGCGTATTATTGTGATCAAGGTGCTCAAATGGCTGTCAATGGCGATGAGATTAATTCAAAAAACGCTACTAATTACAGTCAGTTTTTCCCTCCACACATGAAGGATTTCAAACAAGTTGATAGTTTCGACAGCGTACCTTTTAATAAAGGGATAGCGTTAATAGGAACAGGTTTAGAACAACACGTTGTTAGTAATTATGGACAAAGTTCTGATGGAACGAATTATGTTTTTTCTAAAGATGGAAATAAATATAAACCTCAAGTTTACACCTTGCAGCATACTATAGATTTAGTAAATAAATCTCAATACACTAACTTTACTTTAAAAGATGTTAGATTTTATCAAAAAAAATAGTGTTATTTATTTAATACTAGTCGTATTAATCTCGTGTGCTACTAAGGACAATAGTGGGAAAACTCTATCTGTATCCTTTTCTGATAATAAAGTCGAAACTGTAGATACCTTTCAATTTTATGAAACAGAAAAAGGAGCAGTCTATTTAGAAGTAAATAATAAAGACTTAGTTAATAAGATGAAAAGCGTTTTAATAGACTCAATTAATTTTAATTATAATGATACTACTTACAACGTCGTAAAAGATCTTCAATATTTTTCTAGACAAGATTTGAATAATAAGCTTTCCATTATTATAGATAATAAAACAAAGCTAGCAGTTACAGAACATATAAGTAATAGAGAAATGTTTTATATTGGTTTCAAAGTACATTTAGAAAAATTTATTAAAGCAGGAATCATAGAGCCTTTGGATAAAATATAAAAGGAAAGCTGGAAACGGCTTTCCTTTTTTGATTTAAAGCGCAGCGACATTTTTATTAAAGAAGTCTTTGAACTTCTTTTTAGTAAGCATGGTTTCTATAATTTCAAGAACTGTGGACTTATCTTTATCATCCAGCTGCTGGATCAGTCTAACCTGTTCAGAGGCTGTTTTATCTTCAAGAGTAATATCACTGCTAGTATTTGCCGATACTATTATTTGGATAATAAACTTATAAACAGTACTTTAGGTACAGGGAAGCAATTGGTTCTTTATAGATGAACTGGACTGGATAAGAAATATGGCTACAAGTATAAGAACAGCACCAATTGCAAAGGCACAAGAGCAGTATACGGCACTGAAAACTGCCGGTACGCAATTAGGACAGCCTTTTACTCTAGTCAGCCCCGTGGTAGAAGGAAGCACCTCTGGCTATAAGCATAATAGCGAGTGGTTTGATGCTTACGGGTACCATTCAGACCATTTGGGCAGTAGCAGTTACATCACAGATATGGATCGCAATATCCCCAGCTGGCGCGAGCGCAATGTCATTAAGTTAAGAGGTTATTTATTTGATTATCAGTAATTTAAATTTGTTTTTTATCGTTAAAAATCGTATATTGATATGGTAATCAAGGATTTAAACATGAAAAAAAACCGCTAACTTTATCTTCGGAAAGATTAAAACTGAGATTTATAGTAACGCTTTAAAAATAGAGTTCAAAACTTCAGAAGAGTTTTTTACTAGAAACAGAAAACAACGTTTTCCTATACTAATATTATTTATGATGAATTTTTTGCGAAAAAGCTTGTTCATAGAAATTGAGAATTTCACAAGTATTTTTAAAACTGGTTCTATCTCTATTATTTCAAAAAGTGCTTTTGTTCAAGCAAGAAAAAAGATCAAACCAGAGGTCTTTGATAAATTATCTCAGACCTTATTAAATGAGTTTTATACAGACAATGATATTGCTGTAAAATCATGGAATGGTTTTAGGCTATTAGCAGTAGACGGCTCTAGAATCACATTACCTATTACAGATGAGCTTAAAACTATTTATGGGAAGACTACTAATCAAACTGATACATTCATAGTTCAGGCGAGGTGTTCTGTGATTTATGATGTTCTTAATAATTATGTTATTGATGGTGCTCTAGGAGCTTTAAAGAAGGGAGAAAGGGATTTAGCTCTTACCCATTTTGAATATTGTAATTCTGATGATTTGATAATTTATGATAGAGGTTACCCTTCGTATGATTTCATTAATCAACATCTTGATAGAGGATTAAATTATGTAATGAGAGTTAAGATAGGTTTTAGCGGTCTAATTAAGGATTTTGAAAAGAGCGGTAAAAAATCTATTGTTACTGAAATGTATCCAGGGAAAAACGCAAAGCTTTCAGACAAACAATACACTCGAAATACGCCTATTAAAGTTAGACTTGTTAGGGTAGAATTAGGAAAAGGTCAGGTTGAGATTTTGATAACATCTTTAGCAAATAGTAACTTATACTCAACTAATGAGTTTAAACAGCTCTATTTTAAGCGCTGGAGAGTAGAAACTTTTTATGATGAGCTTAAAAATAAATTGAAAGTAGAACATTTTTCAGGTTACTCAAACCTAAGTATTCTTCAAGATTTTAAAGCTGCATTATTTGTCAGTAATTTACAAACATTAATAGTTAGTGAATTAGAAGATGAAATTAAGGAAGGTAATCAGACTAAGAAATATGATTACAAGGTAAATACCAATGTGTCTTACGGGCTATTAAAAAATAGAATTGTAACACTGTTTTTGGAAGAACAATCAGTTGAAACAGATATTGTAGAAGAACTTAAATTATTATTCAAATCAAATTTAGTGCCTATAAGACCTAATCGGAAATTTGAACGTAGACCAGGGAAATATCGTAATCGTATAAAACCTAAAATAACTAAAAATCAGAAAGATGGAGTTTGACAAAGCCTTAACTTAATGACATTGGGCGCGAGCGTCCCGCTCGTGATCTACACAATAAGAATAAAGAAAAACAAAAGGAAAACTATTTCTAGCTTTCCTTTTGTTTATAGGATAGAATTAAAGCAAAGCGGCCTATTTATTAAAGAAGTCTTTGAGCTCCTTTTTAGTTAGAAAAGAGTCTGTGGTTTTAAAGATTATGGCTCTCTAACCTGCATTACGTTTTAAAAAGTCCTTATGGAACGTTAACGAGTTCTATTACCTGTTCTTTTTTATTATTTATATACTCGATAACAAACTTGCCTTGTTGCATATACCCTACTCCTGCAAACTCTGAGGTATGCACGAGATATGCATTTTCGCTTTTTATAAGCGCTACCCCTATGGGTAAATTATTATCAAAGATTAAAAAGCCTTTAGCACTTCTCATCAAAGCATATCCCTCTTTTGACACAAATTCATATGACGTAGTTACTGCAACAGCATCCGCTACATTTTCCTGAAATTTAGGAGTCTGTTCAGGAACAATATTTGAAATAAGCGAGTTCTGAACTGGCTTTTCAACTTCTTTTATTGGCCCGCCAGGCGCATCAATTGCTATGGATTTTAAAGGTGCATACTCATAATTCACCTCTTCCAAAGAAGTCATCGCATCTCTTAAGGCTTCAAAATAAGCTTTATCATTAGACTTTGTTTTCCCTACTCCTTCTTTTGTTGTAAAAACAGTGGCTCCTATACAGTTCTCTAATCGCAATATGAAGTTTACTCGAAGTGTTCCCGTCTTTTCAATCTTTAATTGCAATGCATTACACTCACCACGATTCAAATCTGCTGGTAAGATTTCTGAATTTCTAAAAGCGGTAAAATTGAGTTTTTGAAGCTCAAAAACGACAAGCTCATTCCATCTATACTCGTTAGCTTCCCCTTGAAACTCGTACTGATTATCAACAATGATGTACTTGTAGTTATTCAATTCTTCACTTTGAGCCGTTGCACAAAGAGTGTTTACTAAAAATAATAAGGTGACTAAGTTTTTCATAAAGCAAGTGTACTTCAACTATAAAAAATTATTTCAACAATAAGTTATGGAAAGATGTTGTTTATAATCTCGCTTTCGCGAAAGCGGTAAAATACAAAATACCTTTATAGAACAGATACTTTAGAAGCTACTAAATCTGTAAATACGGAAGCCAAGTTATAAACAAAACTTCCAAAAAAGACTGTGAAACCCTACCTTTGAGACGTACACGCCATTCAAATCAATACCATGAAAAAATTAGAACTCCTCAAAAAATATTTTGGTTACGACAGTTTCCGTCCACTGCAAGAACAAGTCATAGATGATGTTATTGCTGGTAAAGACCTTATGGTGGTCATGCCTACCGGTGGAGGAAAATCCATGTGTTTCCAGTTGCCTTCCCTACTTCTTGACGGCATTACCTTAGTCGTATCTCCATTAATCGCCTTGATGAAAGATCAAGTAGATGCGCTGCGAGCTAATGGAATTGCTGCGTCTTATTTTAATAGTTCGCAAGACGCAACACAGCAACAAGAAATGCTGGAAAAACTGCGATCGGGTAGTTTAAAACTGATTTATGTTGCCCCAGAAAGTATCGGATTGCTCAATAACCACCTGCAAGGAATTCCAGTTTCTTTGATTGCCATCGATGAGGCACATTGTATTTCTACTTGGGGACATGATTTTAGACCTGCTTACACACAACTGGCTTATTTTAAAACTAGTTTTCCGGACGCAAATCTCATTGCACTTACAGCCACTGCAGACCGTGCCACAAGAGCCGATATTAAAAAACAACTGGGCATTCAAAATGCACAGGAATATGTCTCCTCTTTTGACCGTCCTAATTTGACCTTAGAAGTACGACCAGGAAACAATCGATTGCAGCAAATGCGGCGTTTTTTACAAAAAAACAAAGACGAATCTGGAATCATTTATTGTTTGAGTAGAAAAACTTGTGAATCTGTAGCCAGTAAAATTACTGCATATGGTTATGACGCTGCAGCCTACCATGCTGGCTTAAGCCATGAAGAACGAGTAAGTGTACAAGAAAAATTCATTAAAGACGACCTTAAAATAGTTTGTGCTACAGTTGCCTTTGGTATGGGAATCGATAAGTCTAATGTGCGCTTTGTCTTGCATTACAACATGCCTAAAAATATTGAAGGGTACTATCAAGAAATAGGTCGTGCTGGTCGCGATGGTATCGATTCTCATGCATTACTGTTTCATAGTTATGCTGACGTGATCCAACTGCGCAAATTTGCTGAAGGAAGTGGAAACTCAGAAGTTCAAATTGCAAAGCTGGAACGCATGAAGCAATTTGCTGAAGCCTTAACCTGCAGAAGAAAGATGTTGCTTTCTTACTTTAATGAATATCTAGATGAAGATTGCGGCAACTGTGATGTTTGTTTGAACAAACCAGACTTCTTTGATGCCACTTTATCTGCTCAAAAAGCCTTAAGTGCTGTAGTGCGCACTGGAGAAAAAGCCTCACTTCATCTATTGATAGATGTATTGCGTGGCGCTCAAAACGCAGCAGTCATAGAAAGTGGCTACCAGCAAATAAAAACTTATGGTGCTGGCAGAGAAATCTCTTGGAACAACTGGCAACAATATATTGTACAAATGATCAATCAAGGGTTGATAGAAATTGCCTTCCATGAATTCAATCATTTAAAGATAACCCCTCAAGGAAGAGAAGTGCTTTTTGAGGGTCGCAAAGTATCTCTTGCCATCATTCCTAAACCAGAAGAGCTAGCCGCCAAAAGAGCACAACGCACACAAGAAGAATTACCTACTGAAGTGAATCGCGATCTTTATGAAGCCTTACGTAAAACAAGGTTACAACTTGCAAATGCTAGCAATATTGCTCCCTATATGGTTTTTAGCGATGCTACCTTAAAAGATATGGCAGCTAGAATACCACTGGACCACAATCAATTTGCAGACATTACTGGTGTAGGAACTCATAAACACGATACGTATGGAGTGGCATTTCTTAGAATGATTGCAGAATTTAAAGATTCTAGAAAAGAAGATTTTATCTACCGAGAGGAAGTCGCCAAACCTAAACGCACTAAAAATAAAGTTTCTGGCCCTAAGAAAGATACTGTAATGGAAAGTGTGAAACTGTTTTGGGATGGAAAAACCATCAAAGACATCTCTGAAATAAGAGGCTTTCAACCTTCAACTATTATGGCGCACCTGACTAAAAGGTATGAATCCCACAACGATATAGACTTAGAGAAATTGATCGACGGTAAAGATTACGACCTTATTGCTGAAGATTTTGATAAAGTAAAAAACTTTGATAGCCTAAAACCCGTCTACGAGCATTTTGAGGGTAAGATAGACTATGGATCACTGCGCATAGGACTTACTTTATTAAAAGAGAAAACGGAAGCTTAACAACCGACTTTTTAAATTTATCATAAAAGGCAAAATTGCATGCGGTTTAAAATTCCCGCTTACCTAAAGAAGTTAGACGAAGGCCAACAAAATTAGTTGGCATGTCAAACCTTAAAAAAACCACTTCATTAAAAACTCCCTTCCTGAGTCCTGATAATTTGTTATGGCAAATTTTTGTGATGGGAAAGGCGGGCAAAGTTAGCGGTAGCGAATTTTGGTTGGAAAGGTTGAGCGGTATTGGAAACGAGACCAAAACTAGATGGACCCACAAAGATAAATACCGCTCAACCACTCTTGATTTCTAGCAAAGCTACCAAATCTGTCCTCGCCTATTCTTAGGAGAGGAGTTTTTTAAAATCGAGAATTAAAACCATCTTTCCTTATTCCCTGATAATTTGTTAAGACAAATTTCTAGGATGGGAAAGGTGGGCGAGTTGGAGCGCAGCACAAAATTGGTTAGAAGGGTTAATGCGGTGTTGGAAATTACACCTGATGCGTATTTCTTGCCAAGAGAATTCTTGGGGTGTTTGATTGACATCGGTAAAATTAAATACTGTTCTAGCAGTCATCCTAAATAAACAAAAATCACAAAAAACAGAATTAAAGCTGCCTTTTGTGATTTTTTGAAATGTGATTTTATAAATTTAGTTACCGCATTAGATGCTGAGTCTGCTATAAAATTCTCATTTAAACTATGGAACTACCCTACAACAGGCTCATTTACCCAACTAAATTTTGCTGATTCTTGTGGGATTTTGATACGTTGTGAAACGCGTTCCATGCGTGCAGGAAGCTTCATTAAATAATCACGAGCTTTCTCTGCTTCTTCTGTAAGGTGCGTCATGTTTGCAATATCCCATTGTTCGATGAGCTTTTGCATGATATCTATATAATCTTGAGCGGTATAAACACCTATACGTTGTGCACTGTTTGAAAAATCTTCAAATGCAGCTCCTATAGATTGACCTTGTTCTCTAAGAAACATCGCTGGCATCACAATTTTATGAACCATCATTTCCTTAAAAGCGATCATCATATTACTGCCATCTACTTTAAATATTTCACTTACAAATGTGCTGTAAGCTTTGTAGTGGCGCATCTCATCTCCAGAGATAATGCGACACATTTTAGAAAGCGCTATGTTTCCATAACCACGCGCTAATTTTGCCACACGATTATGAGAAACATAAGTGGCTAATTCCTGAAAACTAGTATAAATAAAGTTTTTATAAGGATCGCGATCGGTACCGATGTCAAAACCGTCAGAAATTAGATGGTGAGTGGTTATTTCTATCTGACGCATGTTCACACGACCAGATAAGTATAAATATTTATTCAGCGTATCACCATGGCGGTTTTCTTCTCCTGTCCATTGACGTACCCATTTAGACCAGCTATTTCCTTTTCCTTCTACTTGATTGATTCCTTCTACGTCCATTAACCAAGACTCGTAAGTAGGTAATGCTTCTTCGGTAATCGTATCTCCTACTAGAGCTACCCAAAAATCATAGGGAAGTTCTTTTGCGAGTTCTCTCAGCTCACGTACTTCTTCAAAAAATGTATCTTCTTGCGAATTAGGTAAAAAATCTGTAGGCTGCCAGATTTTATCTGCTGGAATTAAGTATTCGTCCATAAAGGATTCCACTTTGCTTTCCAGCGATTGCATTACCTCAATGCGTATATTTTTAAGGGGCTTATTCATAGCAATATGTTGTTTTGTAAAGGTAAGGATTTTGAATTTATTCGCTTTCGCATAAGCGGAATTTTAACTAACTCTAAATCGCAGTAGAAGTAATGCCATTGTGAACCATTTGTTGTGTTTCTAAAATTAACTGGTCAAAATCCCTTCCTTGAATAGGAATAGGTTCATGAATGGTAAGTTTTATTTTATTGCCTATCCCGTATGGAAACTTGCCATACCGATTAACTTTCCAGCTGTTATTTACGGTTATAGGAACTACTGTAGCGTCTGGAACATATTTAAAAATAGTCTTTAACCCATTGGTTTGAAAAGGTTTAGGAACTCCATTTTTGCTTCGAGTACCTTCTGCGAAAATAACTACGCTACGCTTTTTATTATGAACGTTTTTAGCAAATTTTATCAAAGAAGTAATCGCTTGTTTGCGATCTTTACGGTCAATAGCGCAATTCTCGCCTATTCTTAGGTTGATAGATATGCTTGGAATTCCTTTTGCCAGCTCTTTTTTTGCAATGAATTTTGCATGATAATCTCTTAGATAATATATCAAAGGAGGAATATCAAACATGCTTTGGTGGTTACACACAAAAATATAGGATGGCCCTGGTGGTAAATCGGTTTTAAAATTGATGCTAAAAGTATTGAACAGTGGTAATTGCGATTGCATTAAAAACCAGTTGAGCATATAAACACTTTTACGATGCGCATTGTAACCCCATATCTTGTAAGAAATGATCTGAACAGGATGGAAAATGATCAAGAACAAAAAGAACAGCAATATATGTATGACTGTTAAAGGATAAGAAATTATTTTTTGCATGATACAAAGATAATTTGTTCATTTAAATGAAAATAAGAGATTGCGGTAAATCGATATGCATGCATAGTAAAAGATGCACGGAGTTCAGAAAAAATGGCTCTTCATAGAATTCAATAGTCATCAGTAATTATTTTGACACGAAACATTAGAAACCAAAAAAAGTGCTTTAATCCTTAGAAAAAAGCACTTTGTATTTGTCTTACTAAAACTAATTAACAGTTCTCGTTATAAGCATCCTTAAGATTTTCAGCAATCATTTCTGCTGGTCTTCCTTCTATGTGATGACGCTCTAGCATATGCACTAACTCACCGTTTTTGAACAACGCCATACTAGGTGAACTAGGTGGAAAAGGAATCATCGCTGCTCTCGCTGCATCTACAGCATCACGATCTACACCTGCAAATACTGTTACTGTGTGGTCTGGCTTTTTTACATTGTCTAAAGACATTTTTGCTCCTGGACGTGCATTTGCAGCAGCGCAACCACAAACAGAGTTTACCACTACGAGGGTAGTGCCTTCTTTGCTTAGAGCTTCTTTTACATCGTTTCCTGTATATAAATGTTCAAATCCTGCGTTTCCTAAATCGTCACGCATTGGTTGAACTAATTCTGCTGGGTACATAGTTATAAATTTTTACAAAGGTAAAGACTTCTCCTCTTTTATGAAATAGCTGGGCATCATTTAAGTTTATCACTAGAATGGTTTTTTGAATAGTGATTTGAATGTAATTGTAAAAATTTATAAAATATGTAAAATGAATGATGCGATTTCTAGATTTCGTTCTCCTACAAGTTAAGCAAGCAGGATGCAGTAACTAAAGAACGCAAAAAAAAAATTACGTATTCCTATTCCAAACATCGCAAAACTTCTTGTTTACTCACTTCGCGTTTCAATGATCTATTGCCATTTTACAAAAGAGGAAGGCCTTACTTTCTCTTTTTCAAAATCGAGTTATCGCTCATTTTAGTACCACAACCACTTTGACAAGCAATGTGAAGCACTATCAGTCTTATAAAATAGAAGTGCTCTATTTAATTACAAAGTTCTCGCTCTTCTTTTCCTATCATATAGAGTGCTAGCGCCTACAAATTCGGTTTTACGTGATGGGTTCTTTATGTTTCAATTTCGATTTCATTACCCATTTGTAAATGTTTAGTATATTTAAGACTTAAGAGATTTAGGTAACAGTATCATGACACATAGAAAATGTCCCGAATGTAAAGAAGAAGTACGCGGCAGAGCAGATAAAATTTACTGCAGTGACTACTGCCGTAATGTAGCTAACAATAAACTGAATCGAGATAGCAATGCGTTAATGCGCAACATCAATAACAGATTGCGCAAAAACCACCGAGTTTTACAAGAATTGAATCCAAAAGACAAAAGCAAAGTTTCTAGAAACAGACTACTGGCTGCGGGTTTTGACTTTAATTTCTTCACCAGTATTTACACCACTAAAAAAGGAACCGTATACTACTTTGTATACGATCAAGGCTATTTACCCATGGACGACGACTATTACCTCATCGTTAAAAGAGATTGATCAATAAAAATGAAATACACACGTTACTATACCCATATAATCATAAAAGAAAACATCGATCTTAAATGAACTTTACTTCAAATAAAAATATTTATAGATGGATCATGATTATCGCTGCTGTGGTCATTACCTCATTAATCTTGTGGAATACTTATAATTTTTTCCAGCAATTAAAAGAGAATGAACGTAGGAACATCAAAGAATTTGGTATTGCTGCCACAGATCTTCAAAACCAACCTCTTAATGCAAATTTAGGAGATTTAGGTATTACAGTAATGGGAAACACAACATCAGTCCCCATGATTGTAGTTAATTATAAAGGTGAGATATCTTCCCGTAACTTACCAGAAGGGATAGAAAGTGACACAACAAAACTTAAAAAGCTTATAGAGGTTTACAAAAAAGAAAATGAACCCATAGTAACTATTTTTGAGGAACAACCGTTCATTACGATTTATTATGGAAATAGTGATCTCATCACCAAGACAAAGTATTATCCAATGGCGCTGGTCATTATCATGCTATTGTTCTTTTCTGTAATCTGGTTTTTTTATAGATCTAACAAGGCAGGCGAGCAAAATAAACTCTGGGCAGGAATGGCAAAGGAAAGTGCGCACCAGATAGGAACACCGCTTTCTTCTCTTGTAGGATGGACTACTATTCTACGCGATACTGATGTAGATCCCTCTTATATTGTAGAAATGGAAAAAGACATCAATCGTCTTAAGATGATAACCGATCGTTTTTCTAAAATAGGCTCTATTCCTAAGTTGACAGAATTAGATATTGTACACCAAACGAGACAGGCCGTAGATTACATAGCTAACAGATCTTCAAAATTAATAAAATTTGAAATTGATCTTCCTGATCAACCCATCCAAGTAAAACTTAATGAGCCCCTGTTTGAATGGGTAATAGAAAATTTGATCAAAAATGGCATCGATGCCATGAAAGGAAAAGGAACTATCTCTGTTTATCTTAAAGCAGATGTTTACAATGTCTTTATACACATAAAAGATACTGGTAAAGGAATTCCAAAAAGCCAAAGGAATCAAATTTTTAAACCTGGTTTTACCACTAAGAAGCGCGGTTGGGGTTTAGGACTTTCTCTAGCTAAACGTATTATCAAAGATTATCATAATGGTAAAATACGTGTCATAGAGAGTAAAAAAGATCAAGGAACAACCTTTGAAATCACGTTGAATAAGGTGTAGAAACCCTACCGAATTATAAAAATAGTAAAAAACTGATCGCCGAATACGGACCGTTTTGTGATACACTCATCCCTATTGATCAACCAAGCTATAGGCACTAAAAAAAGCCTTTAACACTAGTTAAACAATTTTTTTATGCTGTAAATGAATAGATTACAAGAGATGAAGAATCCATCGGGTTTAAACAAGCGCAGCTCGTAAATTTTTAAGAAGCTATTGAAAAGCTTACAACATACATTTGCTATTATCTTAGAAATTGCCGCATGAGAATAGCTTAACTTCTGGGCAAAGTAACAGTGAAAATCGTTCCTTCCCCATAGATGGTTTTCATATCGATAGATCCTTTAAAATTCTCTACAATTTGTTTTACCATAGCGAGACCTAAACCCATTCCACTATTTTTAGTAGTGAACTTAGGTTCAAAAATTTTCTTTTGGTTATTTAAATGTATTCCAGTTCCTTTATCTGAGACGGTTAAATAAATTTTATAGTTATCGTGTTTAACAGAAACGACAATTGTATTTTTTCGATCTGGATGACTGGCCTGAATGGCATTTTTAACCAGATTAGTAACAACACGTATCAACTGGGTTCTATCAAATACTGCTTTTAAAGAAGTTGCGTCTTCCCTGTAATGAATGTTTGATTCATTAAAAATATCAAGTGCTAATTGTGTTACCATGCACACGTCTGTCTCCTCATTTTTTTGAGCTGGCATGGTAGCATAGGTAGAAAAGGCGCTTGCTATGTTGCTCATTATATCAATTTGCTCAATCAACGAATTGGAATATTCATTGAGTTTTTCTTTAGAATCATGGCCTGCTGGGTCAAATCTTCTTTGAAAACTTTGCACGGTAAGTCGCATAGGTGTCAATGGGTTTTTAATCTCATGCGCCACCTGTTTTGCCATTTCTCTCCATGCTTGTTCTCGCTCACTTCTAGCCAGTTTTACGGCGCTTTCTTCTAGTTCATCTACCATTTTATTATACGACTCAACTAGCGTATTGATTTCTTCGGTTCCTTGATGATCTACTTCTAGTTTGCGATTGCGTTTTGAAATATCTAACTCTTTTAAATTATCAGATATGTTCCTAATAGACCTAGTAATATATCTAGCAAGGAAATAACCAAGGACAATAGAAATGCAAAACATCAATGCATATACCAGTGCAAGCCTTTTTAAAAACTCTTCCAATTCATAGCTCATAAAATCATCATTCTCTATATAAGGAAGGTTGAGAATAGCAATGTTCTTGAACTGATTATCTGTGAGATAAGAATAACTCGAACGATAGCTTTGCCCGTCGATTTCAAACTCTCTTACATAACGAGCATCATCAGAGTTTCTTAGCTTGTTTAAAATTGGACCAGAAATCTGACTGTGAATGCTGTCTGTCACAAATTGTGCTTTTGAACTTTTTCTTAATTTGCCCTGTAGATCGTGCATATAAATAGGCATTCCGTGTACGGCACTTAATCCATAAATCTCATCTCTGAATATGTTTTTAAGGTTTTTTGTAATAACTTCAAAGTCTGTTTTTTCTAGAACATAGGAAATATCTTCTTTGATAGCCTGCTCTTTCCGTAAAAGTCTCTTCTCGTGATAATCTTTTGCTTGTTCTTTAAATTGATAAATGGACATTCCAGCAATCAAAACGCTGGCGATGATTGTGAGCACCATCATGGAGAAAAAGATGCGGTTCCTAAGGCTATTTGTATATAATCTCATTAAAGTAAAAATAACAATAATTGAGCCAGTTGTGATTTAAAACACTGCTATAAAATTTAAGCGAGAATTTTGTTCCGCTTCCGCTTTCGCTTTAAGCTACTAAGCATAAAATCCTGTTTTAAAAAAGAAAGGAGAAAGCAAGACGAGTACTCATATCCTGATATACCCATTAACTGCCTAATTCATGTATAGGTAAAATATTTACTCTGACAAAACAGGACCTCTAGAGCAAGAATGTGATGGTATAGGAATTCTAAATGTTAACCCTTCAAAAAAATACAACAATTTACAAACTACGTCTCAAAATTATGAAGTGCATTTTATCTTACTAGAGCAAATTGCTTCGGGAAAAACTTGCGACATTACGATACGTAAGTAAGATTTCCTTCTTTCTCTGTAACTTATATAATGGTCCTACTGCACACACTTTAAATAACGACTATTTATGGTAGGACGTTTATTAAAATAATATAAAATTAGAACGTTTTAAGGATTTATGTAATTGTATTGATGTACCAAGTTTAGATAGCTGTAGCCTACTAATGAGATTAAAAAAACCATACTAAAACAGAAGGTTTGCAACCCTAAAACCTAAAGATAGCGGTTACTTTAAGCCATACTAGAAATATCTATAGCGGTAAGAAACTAAAATCTATCTCGATGTAAGTACGCTATGGAGGTTTTTAAAGTAATTTCATTTTTAACAATTTAGAAACATTAAAGTATTTACTTTTATACTCTAATTATTTCAACTTACATCATGAAACAAGGAACTGTAAAATTTTACAACGAGTCTAAAGGATTTGGATTTATCACCGAAGAAGGAACTAACCAAGAATGCTTCGTGCATGTTACTGGAATTATCGATGAGATAAGAGAAGGCGATCAGGTAGAATACGAAGAAACAGAAGGTAAAAAGGGAATGAACGCTGTTAACGTAAGAGTGGTTTAATAACCTTTATTATTTTATTTGTCAATCATTAAACCCCATTTCAAATTATTGAAATGGGGTTTTTAATTAAAGATCACACGATGGATACAAACAAGCTACTAAACAGAATCTGGCAGTTATTATGCTCCTAGTTTATTTATATGTGATATACTTTAGCAGCGTCTTCACTATTATTGGATACCTGTTTAATGCTATAACCATAGTGATGCCTTTCATGTAGATTACATGTGTTCTCAAAACGTATAGGTATTCCGGTTTTTTTGACCTTTACAATCTATTTCTTCTGTGTTAAAATTTTAAACCGAAACTACCGTTACCATTCACCTTTTTTGAAGAAAGGGAAAAAACCAATTCAAAATAATCTGCATCCATTGATTGTATAGTTGGTATTTAACCGAAGAGAAGATTAAGGTATACAGATATAGTGGCTAGAAAATAAGAATAGACTTTAAATATTCATGAGCATCCAACAGCAATTTGAACACGGCAAGACGGTCACTCATAGCTGGTTTAAAATCTGCCATTTACCGAAAAAAGCACACCATACCATAAAGACTAATTAATTTCTATACAGACACGCGATAGAAGTAAATCGCATATAAAGGTTATTTAAAGCACCTTTTAAATGAACACTCCACAGGCTACAGAACTACAACCGACCATCGAAAATAAAAAAGGTGTAGTTCCCTCCTAGAATCTGAATTTATAACAGAAAAAACCGTCTAGATAGGACCTAGACGGTTTTTTTATGCAGCTTATATCATGTCAATTACTTGATACCTAGGTCTGCTTTTACAGCTGTAGTGAGGTCATAGCCATCTGCCATGATAATACCAGTTCCTGTAGTAGAGTCTAGCACATAATCAAAGCCTTTTGCACGAGCTACTTTGAATATAGATTCTCTTACTTGTTTATAAAGAGGCTTTAACAGGTCTGTTCTTTTCTGCGCCATCGCTTTTTGAGAGTTTTGATAGTATTCTTCTAGCTTTTTCTGGCCTTCGGCAAGCTCTGCTAGTACTCTTTCATTCTCTTCCTGAGTTCTTTGGGGAGCTGCTTCTTGTGCCGTTTGGTACCTAGTTTTCAATTCTTTGTCCATTGCTGTTAACTTCGTTTCATAAGTTTTTGCAAGGTTTCTCAACTGCTTGTCTGCAGCTATAGCACTAGGCATAGATTCCACGAGCTCTTGAGAAGCTACATGACATACCTTTGTAGGCTGAGCATCTTGTGCCTGACCTATGTTAATTCCTGCAAATATGAATGCGATTACTGCTATTAGGGTTTTTACTTGTTTCATTTTTTTATTAGTTGTTATCAATTTTTATTCAATAGTATTTAAGGGGCTACAAATATAAGAAGTTCTTATATTATTCTCCGCCTGGTGGTGTTTTCTTATTATTCTCTGCATTTCTGGCATCGATTTCTGCCTGCTTCTTTTCTCTAGCTGCTGCTCTTACCTCAAGAATACTATCTTTCCTGCGATTGCGATCTTCCGTCATTTTATCTCTGCGTTCCTTATATGCCGCAACTTTTGCAGCTCTTATAGAGTCTCGCTGTTTTCTTTGCTGGTTGCGCACTGCATCACGATCAGAGATTGCTTGTTGTAACTCTTCCTTTCTATCTTCTTTAGCTTGTTCTTTTTCTTCCTCTTGCTCTGCTTCTTTTACAGATAAATAGGGCTCTTCCTTATCATCGGGGATATTTCTATCTGCTTGCCTTTTTACGGCTGCTTTTTTCTTCCCAGTTCTTCCTATAGCTCTAAGAATTTGATCACTTAAATCGTGGCGTTCGGCGCTGTAAAGCATAGCAACTTCAGAACTATCTATTATATAGTCGTATTTTTTCTGACTTCCTATTTTTTGAATCTCATTAAAGACTTGGTCTTGCACCGGCTGGATCAATTGTTGTTTTTGTAAAAGAAAATCACCTTGTGCTCCAAATCTTTTTTGCTGGTAGACTGCCAGATCTTGCTCCTTCAATGCGATATCTTCTTCTTTCTCTTCAATCAGCTCTTTTGTAAGCAGTACTTTCTCGTTTTGAAGAGATGCCTTCATCTGTGAAATTTCATTTGCCATTTTATCAATTTCCATTTTCCACTTTTGCATTTTCTGCTCCAGCTGCTTGGATGCTTCTTGATATTCTGGCACACTTTCAAGGATAAACTCCATATCTACGAAACCTACTCTTATTCCTCTTTGCGCTTTCGCGAAAGCAAGACTAAAAAAGGCTGCTACACTGATAATTAGTATCTTATTTTTCATAAGTTTATTATTTAAAGAAATCGTGCCACCATTAAAACTGCTGACCAATTATAAAGTGAACGTTCCAACCACTAGGATCATTAGTCAAGGCGTTAGGGACACTATCAAAACCATAACCAAAATCTACTCCTAAAAGACCAAATGCCGGCATAAATATACGCAATCCTGCACCAGCAGATCGTTGAACGTCAAAAGGATTGTAGCTTCTAAAGGTTTCATAAGAACCTGCTGCCTCTGCAAATGTCAATACATAGATAGAAGCTGCCTGCTCTAAAGAGATGGGATAACGCAGCTCCAATGAGAACTTATTATAAACGGTATCACCATCTGCACTGTTCGTAAGAGCACTGTTGTCATAACCACGCATTCTAATGATATCACGACCATCTAAAGCAAATGCTCCTAATCCATCTCCACCTACAAAAAAGCGCTCAAAAGGAACCAGACCGCGATCATTATTGTAAGCTCCTAAAAAACCGAACTCTGTTTTAGTCTCTAAGATCAACTTTTGATACAATTGGGTATACCAGGTGCCATCAAATTTAATTTTATAAAATTCAAGGAATTTAAATTTTTCTTGATCTATTTTCCCTTGATCAGCAATCCCATTAGTTTGAAAGTCTGGATCATCTTCTAGGTTTGCATAATCAACGCCATTCCATAGAGAATAGGGAAGTGTCATCTTTGCTGTAAGTGAGAAAGAAGAGCCATATGTTGGGAAAATAGGATTCACCCCTACATTATTACGACTTAATCCTACAGTATATGCCAGGTTATTTGAAAATCCATTTGGGAAATTAAACAAATTAGTCTGGTAGTTTTTCAAATTAAAGTGTTGGTAAGAAACTGCTTGAGAAAACTGGAAATACTGATCTGGCCATTCTAGTCTTTTGGCAATTCCTATGGTACCACCAGTAATTAAAAATCTCTGATTTCTATCTACTTCCCTAAAATTTTGCTGATTTACACGGTATTGTTCACTATGTGAAAAGGATACATTAAAGGACACTGGTTTTTTACCTCCTAACCAAGGCTCTGTAAAATTCAAACTATAGGTTCTAAAAATAGTGCTGGCTTGTGCTCTTACAGCAACTGTTTGCCCGTCTCCCATGGGAACTGGCTGATATGCTTTACCATTGAACAAGTTACGTAAAGAGAAGTTGTTGAATCGCAATCCTAGTGTTCCTACAAAACCACCACCACCATAACCACCTTGAAGTTCTATCTGACTAGCCCCTGCTTCCACGAGTTCATAATCTACGTCTACTGTTCCCTCTTCCTGATTTACATTAGTCAATTGCGGATTGATCTTTTGCGCATCAAAGAAACCTAACTGCCCAACTTCACGAATGGAATTGATAATCTTTTGGCGGGAATATTTTTCTCCTGGAGAGGTTCTTATTGCTCTGTAAATAACGTGATCGTTTGTTCTGGTATTACCACTCACGCTTATGTTATTAAAATAAGCCTCTTTACCTTCTACAATTCTAATTTCAAAATCAATAGTATCGTTTTGCACTCTTGTTTCTACGGCATTTACATTTGAAAAAAGGTAACCGCTATTTTGATATAAATTAGTTAAATCTTCAGAATCTGGATCTTCTGGATTGCTTATGCGCTTGTCAAATGCCACACCGTTATATACATCTCCGTTTTCAATTTTTAAAAGTCTCTTAAGCTGCTCATCTGTATAAACCGTGTTTCCTATGAACTTGATATTTCCAAAATAATATTTCCTTCCTTCCTCCACTTGAATATTAAGAGCTATAGTTTTTTCATTTTCTCTAATTAAGGTATCAGAAAGGATGCGAGCGTCTCGATACCCGCTTTCTTTATAATTATCTATTACAGATACCAAATCTACTTGGAAATCTTCCTCTATGTACTTAGATCTTTTAAGAAGACTATAAAACCTCTTCTTCTTGGTATTAGACATAGATCCACGGAGCTGCTTATTAGAAAGCTTTTCATTACCCGTAAATATGATGTCAGAAACTTTAACTTTTTTACCTCTATCAATATCGATTTTCATGTTCACGATATTCTTACCAGTTGTATCTTTTACAGTGCGAGTTTTAACTTTAGCATCTGCAAAAAGGAATCCTTTTTTTCTATACTTATCCTCTATAAAAGATCGTGTAGTGGTGACTAAGTTTTCTGTAGCTTTACGTCCTTTTGTAAGTTGTAATTCTTCTTTAAGGTCTTTTGTCTTGCCTTTACGTAAGCCTTCTATAGTAACATCATTTAGATTAGGCACCTCTATAATATTGATTTCAAGATTAATAGTATCTATAATATCATCTTCTGGATCTCCTATAATGTCTGTCGCAAAAATTCTAATATCACTAAACAGCTTCAGATCCCACATTTTCTTGACCACCTGACTTATCCTCTCTCCTGGAACAAATACTTCTTCTCCCTTGCGAAGTCCCGTAAATGCAACAACGGTATTTTCGTTGTATGTCTGACTTCCAGTAACCGTAATCTCACCTATTTTATATTTAGTGGCATCACCTATAGCAAGGTCACCTCTTTTTTCTTGAGCGTAACATGCTGCACTTAGACATAGGCACATTACAAATAGTAGCGAGTTTGCTAACTTTCTTGTCATTCTATAATTGTTCACTTGTTTTACCAAACCTTCTTTCTCTATCTTGATAATTATGTATCGCTTCTACCAGGTGTTCTTTTCTAAAATCTGGCCATAGCACTTCTGTAAAATATAATTCAGCATAAGCAATTTGCCATAAAAGAAAATTGCTTATCCGTTGTTCTCCACTGGTTCGTATTAATAAATCTACATCTGGCATATAGCTCGTATATAGGTGCTTATTAATTACTTCTGTATCAATTTGATCTATTTCCAATGTGCCTTCCTTAACCTGACTGGCCACATTTTTAATCACTGTAACCAACTCTTCTCTAGAACCATAACTCAGTGCTAGAGTTAAATTCATTCTATTATTGTCTTTGGTCGCATCAATCACTTCGTCTAATTCCTTTTGAGCTTTTTTAGGCAACAAATTTAAGTTCCCTACAGCCTTTAAAGAGATATTATTATTCTGTAATGTTGGAAGTTCTTTTTTAAGGCTAGAAACCAATAATCTCATCAAAGTATCTACTTCTAGCTTTGGTCTTTTCCAGTTTTCTGTGCTAAAAGCATATAGTGTTAAATACTCCACTCCTAACTCTGCACAAGTTTCCACCGTCTGTCGAACTGCTTTAGCTCCTTTTTCATGACCACGTACTCGCATCAAACCTTGCTTCTTTGCCCACCTACCGTTACCGTCCATGATAACTGCAACGTGCTTAGGAATTCTAGTACGGTCGAGTAGTTTTGGTTCCATACTTAAAAATTACAATAACAACGTTTACGGCCAAATGTATAAGTAAGTGTCACACCACTAAAAATATACCAGTCTTTGTTATTTACATTACCAAATTTCAAACTGTCAACATCCATATCGCCATTTGGATTACTTCCATCTAGATTATCAGTAAATGTATATCGGGCACCAATCTCTGCGGCGAGAATCAATTTAGGGGTTACATTAGCCTTTACTCCAAATATAATTGGAATTGCAATATTGATGGATTTATCGTATTCTTCCAACTCATTAGTGTTATTTAGTGCAAACGAACTGTATCGTAAAGCGATAAGACCAGTGTATAAATATGGTACTACTTGAGGCCGCCCAGAATACAGTTCCCAATCCCAAAAATTATACTCTATACCCAAACTTGCCTCTAATAAAGAATAGTTGTATTTTAAACCTCTAAGGTCCCTAGAGATATCGTCGCTATCATTATCGTCTCCTACCATGTTTGCCGAGATAATACTAGCTCTGAAACTATGTCTAGAACTGCGGTTCCATTTAAAGATACCACCTATAGCAACATCATTGAACTGAATGTATTGTGTACTTCCTACATCACCTACAACATTTGAGGTACCTGCAAAAATACCAACTTCATAGGTTTGTGCTTTCGCAAAAGCGAAACTGAGTAAAATAATAAAAATAAGTAATGATCGCATGGAAATTTTAAAACGTGCAAATATAACAATTCTCTCTACCCAGCATGAATTTTACCTGCTGGATTCTATTATTGAAAACAAGGATTGGTTCAATTTATTGTCTTATTGCGTTTATCTTCTCCCCATAATAGCTTTTCCCTTATTGTTTTGATAAAACTTTGCCCTTTCAACTCTATCAGATCGATTGTAAAATCTGCCTTTTTAAGGGTGAGAACAGTTTCATTAGGAAAAGATGCACTGCGATTATCTAAAGAAGCGAGAAACGCTTGTTCTCTTCCACTTACCTTAATTATAATCTCTGTATGATCTGGAATAACTAAGGGCCTTGCGTTTAAGTTATGAGGTGCAATCGGTGTAATAACAAATGCCTCAGTATCTGGCGAAATCACGGGGCCGCCGCAACTCAAACTATAACCCGTAGATCCAGTAGGTGTAGAGATAATTAAACCATCTGCCCAGTAAACTGTTAAAAGCTCGTTATTTAGTTTTGTCTCGATCTGAATCATACTAGTTGTATTCATGCGACTTACGGTAATCTCATTAAGGGCAAAATTATGAGGGGCAGGATGACTCTCTTCCTGAGAGGACATTAATGTAATTAACTTCCGCTTACTCAATGTATAAGCTCCCTTATGTAAGGCTTCTACGGCTTCGAGAAGTTGATTTTTAGGCAAGGTAGCTAGAAAACCCAGCCTACCTGTATTAATGCCTATAACAGGGATACCCACTTTTCCTATATGCGCAACCGCTCTTAAAACTGTTCCATCTCCACCTATACTTATGAGTATATCATAGGACGTATCCAGCACATCAAAAGATTGAAGATCTTGAGCAACATTGTTTTGCTTCAATAAAACATGAAAATTAGACTCGACTAGGGCTTCACAATTCTTACTTTTAAGAAGCGTAATCAGCTCTTTGCAGATGTCCAAAGCGTCGTCGTGCAAGTATCTGCCGTAAATAGCAACTTTTTTCATCTACATGTTTAGGTATTTGTTCAAATAATCTGCACGTTCTTTCAATGTATCCAAATAAGAATCTTCTTCTGCAGCACTTACTATTTCATAGCTATACCTTCTAAAAGTTTGAAGAACGCCGTTGAGGTTTTGCAGACTTAATTTAAGTGTGATTTCAGATAAATGATCTTTATATGCGCTGACAAAACAACCATATATTTTAGAATCATTAGACTCCACTATTTGTGCAATTTCACTAAAACTATAATCCGTAGATGCTTTTTGAACCACAACTACAGCACCAGACTCATACATAAATGGAGCGTCGTTAAACAATTCCATAATGTCCTTAAGCTCGTAATAACCTAAGTACTGATTTTTTTGATCTAAAACAGGCATGATGTTGCACTGATGTTGTGCAAACACTTCTAGAACATCTAACCAATGTGTGTCTTCCTTTACATGGAACACAGCAAAAGAATACCTTACTTCTTCCAAGGTCTGGCTTGATTCAAAACAATGTGCATCATTCTCGGATAAGCAACCTAAGTATATATCTTCTTTTACAATAGGAAGATGGGAATAGGTAAGCTGAGAGAATATTTCTTGAGCTTTGGACATCTGTGAATTGATCTCTAAAGGCTTTACATCATTTATTATATATTGATGAATAATCATTAGCGAAAACTTTATTGCAAATTAATCAATTCTTCACTTACTAGACTCGACTATTCCTTCGTATTTTTGAAATAAAGAATAACTATGGCAGTTTTAAGTGTAAACGTTAACAAAATAGCAACTTTACGCAATTCTAGAGGTGGCGATGTGCCTAATCTAGTTCAGGTAGCCATCGATTTAGAAAGGTTTGGTGCCCAAGGAATCACCATTCATCCGAGGCCAGATGAGCGTCATATTAAATATCAAGATGCCAGAGATCTTAAAAAAGCGATACAAACAGAACTCAATATAGAAGGCAACCCTATAGAAAGTTTTATCCGTCTGGTAGATGAAGTAAAGCCGGCTCAAGTCACCTTAGTACCTGATGGTCCCGATGCACTTACCTCTAATGCAGGTTGGGATACGATCAAGCACAAAGACTTTCTTACCGAGGTCGTGACGCATTTTAAAAACCAAGGAATACGTACCAGTATTTTTGTAGATCCCGTGATAGAAATGATAGAAGGCGCTGCAGAGACTGGAGTAGATCGTATTGAACTATATACAGAAGACTTTGCACGTTTCTACCGTCTAGACCGAGAAAAGGCGATAGCTCCTTACCGAATTGCAGCAAGTAAAGCAACTGAATTGGGAATAGGTATAAATGCTGGTCATGATCTTTCTTTAGAAAATATTAAGTATTTCAGTGAACAACTACCCGCTTTACAAGAGGTTTCTATCGGTCATGCCTTAATATCAGAAAGTCTTTATCTGGGACTTGAAAATGTGGTTAATATGTACAAAGCAAGACTGACCTAATGTTACATTCTATAATTTTAGGAAAAGGACAACCCTTTTTAATCCTTCATGGCTTCTTAGGAATGGCAGATAACTGGAAAACATTAGGGCGCAAATGGAGTGAAGATGGCTATCAAGTGCACCTTATAGACCAGCGCAATCACGGGCGCAGTTTGCATAGTGATGAATTTAGTTATGAAATCATGGCTCAAGACATTAAAGACTATTGTGATAAACATCAACTCAAAAATATCATTCTTTTAGGCCACAGTATGGGCGGAAAAGTCGCTATGAAATTTGCCGTTGAACAGGAATCTTATCTAAATAAGCTCCTCATTGCAGACATTGCTCCTAAGGAGTATCCATCGCATCACAGTGACATTGTACGCGGTTTGAGAAGTATAAATTTTGAAACTATAAAATCACGCCACCATGCTGATGAAATGCTGGAACTAGTGATTCCTGATTTAGGTACGAGACAGTTCTTATTGAAAAGCCTCTATCGTGTAGATAAGAATCGATATGGGTGGCGTTTCAACTTAGATGTTTTGGGCACGGCTCAGGATAAGGTAGGGATTCATGAATCCATTGTTAACCCAATAAATACGCCTACTCTTTTTATAAGAGGTGGGAATTCTGGATACATTTTAGATAGTGATAAGATGCTCATAGATAGCGCTTTCGCGAAAGCGGTATTAAAAACAATTCCTGACGCTGGACACTGGCTCCACGCTGAGAAACCGCAAAAATTTTACAGCATTGTTACGGATTTCTTAAAATAAAAGTTATTATGCTTGCATAATAACAACGAAAACGCTTGCGTAATATTAATTTAATATTAAATTTACCGTAGATAAATTTAATATATACCACAAATCCTTGATTATGAACAAAATAAAAATTTTTGTTGTGCTTTGTTTGGTGTCTACAGTTGCTTTTGCAGGTGGATATCGTGTAAGTACTCAAAGCAATAAGCAGTTAGCAATGGGACATACTGGTGTTGCCGTTGTTAATAGTGCAGACGTCCTATTTTTTAACCCCGCAGGAATTGTCCATTTAGAAAACAGATTGAATATAAGTGCCGGTGGATTCGGTGTTTTTTCTGATGTACAATTTCAAAGTCAGGAATTTGGAACAATGGCAGCAACAGATAGTCCAGCAGGAACTCCTGTTTATCTATATGCTACCTATAAACTAACAGAAGACTTTGCCGTAGGTTTAGGAATTTACACTCCTTATGGTAGTAATGTAACTTGGCCTACCGACTGGTCAGGTTCTCACTTAGTAAACGAGATTGAATTAAGTGCTATCTTTATACAGCCTACTTTATCCTATCAATTATTTGATAGTGTGAGTATAGGTGGTGGACCTATCCTTGCATTAGGTGGGGTTTCTTTTAATAGAAACGCCAGTAGAACACTCACTAATGAAGAAGGAGATCGTTCCAACATTGCAATTGACGATGCTGGCGTTACTGCTTGGGGTTGGACAGCTGGATTAATGTTTACTCCAGACGATCATTTTACACTTGGTTTCAACTACCGTTCTTTGATCAATATTGAAAGTACAGAAGGAACAGCGACATTCGATAGTTTTCCTAACTCTGGTATAACTGGTATTCCAGAAAATGGTGACACCAGTTTTACTGCGACCTTACCATTACCGGCTGAGCTTACCGTAGGTATGTCTTACAAATGGGATAAATTTCTTGTTGCTTTTGATTACAACAGAGCTTTCTGGAGTGAGTACAACAGTCTGGACCTTGAATTTGGTAACGGTGTTACCTCTATCAACCCAAGAAACTATAAAGATTCTTCTACCTGGAGGCTAGGTGCTCAATACGAAGCGACTGAAAAACTAACAGTGAGAGCTGGTTACTACTTTGACGAGTCTCCAGTGCAGTCTGGATATTTTGCCCCAGAAACGCCACGTAATGATTCTAACGGTTACACTTTTGGCCTTTCTTACCAAGTAACTCCTAAATTATCTATAGATGGCTCCTTGCTTTTCTTACAATTCCAAGAAATTACAGAATCTTATGACTTTTTCTCTGACACAGGTTCTTCTGTTCCAGCTCCTTTTGAAGGAACATACAAGTCCTCAGCATTTATAGCTGGTCTAGGTATAACTTATAGCATGTAAAACAATAAAATGATGAAAAACTTAAATATAAAATTAATCGCCCTTTTTATTGCAAGCGCTGCAATTATAAGTTGTGATCAAGACTTTGACAACGCTATCGAGGATGGTGGAGTTTATACCTCTGGAGAAGCTGACTTTTCTAAATACGTAACTGTAGGTAATTCCTTAACCGCAGGATATGCTGATGGTGCACTTTACCTAAATGGACAGTTAAATTCATATCCTAATATTATTGCTGGACAAATGCAATTTGCTGGCGGTGGAGAATTTAATCAACCTTTAGTAAATGATAATACTGGTGGATTACTTGCTGGCGGAATTCAGATAGCTCCTAACCGTTTGGTACTAGCCTCTGACGGTATGGGCGCTCCTGCTGGACCAGCAGTGTATACTGGTGCGGCTCCCACCACTGACATTACTAATAAGGTACCTGGACCCATCAACAATTTTGGTATTCCTGGTGCAAGGGTATTTCATCTTGCCGCTCCTAATTACGGGTCTTTAAGCGGGGTTCTTACTGGAACTGCAAATCCGTATTATGCAAGATTCTCAAGTTCTGAATCTTCTACGGTAATAGCAGATGCTGCAGCAGCTAATGGAACTTTTTTTACTTTATGGATAGGTAACAATGACATCCTAGGCTATGCAACAAGTGGTGGTGCAGGTGTTGACAACAATGAATTGAGCAATGTAGATCCTAGTACACAAGGAAATAACAGCATAACAAACAATAATGTGTTTGCTGGAGTGTATCAACAATTAGTTGCTGGTCTTACCGCAAATGGTGCCAAAGGATCCTTAGTTAACATTCCAGATGTTACTTCTATTCCTTATTTTACAACGGTGCCTCCTAACCCTATTCCATTGGACGGCCCTACCGCTACATTTGTTAATTCAAATTATGCGCAATACAATGGTGGCTTACAAGCAGCAGTAACTAATGGGCTTCTTACCGCAGCTGAGGCTTCACAGAGAACAATCAACTTCACAGCTGGACAAAACTTTGTTGTGATTGTAGATAATGATTTGACAGACATTTCTGGATCTCCTATACCATTGCCTAGCTGGAGACAGACTACAGCAAATGATCTTATTGTTTTTCCGGCAGCAGCAGTTATTGGTACACTAGCAGATCCTTCTAACCCGGGCTCTATAATAGGAGTAGCTGTTCCTCTTACAAATCAACAAGTACTTACCACAGCTGAGCAGGTTAGAGTTACCAACGCACAACAATCGTATAACGCAACCATTGAAGCACTTGCTGCTGCAAATGGTCTTGCTTTTGTAGATGCTCGCGCAGCACTTGCTCAAGTAGCTACCACAGGAGTTCCTTTTAATGGAGGTGTCTTAACTTCTACTTATGCCACTGGTGGTGGGTTTTCACTGGATGGAGTTCACCCTTCGGCTAGAGGCTATGCCTTTACAGCAAATACTATTATTGATGCGATCAATGCCACATACGGTTCCACCCTGCCTACGGTAGATATAGGTGCTTATTCCACCATTCAATTGAGCGATTCCGTTCAATAATAAAGAATTATTTTTATATATAAATCTGCTGAGGACTGGTTCTTCAGCAGATTTTCTATTCTTACATAAATAGCTTTCTATGAAAAACATCATAAAATTACTCCTCACAGCAGCTTTAGTAATGGGTCTTTCTGAAATCTTACCAGGAATAGAGACTACAAATTATTTAAGCGCTGTCCTTGTCGCACTATCGCTATCTGTATTGAATTTTATAGTAAAACCTATTTTAGTAATCCTAACCCTACCTATTACCATTTTAACTTTAGGGGTATTCCTATTAGTCATCAACGTCCTGATTATCTATCTCGCAGACTGGTTCGTTGCCGGCTTTAAAGTAAGTAGCTTTTTCTGGGCCTTAATTTTCTCGGTACTTCTTGCATTTGCCAGATCTTTTTTATTTAAAATACTCGATAAGAGTAATACGTAAAACTGGAGATCAAATTAATGTAACACTCCTCTATACCTCGAACCCTAAAATTGCCAGTTAATAGCTCCAAACTGTGATGAGTTTATTAAGGTATCTAACTATCAAAGCATAAATTTAGCACAAAGAATGAATACCCTTATTTCCACAACTATCAGGCACGCACGAAGCCTATTCAGATACTTAGAAATCAGAAACTCCAAAACAAACAAACACTTTGATAACTAGTAAATAAAGCTTAATTTTGCAGCCCAATTTTAACAGCATAAAAAAGTCTTTAAATGAATATAAAACGCACGGATACCGACGCACTAAACGCGACAATTACCATAGAAATTGAAAAGGCAGATTATCACCATCAAGTAGATAACGTACTTGCTGAGCGTCGCAAGACATCAAATATTCCAGGCTTTAGAAAAGGACACGTTCCTGCAAGCCTTATCAATAAAAAATACCGCATTCCAGTATTGGTAGAAGAGATCAATAAAATAACCCAAACGCAACTCAATAAATTCGTTACCAGTGAGAGATTGAACCTTTTGGGGAATCCGCTTCCTAAGGATCAAGGAGCTATTAACTGGGAGAATGATAACTTCATTTTTGAATTTGAAGTAGGGCTTGCTCCAGATTTTGAAGTAGCTGTAAAAGGTAAAAAAGCCATTACACACTACGAGATAAAAGCTGATGATAACACGATTAACGGACAGATCGATCGCGTACGCGAAAACTATGGTAAGTTAATTGCCAAAAAAGAAGTGGAAACAGGCAATGAAATAACTGGAGTCTTTAAAAATGATGACGAAGAAATCAATGCTGACGCTACTTTCTCTACTAAAAAGATTAAAGGGAAGTCCAACCTTAAGAAATTTATAGGTGCTAAAGTTGGCGATACTTTAGAGTTAAATACCAAAGCCCTTTTTGAAGAAGATCAAGACTTAATGACCTTCCTTAAATTAGAAGAGGACAAAGCAAAAGGACTTGAAATTGATATTACCTTTGAAATAACAGAAGTAAACGAACGGGAAAAAGCAGATTTAAACCAAGAATTCTACGACAAGATTTTTGGCCCAGATGTGATCAAAAGTGAAGAAGAGTTAAGAGAAAAATTGCGCGAAGATGCTGCAAAGCAATTTGGTCAACAAACAGACCAGAAGTTATTGACTGACATCACGGAAGCACTTATAACAAACACAAAATTTGACCTGCCTGCAACCTTCTTAAAAAGATGGATCGCAGCAAGTGGGGAGAACGAATTTACAGATGAAGAAGCAACAGATGAGTACGAACGTTCTGAAAAAGGGTTGAGATATCAATTAATTGAATCGAATATCGTAAAAAATAACGAAGAACTACAACTAAAGTTTGAGGATCTTCAAGAGTATTCTCGCATCATGATACGCCAGCAAATGACTCAATACGGCCATATGGATGCAACAGATGAAGAAGTGGATCAAGTAGTTGCTCGTATTATGAGCAATCAAGAAGAAGTAAAACGCATGAGTGAGCAACTTCAAAACGAAAAAATGTTGAAGTTTTTCAAAGAAAATGCAAACCTCAAAAAGAAAGAGCTCACTTACGAAGAGTTTATCAAAGAAGCTTACGACGCATAGGCTTACTGTAGTCCCTTTACAAAGAAAAAGTTCCTACCTTTTCTCTTTAATTTGCGAGGGAATTGAAAAAGACCTAAAAATTCATACCTTTAGGCGTTGATTATTTTACCAATTAGTTAACGCCTTTTTTATTCAATACGCAGTAATTTTACCATATGGATATATCTAAAGAATTTGAGAAATTTGCCGTAAAAGATCAAGGAGTAAATCCGATGTATTACGATAAAATAATGGGCAGTATGTACCCATCTAACCTTACACCTAACATTATTGAGGAGCGCCAGATGAATGTGGTTGCCATGGACGTGTTCTCACGTTTAATGATGGACCGTATTATATTTATGGGTCAAGGAGTTAACGATCAAGTAGCAAACATTATACAAGCACAACTGCTTTTCTTAGAAAGTGCAGATGCTAGTAAGGACATACAGATTTACATCAACTCTCCAGGCGGTAGCGTTTATGCAGGACTGGGTATTTATGACACCATGCAATTCATAAAACCAGACGTAGCAACTATTTGTACAGGTATGGCAGCAAGTATGGGTGCGGTTTTGTTATGTGCAGGTGCAGAAGGTAAACGCAGCGCACTACCTCATAGTCGTGTGATGATACATCAGGTTTCTAGTGGAGCTCAAGGACAGGCAAGTGATATCGAGATTACTGCTCGTGAAGTAGTGAAATTAAGAGAAGAATTGTACACCATTATTGCAAAGCACTCTGGACAGACTTATGAAAAGGTAAATGGAGACTCAGATCGTGATTACTGGATGAAGTCAGATGAGGCTAAGGAATACGGCATGATCGATGAAGTTTTAAGAAGAGAATAATTGATTTAGGGCTACATAATCATGTTTATCCCGCTTTCGCGAAAGCGGGATAAGCACCTATTTAAATCCCTAAGTTAACCCAGTGAAAACTGCGGTTATCTAAAAGACCCTATTTACGGTGTCAAAAACAGAAATATGAGTAAAGAAGAATTAGAATGTAGCTTTTGTGGACGCAACAAATCAGATACCAACCTACTTATTGCTGGTCTAGACGCACATATTTGTGATCGCTGTATAGAGCAAGCTCATGGAATAGTTCTAGAGGATACTACGGTGGATCAACCTGCTGTTAGCGATGCAGAATTAGAGCTGAGAAAACCCAAAGCGATTAAAACCTTCCTTGATGAATACATTATAGGTCAAGATTTTACTAAAAAGGTAATGTCAGTAGCCGTTTATAACCACTACAAAAGGCTTTTACAAAAAGATACAGATGACGATGTAGAGATACAGAAGTCCAATATCATGATGGTAGGGCAAACGGGAACTGGTAAAACGCTAATCGCAAAAACCATTGCGAGAATGTTAAATGTACCTCTTGCTATTGTAGATGCTACCGTCCTGACTGAGGCGGGTTATGTAGGAGAAGATGTAGAAAGTATCCTTACAAGGTTGCTACAAGCTGCAGATTATGACCTCGAAAAAGCACAAACTGGAATCGTTTTTATAGATGAAGTAGATAAAATTGCTCGCAAGAGCGATAACCCATCCATCACTAGAGATGTATCTGGAGAAGGCGTACAACAAGGTTTATTAAAATTACTAGAAGGAACTGTGGTAAACGTACCGCCTAAGGGTGGACGCAAGCATCCAGACCAAAAATTTATCGAGGTAAATACAGAGAACATCTTATTCATCGCTGGTGGCGCTTTTGACGGTATCGAAAAAGTGATTCAAAAACGCATGAATATGCAAGCGGTAGGTTTTAGCGCGAGTATGTCTAACGATGGTGTTATAGAAAAAGATAATTTACTCCAATACATCATCCCTAAAGACATCAAGGATTATGGGATGATTCCAGAAATAATAGGCCGTTTACCTGTATTGACCTATATGGATCCTTTAGATGCCAAAACACTAAGAGCTATTCTTACAGAACCTAAAAACGCCATCATCAAGCAATATAAAAAGCTTTTTGAAATGGATGATATTACATTCACCATCACAGATGAGGCACTTACTTTTATTGTTGAAAGAGCAATAGAATATAAATTAGGTGCTCGTGGCTTGAGATCTCTTTGTGAAGCGATCCTTACAGACGCCATGTTTGATATGCCTGGAGGAGATCAGAAAGAACTAGAAATAAGTAAAGACTATGCCGAGTCGAAACTCAATAAAAACGCGATTCAGAAATTAAAGGCCGTGAGTTAGAAAGATTGTTTTTAATCCTAAAAACCCCTTGCTAAATATTTTGTGAGGGGTTTTAGTTCAACTTTATATCTAATTCTAATGTACTTGAATTCACATATTCTACTATAAATTGATCTTTATATCCTTTTGCTTTTAAGGTGATTTCGAGAAAAGCTCCCTTCACAAAACTTAGTTTGTAGCATCCATTCTTATCTGTTTCTATCTGTTTTATCTGGCTTCCTACATAACTTTGATCTGGACTATTCCCATAATACCAGCATTCAACCTCAACTACTACATTAGAGATAGGTTGTAACTCCTGATCAAAAACTTTACCCTCAACCGTTATATTATTTATATCAGTAGTGCAGCCTATAAAAGTCATTGCATTGATTACTAGGATTAAAAAGACAGTTGCTTTCATAGATATCAAAAATATTATATAATCTATCAAATTTAAAACAATCATCTTAAATTGCACATGTTAAATAAAGCAGTGAAAAAATACCTCTTACATATATTCATGGTTCTGGCGATTGCCATCACATTAGTACAATGTGCTAAGCGTGGCTCGCCTACAGGTGGACCTATGGATGAAAAGCCACCAGTGATCCTGCGGGCTTATCCAGATAATTACACGAGAAACTTTAAAAATCAAATCATTGAAATTGAGTTTGATGAATTTGTGAAATTGAAGGATCTACAAAAACAGTTCGTTATCTCGCCACCTTTAAAAACCAGACCTATTATAAGCCCGCAAGGAAGTCCAGCAAAGAAAATCACCATTCAGATTACAGACACGTTACTAGACAACACGACTTATGTGCTTAATTTTGGGGAAAGTATAGTAGATAACAATGAAGAAAATCCGTATCCGTATTACAAGTATGTTTTCAGTACTGGCAAAGTGATTGATTCTTTAACTTTAAAAGGTAACATCACTGATGCCCTCAACTTTAAGGCAGAAGAATTTGTGAATGTGTTATTATATGAACTAAATGAAGAATATACAGACAGCGTTATTTATAAAGAATCGCCTCGATATGTTCTAAACACCCTAGATAGCCTGACCACTTTTACTATGGAAAACCTCAAAAAAGGCTCCTATAAAATGGTAGCGTTAAAGGAGGATAATAGCGATTTGCGTTTTGATCCACTACGAGATAAAATGGGGTTTGTTTCTGAAACGATAACAGTACCAAGTGATAAAATTTATGAATTGAGAATGTACCAGCAAGAACTTGATCCTAGCATTAAAAAAATCACACAGGAAGCAGCTTCCAGACTTTATGTCGCTTATACCGGTAATTTAGATGGGCTAGTTTTAGGAGCCGTTGAAAAATCTTTAGTTTCTAAAAGCCGTCTGACACAATTAGAAAAAAAGGATACGTTGCAGTATTGGTACCAGCCAGTAATTAAACAAGATACTTTTCTAATAGCAACCACTTTAAACAAAAAAGAACAAGAATTTAAAGTTCGTTTAAAAGAGCTTAAAAAGGACAGCCTGATCCTTAAAAAAGAAAGTGACTTTTCTTTGCGCAAGTCAGCAAGCTTTACCTCATCCACTCCTATGGAAAAAATTGATACCAGTTTTATGAAGTTGATCGATAAAGACAGTTTGCAAGTTTCTTTTGCAGCAAAGCTAGACAGCCTTAACAACAAAGTTACCCTAGATTTTGAAAGACAAGAAGAGCAAAAATACAACTTCACAATGTTACCAGGGGCTGTAACTGACTTTTATGGTTCGCAAAATACAGATACTCTAGATTATAACTTTACAACTAAAAAATCTACATCATTAGGTAATTTTATTATTACTCTTAATGGCGGCAGTTCTTTTCCTGTTATTATTCAAGTGACTAAAAAAGACCTAAGTGTGGAAGCCGAGTTATCGGTAAATAAAAACGGAACTTATGATTTCTTTTACCTCAATCCTGGAGACTATTACATCAGAGTTATTTATGACAGCAACGGTAATGGTAAATACGACTCAGGGAATTTCTTAAAAGGCATACAACCAGAAGAAGTATTTTATAGTCCCGAATTGATTCAATTAAAAGCCAATTGGGACAGAAAGTACACGCTTAGTTTAAAGTAAAACGATCGCGATCCTCTAGAAAGCGCAATTTAGAGCGGTATGTATCGATTTCAGATTTGTGTATTTCTACCGTTTGAATCCCTTCTGTTTCCCATGGATGAGCAAGTAATTCCTGACCCAATGCATGATAAACCTGAGAATGACCGTTATAAGTCATTCCAGTACCGTCTGTTCCTACTCTATTAACTCCGATGCAATAACTCATGTTTTCAATCGCTCGCGCTTTTAAAAGTGCATCCCAAGCATTAATTCTAGGAACAGGCCAGTTAGCTACGTAAATAACCACATCATAATATTCTGTATTCCGTGCAAAAACAGGAAAACGTAGGTCATAACAAATCTGCAAGTTGAATTTCCAGCCTAAATATTCGGCGATTACCGGTTGTTCTCCACGTTCATATACTTCGTGTTCACCAGCAAGTGTAAAGGTATGTCGTTTGTCATAAATTGCAGAAGATCCATCAGGCCGCATAAAGATGCCGCGATTTACATATTGGTTTCCTTCTTGAAACATCACACTTCCATAGATAGCAAAATCCCCTTTAACAGCGTGATCTTTTAAATAATCTAAAATTCCAGAGTCACAAGCAAGACCTTCTGGCTTCATAGAAAAACCTGTAGTAAACATTTCTGGAAGTATGACAAGATCTGTTTTCCCATACAAAAATTCTAGTTTTTCAGAAAAATGATCCAGATTTTTTTCGGGATTTTCCCAAACAAGTGATGCCTGTATTAAGGAAATGCTTAAAGAAGTCTTTTTCATATGCAGGCTAAACTATTTTTTTCGTTTTCAGTAGCAGTTTTTATAGGTAGCAAAAAAACTCTTTCACAACCACCTAAATACCGTGACTTCGATGATACATCATAGATTATAGACTTACTTATTCATCAAGTCCTCAATCTCTTCAGCTTCAATCGGAATATCTCTCATTAAATTAAAAGGAGCACCGCTGTTGTTGACCACCACATCATCCTCTAAACGTATTCCAAAACCCTCTTCTGGAATATAAATCCCCGGTTCTACAGTAAAGACGTTTCCTGCCTGCATGGGTTCCCATAGAACTCCATAATCGTGAGTATCCAGTCCCATATGATGGGATGTCCCGTGCATAAAATATTTTTTATAAGCTGGCCAGTTGGGATCCTCGTTTTGAACATCGGCTTTGTCAAGTAAGCCTAATTCTAGTAATTCTTTAGTCATTATACTTCCTACCTCAACATGGTACTCTTTCCATAAAGTTCCTGGAACAAGCATTTTAGTAGCCTCATTTTTTACTCTAAGAACAGCATTATAAACCTGCTTCTGTCTATCGGTATAGCGTCCATTCACCGGTATGGTACGTGTCATGTCGCTAGAATAGTTGGCATATTGCGCACCTGCATCGATCAACATTAGGTCACCACTTTTAGATTCTTGATTATTTTCTATATAATGCAACACATTTGCATTGTTTCCGCTCGCAATAATAGGGGTATAGGAAAATCCATCACTACGTCTTCTTATAAACTCGTACAAAAACTCTGCTTCTACTTCATACTCCATAACACCAGGTTCTAAGAAACCTAACACCCGACGGAAACCTGCATTTGTTATATCACAAGCCTTTTGTAACAAATCGATCTCGATCTGATCTTTTACAGCACGTAATCTTTGAAGGATGGGTGCTGCTTTTGCATAATTATGTGCTGGGAATTGTGATTTAGCTTTCTTTATAAAACGGTCTTCCCGAGTTTCTAATTCTACAGACTGCCGGTAATGCTCATTGGTATTGAAATAAATGGTATCGCATTGCGTCATCATTTCAAAAAACTTCTTATCAAAATCACTCAACCAGTAAACGGTCTTGATCCCAGTAACTTTTGTTGCTTTTTCTTTAGTTAATTTCTCTCCTTCCCAAACGGCAATATGCGCATTAGTTTCTGTCACAAAAAGCACTTCTCTCTGTGCGGGGTCAGGACATTCTGGAAACAAAACTAAAATGGTATGTTCCTGATCTGCTCCACTTAAGTAGAATAGGTCTCTATTTTGTGAAAACGGCAATGTACTATCTGCACCTGTGGTAAAAACATCGTTGGAATTAAAAACGGCAAGACTAGACGGCTTCATTTTGGCCGTGAAATTCTTTCGGTTTTTGATAAACAGATTCGGGTTTATAGGATGGTATTTCATTGTAAGGTCTGTAAATAAGTTTAAAAAGAAGGCGGGAGATCGATTTCGCAAACAATCGAGTTCCACATAAACTTCTGTTTTCTAAAGAAAATAGAAAGCGGAGTTCCCACAAACAGCAAGGTAAGAATAGACCACTAGATGGCAAAGGAAACTAGACTTCATTAACAAGTCAAATCACTCCACGACCCTATATGAATTTGAAATTAAGAACGCTTCTTTTTTTTGCGGTTCTTAAGGAATGTAACCACTAATAATAAAACGATAAGAACGGTAACACCAATAATGACATATCTTGCAGCTTCCATAGGTTTGGGTTTTGATTGGATTTATAAATTTATACTTTTTTTACCAATAAAAAAAGTAGTCAAAATAATGAGATCAAAAATAGCTTTAGACTACACCAAAACAAATAGTAGGCATCTGATACTAAACAGACCTCAAAATGACTGACTAAATTCGTTTCTATTTCTTTATATTTTCATAGAACATGTATTTCAAATTTATAATCAATTATTTGTTAATCCATTAGGTATTACATCTTGATACATTATGATGCGTTTACACGAACAGTAAAGCTCCTTTCCATAGTCCTGATAATTTGTTAAGATAAATTTCTAGAATGGGAAAGGCGGGCAAAAAGAACGGTCGTGAGATTTGATCGAATAGGTAAAACGAGTGTTCATTTCTAGTTAAACCCTGTATTTAAAATTAAAATACTCGAACAACTCGAGACAATACGAAGACAAGTAGTTGGCCTGTCAGATCTCAAAAGATAGTATGGATTTTCACAAACGGTAAAAGTATTTCTCTGTATAGATGTGCTGTATTGAACTAGGCAGAAGTAAAAATAGGTGAGCGACCTGAATGTCTAGCCACCAAAAGGGTTGCGCTTTGAAGAGCTTTTAAGAATGTGTTATAAACTAACCTACTACCTCATGCCGTTAACAGGCTAGATGAAATGATAAGATACTGTATCATTAACATCCAAAGAGTCGGAATTAATACCGCCCCTTTTGATCATGGCTTGTGCATTTTATTCCTCCACAAAAACACCATTCTCTGGTTTGACAAAAGTCATAACGTCCATAGTTGCTCTATCTACATCTACTTTAGTAAATACTCTAGGTTCTCCTTGTGGTTGAGTTGGTTTATTCTTCTCTACTTTGTACCAAGTCAACTCTTGAGGAAGCACTAAGCCGTTTACTTCTTGCCATTTGTTGTACTTGATATAACTATATTGATCCGACTTCCCTTTTTTACCATTGGTAACTGTGTACGCCAGCCATTCCATTCTCTTAGTTTCAGGATGGTAATACACTATATAGTTATCGTCTGGAGAATCGCCTCTATTTGCTTGATAGCCTATTTTAATCCCTGGATACGTAGTTCCCTGTATTTCTAAGGGATTCACATCATTATAAAGAATTCCATCATCTGCAACTATAAAAGGCATCGCATAAAATAGAACATGAGGTTGTGATAAAAGCGAGCCCTTGCTTCTGGAAAATGAGTGCTGTCTTGAGCGATCCATACTTTACCGTCTTTAGAACCTATAGTATGCATAGGTGATTTCAACACTATATCTCTAGATTTTAAATCGGTAATAGTTTCTTGATCACCCATTATGTAGGTCATGCTCTTCATTTCAGACCATTTTGAAAGACTTCCATGAGCAGCAAGAACATCTTGCAATCCATCTGGATATTGAGATAGATCTACCATTACTTTCTTTTCGGTTATTTCTTGATCGACAGCAACTTCATTTTTGTCTTCGGTTTTGCAAGACAAGATCAATGTGGTTACCAGTAAGGCTAGTATTGTTTTTCTCATGTGTGCAAATTATAAAACCGCATTGCGATTTTTTTAGAGTTGTGTAAAGTTAAGTTTTTCAATTTACCATGAAATAAATATGACAGACCGCCTAAAAGCATGTTGCTTTATAACAGGATTTGCAAGGAGCATGTCCAAGTGAAAAACAGTCTGCTTAAAATTACTGAGAACCAAAGGAGGTTGAAGCGGTGTACTTTTTGTTTAAATAGTTACATGACAAGAGCATTGCAATATCGCTTCATTTCCAGCATCCTAAACGCCTTACTACATTTGCAATCAGAATAAATAGTGCTTTCCTACTATCTTCTCGAATAGCTGTAAACAATGCCAATACTAATAGTTAGCCTATCCAATCTCAAAAGCACTTCCCAAAAATATTGTAGAAACCAATAGGCACAGAAAACCTTCCCTTATGAAATAATAAAGAGGAACGTTAAAGGTTTTTCAAATTCGCCTTTCTCGTTCCAGTTCAAGTTCAAAGTCCCTATCTTTAAACTCCAATTAAAAAATGCTTTATGAAAACGATTTTGTCTTTTCTATGTATCAGTTCTTTGCTACTTTCAACAGCTCAAAATCCGCTGCCTTCTGATTCACAGGAGATTCAAACCAGTTTGAAAAAAATGGAGCAAATGGCACAAACATCGCCATTTAAAAATCTTGTGTTTAACAATATCGGGCCAACTGTGATGTCTGGTCGTGTCGTTGATGTAGATGTAAATCCAGCAGATCCTACAGAAATGCTAGTTGCTTATGCCAGCGGTGGATTATGGCATTCTAATAATAATGGAACCAGCTTTACTCCTATTATGGATAACGCCAGTACCGTCAATCTAGGCGATATTGCTGTGGATTGGGATTCTAAAACCATATGGGCAGGAACCGGAGAAAACAATTCTAGCCGCAGTAGTTATGCAGGAATAGGTATATTAAAATCAACGGATTGGGGGAAAACATGGAATCCACCTATGTTAACCGATTCTCATCATATAGGCCGCATATTAATCGATCCTAATGATACAGACCACGTCGTTGTTGCCGTTACTGGCCCTTTATACTCCGCCAGTGATCATCGTGGCATTTATACTACAAAAGATGGCGGCGCCAACTGGGAAAAAACACTGTTTGCCACAAATATGGCAGGTTTTATTGATCTCGCTGCCGCGCCTGAGGATTTTAACGTCCTGTATGCTGCCAGCTGGGAAAAAGACCGCAAGGCCTGGAATTTTGATGGCGATGGAGCAGCAAGTGCGATTTATAAAAGTACCGATGCCGGGCAATCTTGGACTAAAATAACGACAGACACTAGTGGTTTCCCTACAGGAACTAATGTCGGGCGTATAGGTCTAGCTGTATACGATGCCCGCACGATTTATGCCATTCACGACTCACAATTTAGAAGACCTAAAGAAGGTGTAGATGCGGATAATGATGCGGATCAAAACCTTTCTAAAGATGATTTTAGATCCATGTCCAAAGAGAATTTTCTCCAATTAGAGGACCAACGACTCAACACTTTTTTAAAGCAAAACGGCTTTCAAGAAAAATACCGTGCAGAAAATGTAAAGAATATGGTACGTGCTGGAGATGCGACGCCTCTAGACGTGGCAAAATACCTAGAAAATGCCAATACACAACTTTTTGACACACCCGTAAAAGGAGCCGAATTGTACCGTTCTAATGATGGAGGTACAACTTGGAACAAAACTCACGATAAACAAATTGATGGCGTATTCTACAGCTACGGTTATTATTTTGCTCAAGTGCGCGTAGATCCTAGCGATGTAAATCATGTCTATGTTATGGGCGTGCCTATCATCAAATCAGATGATGGTGGTAAAAACTGGGTGAGTATCTCTAAGGAAAATGTCCATGCAGATCACCACGCTTTATGGATCAATCCCAACAAACCAGGTCATCTTATCAACGGTAACGATGGCGGTCTTAATATCTCTTATGATGATGGTGCTACCTGGATCAAGAACAACTCGCCTGCTGTAGGTCAATTTTATGCTATTAACTTTGATATGGAACAACCCTACCATGTTTATGGCGGCTTGCAAGATAATGGTGTTTGGGTAGGTGCCCACGACGCAAGAGAGGATAGATCCTGGCACCAACAAGGGCAGTATCCATGGGAAACTATAATGGGTGGCGATGGTATGCAAATCCAAATCGATTCTAGAAATAGCGACCTAGTTTATACGGGTTACCAATTTGGTAATTATTATAGAATTGATAGAAATAAAGATCAACAAACCTATATCCAACCGAAGCATGAGCTGGGAGAATCTCCGTACCGTTTCAACTGGCAAACTCCTATCCTATTGAGCTCCCACAATCAAGATATTCTTTATTTAGGCGGCAATAAACTTCACCGTTCCATGAATCAAGGTGGCGATTGGACCGCTATTTCTCCAGATCTTACTCAAGGTGGCAAAAAAGGAAATGTAGCCTATGGGACATTAACATCGATAAGTGAGTCCACTTTTCAATTTGGTCTGATATATACTGGTTCTGATGATGGGGTACTTCAAATCACCAAAGATAGCGGCGCCAGCTGGAACTCTATCAAAGGAGACTGGCCACCCAATTTATGGGTGAGTCGTGTGGTCGCTTCTCAACATAAAAAAGAACGTGTTTATGTCACTCTTAACGGTTATAGATTTGATGATTTCTCGACTTACATTTACAGGAGTGATGATTATGGACAGACTTGGAAATCTATAGGAGAAACACTGCCTACTTCTCCAGCAAATGTCATTATTGAACATCCTAAAAAGGGCAACATCCTTTTTGTAGGAACGGATAACGCGAGCTACATCAGCACAGATACCGGAACATCTTGGGATCTATTAAATAACGGCATGCCGCCAGTAGCTGTCCACGACATGAAAATACAACCCGTGGCAAACGATTTGTTGATCGGGACACATGGAAGGTCTATTTATACCGCAAATCTGGATGCGCTAGAGTTGTTGAATGATGAGGATTTCGCTTTCGCGAAAATCGATAAAACAAGAGCTTCTTCCAGATATGGATCTAAAGGCTTTATGTGGAGCAAAGAACCAGAACCTAAAATTAAGCTTTCTTTTTATACAGAAATGCCAGGAAAAGTAACCATAGAAGTCCTCAATGAAAAAGGGAAAACCATTTATGAAAATGCAATAACAAGTGACCAAGGTTTGAACTTTTACACCTATGACGGTTCGGTAGGAGCCTATGCATTAAAAAGATTTGACAAGGAACATCAACCTAAAAAAGCAGACAACGGAAAATACTATGTACCTAAAGGTACGTATTCTATAAAATTATCTGGCAATTCTGGTACAGCAGCACAAGAACTGATTGTAGAGTAAAGGCACTAGCCTAAGCCTTCCCAAAGAGAAGGGATCTTTTGTGCTTAATTTATCTTTATGAAAAACTATGTATTCCTCTTTTCCATTCTTATCGCGAGTTGCGCTGCTCATAAGTCAACTCAAAAAGACACCACTTTTATGACAACTACCATCCAACTTGAAACTGAGCAAGTAACTATTGATTTATCCAAACCCATTGACATCAGTCTTGCCGTACAAAATAATGCAGGTGTAGGAGCTTGGTACATCGATCAGCCAAAAATTAAATACGTAGAAGTAGATGGATATGTAGGCAATGTGAAATTGGGCGGCTCGACTAATTTTAATGACGTTAATTTTAACCCGCATAGTCATGGAACCCATACAGAATGTATAGGTCATATTACTGAGGCGTTTCACAGTGTGAATGATGCTCTGGATGGAACTTTTTTCAAAGCTCAATTGATAAGTGCAACACCGCAAGAGCTGAATGGTGACCGAATCATCAATGAATCGGTTATTGCTCCTTTAGAAGCTGGAATAAATGCTGTTATTTTGCGTACGTTACCTAATTTAGAAAGCAAGAAAAGTAATAATTATTCCAACAGCAATCCGCCGTATGTAGCTGCTGGATTGATGTTACGCTTTCGCGAAAGCGGTATCCAACACTTACTCATCGATCTACCTAGTGTAGATAAAGAAAAAGACAATGGTGCGCTGCTGGCTCATAAAGAATTTTGGAACTTTAATGGTCAGCAACGACTTGACGCCACCATTACAGAGTTGATTTATGTTCCTGATGCCATAAAAGACGGCCTCTACATGATAGATCTTCAAGTAGCGCCTATAGAAAATGATGCGGCACCTTCTCGTCCCATTCTTTATAAGATATTTTAAATTTGTTTAATACCTGCATTCCTCTTTCAAGGGGTGGCTTTAGGATCAATCGATTTATTTTTTAAGCAGTAAAAAAAAAGAACAACGCGCAGTCTTAAGGGAGAAAATGCACAAAGAGGTCCTTCTCTCTATTAAAATGAAAGAGGGTATTGCCACTCGTATAGGAGGAACGCTAAATAGCGATGATTTGGTTCTCGATGAAGCTAAAGATAGTAAAACAGATGTGAATAGTGAGTTTAGAAATGTATATTTGATTGAAGTGATGTGATGGACGTACCAACAAGAAGAATAGCATTTATTCAAGAATTCCTAAAACTCGAAAGCACTGAAGCTATTTGTACCTTTGAAAGAGTTTTGAAAAGCATCCGTAGCAGGACTTCTTTTAAAACTTAGAACCACGAAAAGGGAAGAATTAGGGGGTTTTAATTTTAAAGAAAACTCGATTTCTAGTACAAAAAGAACGATTGCTTAGCAAACGAAATAAAGAATTCAAATAGTTAGTTTACAATAATTATAAGGTTATTTGTGTGGTAGATTCAGCCCTCTATACGATAAATAATTGCGATGAATTTAATACTAGAACCAACCAAAAACTACTAAAAAAAATAGCGCTACATGCAAATAGACGAGATTAGAGAGTATTGCCTTGCTAAACAAGGAGTGACGGAAGAATTTCCTTTTGATAAAGTGACACTCGTTTTTAAGGTGATGAATAAAATATTTTGTCTCGCCGCACTTGAAAAATGGGAACGTGGAGAAAAGACCATTAATTTAAAGTGCGATCCTAGAAAAGCGGTTGGACTGCGTGAAAAATATGATGGCACTGTGGTAGGTGGTTTTCATTCCAATAAAAAACACTGGAACACTGTTTATACCGATCGAAATTTACCGAGAAAAGAATTACTGCACTTGATCAACCACAGTTATGATCTTGTAGTAGCACAACTGACTAACAAAGACAAAGAGCTTTTACAAACCCTCTGACAAAGGAGGAAAAATCCCTGCGCTAGAAGACCAAAACACAAAACAACTAAGATTGACGTGCAAGGGTTTAACTAATAACAAATAAAAAATACCCACTTGGAATCCAAACTCCACTCCTTTTATAAAGAGCGTATCGCTCAATTTACCAATTCCAGCAACCGACTTCAGAATCAACTGCGACTATCTAGTACGATCAGATTTCTGGTATTCATTGCTGGTGTAGCAGCTGTATATTTGCTTTTTGATTACTGGCAATATGCACTTCTCACCGGATTTATGTTTTTTGGTATTTTTCTATTTTTAGTTTCTCGACATGAGAATTTAAAACGAAAACGTGATTTTCAGATTGGCTTAAGAGACATTAACGGTAAGGAATTGCAAATTCTCGATCGCGATTTTCAAGGATTTCCTTCTGGCAAAGAATTCTTGTATGACGATCATGAATACAGTCGCGATATTGATCTATTCGGCACAGGATCTTTATTTCAATACTTGAATAGAAGTGTTACAAAAGACGGTGTGATCTCGCTTGCGCAACAACTCAACAGCAACAACATCACTGCGATAAAAGAAAAACAAGAAGCCATAAAGGAACTTGCTGAAAAGGTAGATTTTAGACAAGAGTTTTGGGCAACAGCCACTTTGTTAGACCAGGAGCGCGATCCAAAATCTATGCTGAAATGGGTTAAAGGGTATACGTCTTTTGTTCCTAAGGTCTTTTCTTGGTTGTGCTGGTTGTGGGCAGCGTTGAGTATCGCAACATTTACCTTGTATTTCTACGATCAGGTTTCAGGCTATATTCCAGCAGCTGTATTTTTTATTGGTCTGGGAATTACAGGAAAATATTTGAAACAAATTACCGCATTTTCTGGGAACATAAGCAGCTTAGAATTATTTTTTAGCCAGTACAGTCAGCTGGTTTTGGCCATTGAAAACGAGACTTTTAAAAGTGATTTGTTAGTAGCTTTAAAGTCCACCATCACTACCTCTGGTGCTCCTGCATCATCACGTTTACATGATCTGGCACGAGCAATAGGAAGACTAGATCAGAGAAATAATATGCTGTTTGGCGTTTTGGCAAACGGTTTAGGACTTTGGGATTTAAAACAAGTACATACCATTGAAAACTGGCTGCAAGAGAATGCCAGCCCTATAGAAAACTGGTTGCAAGCCGTTGCAGAGGTGGACGCTATGAGCTCGCTAGGTAATTTTGCTTACAATCATCCTGATTATACCTATCCTGCCATTGAAGAAGGCGACTTTCAATTGAAAGCTACCCAAGCACACCATCCATTATTAGATCCTAAGAAATCCATAGGTAATGACATTGGTATTTCCTCAGGAGAATTCTTTATCATTACTGGTGCAAATATGGCTGGAAAAAGCACGTTCTTAAGAACCGTATCCATGAAAATAGTCCTGTCTAACGTGGGCTTACCTGTTTGTGCACATAAGGTAAGTTACAGTCCTGTAAAGCTAATTACAAGCATGCGTACTAGCGATTCTTTAACCGATGACGAGTCTTACTTTTTTAGTGAATTAAAACGTTTGAAATACATCGTTGATAAAATAGAGACCGATAGGTATTTTATAGTTCTTGATGAGATTCTTAAAGGAACCAACAGCCAAGATAAAGCTAACGGTTCTCGCAAGCTCCTTGAAAAGCTCTCCAGGAAACATGCGACGGGAATTATCGCTACACACGATCTAAGCCTTACTGAGGTGGCTAACGAGTACGATACGATTTCCAACTACTTCTTTGATGCCGACATTACGAATGATGAGCTGACCTTTGATTATACGTTTAAGGATGGAATCGCTACCAATATGAATGCAAGTTTCTTATTGAGGAAAATGGGGATAGTAGATTAGTGAGTGAGTGAGTGAGTGAGTGAGTGAGTGAGTGAAAAATATGCTTTTAATTTAAAAACAACCTAGTACTCCTTATTCAGTTTCAATATCTGATTTAAAACATCACTTTGCACATTCAAAAACATATTCTTGGAGAACGTTTGCTCACATCTAGTTGCTGTTGATCTTTAAACGCTCTAGAAAATACTTCTTATGTGATAATAACATAATTATGTGAACTTGAAGTGAGTTTGTTTAGGTGCATCAGAAATATTTTAAAAGATTTGAGGCTCCATTTATCGCATTAAATTTATATCTGTAAATTTTAATCAAAAAAGTATGAAAATGAGTTTTTATGCCAAGTCAAAAATGTATTTCATCGATGAACAAGGTTATAATATTATTTTCTCAACAAACTAATCTTATTAAAAACATCATAAATCACAATCCCAGCACAAACAGAGATGTTTAAACTGTGTTTGGTGCCAAACTGGTCCAATTCTATAACTTCTTTACACGAGTCTACCACTTCTTGTTGAACGCCTTTTACCTCGTTCCCTAAAACGATAGCTACTTTCTCCCCTTTTGCTGGTAAAAAATTGTACAGGTTTTGGGAGCGCTCTGTTTGTTCAATAGCGCAAGTAGTATACCCTTCTTTATTAAGCTTATTTACTATATCAATAGTGTGTTCTAAATATTCCCAGTCTATGGTTTCTGTAGCGCCTAATGCAGTCTTTCTAATGTCTTTGTGAGGTGGTTGTGCTGTTATGCCACATAAATAGATTTTCTCTACACGATATGCATCTGCACTACGGAAAATGGAGCCTATATTATTTAAACTACGTACATTATCCAATACGATGACCAGCGGCGTTTTTTTACTTTCTTTAAAACCTTGAGTGGAAAGGCGATCCAGTTCTTCGTTTAGGAGTTTTCTCATTTTTCAAATATAAGAAGATGTCTTTATGGAATGTACTCAAAGAATTTAAGTGTTTTGAATATTCTATTTTAAATGAGTCCCACAAAGGCCATTATTATTCCTCTTTCGCGCAAGCGGAATACAAATCAGCGCATAAAAAAAGGACGAGCTTAAAGCTGTCCTTTTTTATATATGTTGAGCTATCTCCTACAAGTTCACTGCAGGACAGTTACAACTCCATCTGTCTTTTTTACATAAGAAATCAATTCCAAGTGTAATCTGATGAAAACCACCATTAGCAAAGCGAATATCTCCAAACTGATAACTGTAGTTATATCCAAAGGTAAACTCATTGTACTTGATTCCAAAAATAGGAGAAAGAAGAGATAAATTTTGTTCTTGAACGCTATTGCCATCCAGATATTCAGCACCGTCAAAACTCTGTCGGTAGGAAAGTCCCATGTAAAGAACGCTGTTATCATTAAGGTCATAATAAGCCTTTGCGTTAATGTCCACAAATTGCTCAGCAGTACGATCGGTACGCTGATACAAAAAAGATGGCTCAAATTGCCAGTCGCTATTGCGTGGTGCAAAAAGGTACCCTAACGTTGTTAAGTAACGACGCTGGTTGTTGCTTTCAAAACCTTCAGAATAAATCTCCCGGTTCTGAAAAACGGCGTTTTTAACTGTGAAATGCGCATAAAACTCTTTATAGAAATAAGACATCCCTATATCTACATTTAAATAGGTGTCACTTCTCATAACGCCAGTGATGATGGGATCAAAATCAGAACGATCAAAGTCAGACTCATCAAGTCTACTTTGCACCATACCAGCACTCATCCCAAAAGAAAGACGGTTCAGATCTTCATAACCACCGCCTACTTGAAGGTGGTATGCATAGGAGAGGTAAGCACCTGTTTGGGAGTGAAACCCATTTTTGTCATTAAATAAGATAGCCCCTACACCACTATTCTCTCCAACTCCTGTGTTAAAACTCAATGTCTGTAAATTAGGAGCGTCTGCCTGATCAAACCATTGCTGTCTAACGGTACCTCTTATTTTACCACAAGCTGCGGCACCTGCCATAGATGGGTGAATAAGATAATAATTATCAGTTAAATAATCTAAATAAACTGGAACACCTTCTTGTGCAATGGCCATTTGACCACTAAAAACGACAGCGAGTACAATGAATAGTTTCTTCATGTTTAGTTTTATGTGACTTACTAATGCCCAAAAGCATTAAAATTGTTTTATCTGTTGTATTGCTTTGTAAATTACCTCAAAATGAAACAAAAACTTGTTTGCGTGCATTTTAAAACAATCCACTATTTTTTAAAAGTCAATTAAGATTCGAAAAGTCCCAAATATATAAATTTTTGGTATAGGATTATGATTAATACGAATTATGTTCGATCAGTATAGCATTAATCCCATAATAAAGACCCGATTATTCCTGTTATCGATTATAAAATACCATTTATAGTTATTATCGATGATTTAAATGACCTGTTATCCTTATCGCTAAGCTTATCTTTGTAATTAAGTTTAAAAATTATGGACAAGCATCAAATAAATATAATTTCTACCAGTAATGAAGCGATCATTAAATTTGAAAGCAATCATTTTCTTGTAAAAAATCACAGTTACGAATTTAAAAATATTGATGAGGCAAAATCTTCTCCTCTTGCGCAACAATTATTTTACCTGCCTTTTGTGAAAACGGTTTATATAGCGCAAAATTTTATCGCTATAGAACGTTACGACATCGTTTCCTGGGAAGACGTACAAAATGAAATTTCAGAACAAATACAAGAATATCTGAATAGCGGCAAACCTCTTGTGAAAACTGATGGTGAAAAAAAGAAAGTGCCAGTAACCGTTTATGCTGAAGCAACACCTAATCCAAATTCGATGAAGTTTGTAGCAAATAAAAAACTTACCGTTAATAGCAAAGAGTTTAAAAGCATCAATGACACTGAGGCAGACACATTATCTAGAGGTTTGTATTCATTTCCTTTTATCAAAGAACTTTATGTTGATGAAAACTATATTTCTATTCAAAAACACGATGTGACTACTTGGGAGGAAGTTACTCATGAAGTACGTTCTTTTATTAGAGAAACTCTAGAAAGTGGTAAAGAAATAGGAGAAACAAAATACCAAAGTACTGCTATAGTTAAAGAAAAAGGAGAATCTGTGGACTTACCTAAATTTGAAAATCTAGACAATATCTCTAAGAAAATAGTTGAAATCCTAGACGAGTATATCAAACCAGCAGTAGCTAGTGATGGTGGTAATATAGTTTTTGAAGGTTATGAAGAAAGTAATGGCGAGGTGCGTGTGATCCTTCAAGGAGCATGCAGCGGCTGTCCTTCTTCTACCATGACCTTACGTAATGGAATTGAAAGTATGCTTAAAGAAATGATCCCAGGTAAAATAGAGCGAGTAGTTGCACTAAACGGATAAGTATTGTGAGTTTTATAACTGAGAATAATAAAACGTACAATCAACGAATTTTTTGAGGTAATTGAGGTGTTAGTTAACGGCGATACAAACTTGTAAAAAGCGACCAATAATGTGGTTGCGCATGATTTTAAAAGCATAAAATCTGTTTAGCGTCAATGAGCAAATTGATATCGTAAAAAACAGTAAAATTTCTGGGTATCGCTTGAATGAAAAAAATACTTTAAACGTAAAATGATTCTACCCAGCCTTAAACTCTTTGAGATAAAAAGGTTCAAAATAAGCAACATCTTCGGTGTCCTTTATTTTGAACTTTTCTATGGCAAGATCACAAATAGTCAGGGCTGTAGGATTTGAAGTTATATATGCATGCTGCTCTTCTTTTATCAAATCTCTAAATTTTTCGACTCCTGTCCCTATAAAAGTGACTTTTCTGTCAAGGATTGGATCGTTTACCTCAGTAGTGCGAAATTGAGAAAAAGTTCCTCCATCCAATAGTATTGCAGACACCCTTTGTACTTGATCGTCGCCATGAAAAACAGAAGCATAAACTTCCATCCTTCTTGCGTCTAGCATTGCTATGGTTATGCCGGATGCGGTATTTTGCTTGCTCAAGGATTTTAAAGTACTTATCGCAATCATAGGAATTTCTAAGGCATAGCACAATCCTTTTGCAGAAGCGACACCTATACGCAATCCTGTGTAAGAGCCAGGTCCTTCACTAACTGCAACAGCATCAAGGTCTTTTGTCGAGAAATTATTGCGTGTTAGAATATCTTTGATATATACATGTAAACGTTCTCCATGGCTGTATCCATCACTATTATCTTCTAATAAGTCAAGACAGTTGAGAACTCCATACTTATTTTCAAAACCTCCGTTCTCTAAGGCTAATGCTACAGAACAATTGGTAGATGTAGTTTCTATGCATAAAACTAAAGACATAACTATTGTTCTTTGCCTTCTTCTGAAGTTGTTTCTATGGACTCTTTATCGTTTTTTGAATTTACAAGCTTTCCTGAGTTTAAAGTTTTCGTGACCGTTCGATAAGGTCCTGTGATAACTTTTTCCCCTTTTTCAAGTCCCGTAAGCACCACTATATTTTTATCATCTTGAATACCTGTAGTAACCACTCTTAATTTTGCTTTGCCATTTTCTTCTAAATAAATACATTCAAACTTTTGCTCGCTCATTGAAATATCTCTAGATTTTATTTTGCTCTCTGTAGTATCGTTCTTGATAACGATAGAACTAATCGGTATGGCAATAACACCTTTATTTTCTCTAGTAACGATATCAACAGTAGCAGTCATCCCTGGTTTGAAAGGGCTATAATTTTCACTTTTCCCTTCTATGAGTTCTTGGTAACTTTTTGGTAAGATTCTTACTTTTACTTTAAAGTTAGTTACTTGATCGGCACTTAATGTTCCAGTGGCTGTATTTGCAATTTCAGTTACCTGTCCTTTAAATTTTCTTTTTAAATAAGCGTCTACCTCAACTATAGCCTTATCTCCTACCTGTATCTTTACAATGTCATTCTCATTAACATCTACTTCAACTTCCATTTGAGAAAGATCTGCAACCCGCAGTAATTCTGTCCCTGCCATTTGTTGCGTTCCTACTACTCTTTCCCCTAACTCTACAGCCAGTAGTGATATAGTTCCTGTCATGGGCGCAAAAATGCTGGTGCGTGCTAGATTATCTGTGGCTTCATTAACTGTTGCTCCAGCACTTTTAACTGAAAAATAGGCAGATCGCTCTGCTGCTTTTGCTCTTTCATAAGATGCTGTAGAAGTATCAAACTCTGACTGTGAGATAACTCCTTTATCAAAAAGCTGTGAAGCTCGTTGAAAATTTGCTTTCGCTTCAACAAGACTTGCTTTTGCTTGCTCGAATCCTGCTTTTGTATTAGCCAAACCTGCTCTAGACCTATTCACACTAGATTGTAATAAATCTGGATTAATTTTAGCTAGAAGATCTCCTTTTTGAACGGCTTGTCCTTCTCTTATAGGTAATTCAATGATTTCTCCAGGGACTTCAGGCGATATACTTACCTCCACTTCTGGTTTAATCTTACCTGTAGCGCTTACCGTCTCTGTTATATCCATAGTGGCAACGTCCATTACTTCCACAGGAATTCCTTCATCACTGTTTGCGGCAACTATTTTGTATCCAAAATAACCCAACACCGAAACAGTGATTAAAATTGCTATAATAATTATCCCCTTCTTCATGATTATTTGATTTGTAACTTTATAACTTTAACTCGTTAACTGGTACGCCAAAATAAAGCTCCAATACTTTTAAATTAAATATATATTGGTATTTTGACTGGATTACTTGATTCTCTGCACTTACCACTAATTGTCTGCTTTGTTCAAAATCAAAGGCATTGAGCAATCCTACGTTATATCTTTCTTGAGAGTATTCAAAAGCCGTTCTTCTGGCTTCTAACGTTTTCAATGAACTTCCGTAAGCTACTTTAGAACCCTCAGCATCTGTATAAGCTCTATATACTAGTGCTTCCAAATCTAATTTTGCTTGTTGTTCAGCAAAATTTGCGCGTTCTAAATTTATTTCTGCTCGATCTACTTGATTGCGCACAGAAAAACCGTTAAAAACAGGAACGTTAAGAGATAGACCATAAGAAATACCATCTAACAAATACAATTGATCTGTGATATCTAGTTGTGTATCTTCCTGTGCGGCTGTATTATAACTAAAAAACCCAGATACTGTAGGAGAGTAACCTGATCTAGCAATCAATAGATCTTGGCTAGAAAGTTTTTTGTTCATTTCAGCTATCTTAATCTCACTACGTGTATCTAATGCGTTGTTAACCACTTGATCTACATCGTTGTCTAAAATACTTGCCACTGGCAATGAATAATCCATTTCTACTACATCAAAATTCTCATAATCTTCTACCATGAGCAATTGCGCTAAATTTAATTTTGAGATAGCAAGACTATTTTGTGCCGTTATAATCTGTTGATTTTCATTTTCATAAGTAGCTTTAATTTCTAATAAATCACCTCTAGGTAAAGAACCTGCTTCAACTAGATTTTCAGTTTGCTTGATTTGAGAATTAGTAACCTCATGCTGCATTAATAATACTTGTAGATTATCTCTATTAAAAAGAACATTCAAGTAGGTGTTTGCCACGTTAAGCGCTGTATTATCAATTAAATTTTGTAATCTATAATCTGCCGCTTCTGCAGATAAACCTGCTCGTTTGAACTGTCTAAAACTTCTCAATCCATCAAATATTGTCAAGTTTGAATTCACTCGTGCAGAAAGGTTGGTTCTTTTATCGTTTTCAAAACCTGTTACCGGGTTGAACTGGAAACCTTGAGAAACATTTCTTGATGCAGATAAGTTCAGCGAAGGTAAAAAGTTGCCTAAGGCGTCTCTTTTTTCTACAACTGCAACCTCTTTATCTAGTTCTCCGTTTTTTATAGAGATGTTCTTATCAATGGCCTGCTGGATACATTCTTGTAAAGTCCATCCTTTATTCTGTTGCGCTTCTGCGTAAGCAAAACTAAAAATAACAATACTGTAAATTATTAACTTCTTCATAATATGATTGTGTCTATATGTAGATTTAAGATGTGATTTGTTACAAAAAATATTAACCTCCGTAACCTCCACGTCCAGAAGGTACTTTTAAAGCGTTCCAAACTTTAATTTGTTCCCCTTCTTTTACTCCAGAAAGCACTTCAACATGAATACCGTTGCTCAATCCCAGCTTTATATCACGGCGTTTGAATTCTTGATCACCTGTCTCTATTTCTACAAAAGGCTTTTTAGTCTTTGAATCGTATTGTACTAATGCTTCTTTGATACTCAATACATCATCTCTTCTATCTAAGATAATGCTTGCATTTGCACTTAATCCCGCTCTAATGAAAGTGGAGTCTTGCGATGCTTTAAGCGTTCCTTTAATGGCAAATTGAATTGCTCCGTTTTCTGCGATTCCTTTAGGCGCCACATAATCTAAAATGGCGTCAAATTTTTTATTGTCAAAAGCACCCACTGTAATTTCTAATGCCAGACCTTCTTTAATTTTTCCTACTTCGCTCTCATCTACTTTACCTTCAAAAATCATTTTATTCACATCGGCAATCATTGCTATAGCGGTACCTTCATTAAAGTTATTTGCTTCAATCACTTGATTCCCTTCTTTTACGGGAACGTCTAGCACCATTCCAGAAACTGTTGCACGTATGGATGTTTGTGCATAATTCCCTAGCCCGGCCGTAGTTCCTGTTCTTATAATGTCATAGTTTTGCTGTGCACCAGTAAGGTTTACTTGCTCTTGCTTATACCGCTGTAAGGCGTTATTATAATTGTTTTGAGCAAGGTCAAACTCGTTTGCTGCAACAACACCTTTATCAAAAAGGGCTTTCTGTCTGTTGTAAATAGCCTTTTGATTATCAAGAGCCAGTTTTGCAGTTTCTACTGATGTTCTTGCCCCTTCAATATTATTTTTTGCATTTGTTAAAGAGGATACATTAGGTACTACTTTAATATCTGCAATAAGGTCTCCAGCTTTTACAAAATCTCCAGCTTCCACATGAATTTTGTCAATAACACCAGAGATGTTAGGTTTGATATTTACCTCTTCTTTAGGCACAATATTTCCTGTGGCCACTGTCTCTTTAATAATGGTTTCGATAGTAGGTAGCTCTGTCAAATAGGAAATGGGATCTTCCTGATCTTTTTGCCAGATGTAATAAATCCCTAACATTGATAGTAAGAGAATGATGATTAGGGTGATGACTGTTCCTGTGCGTTTCATTGGGGTTGCTTAATTGTTATTCTGTTCTTAATGCATCTACTGGCTTCATAGTAGTTGCTCGTGATGCTGGTATAAATCCAGCGAGTAATCCTGAGATAGTTAATATGATTAAGGCTATAATAATTACAATAATATTTACTGATGGATTAACAAAATTATCTACAGGACCGCTTTGATCTAGTATATAATTCATAACCCAAATCAACCCAGCTGCAAAAGCAATTCCAGCAAGACCAGAAATCAAGGTTAACACAATTGATTCCTGAAGAATTTGCGCTTTTATGTTCCATGGTGTTGCTCCTAATGCTCTGCGCACACCTATTTCGTTAGTGCGTTCTTTAACTACAATAAGCATGATATTACTTATACCTATGCCGCCAGAGAGCAGCACTAAAGCGCCAACAAAATACCCTACAAAGGCAAGTATGTCAAACAACCCATTAAACTTTGCAAATTCCTCAGCAACATCATTATTCCCTATAGCTCTATTATCTGTAGGATGAACACCGTGTTGTTCCTTCATAATACCAATAACCTGCTCTTTGATGGCCGTTATACTAATACCATCATAGGCTGTTAGTGTCATCCACCTTACATCATCTGCAGAGTTGAACGCTTTTCCAAAAGTGGTAAAAGGAACAAAAATAGTATTTGCTTCTTCTTCACTATCTCCATTTGTATTGGGATTATCAAAAACGCCCACTACCTTAAAGTTCACCCCTTGAAGCGTTATATAAGTACCTATAGGCTCTTCCCCTATATCGTATAATGACTTTACAACGTCTACACCGATTACGGCACTTTTCATTTCTTTCTGGATATCAGAATAGCTGAGCCATCTTCCCTTTAGAATATCCATATATTGTTGCTCGATAATTTCTGGATAATCCCCATTTACCTGAAAAGCACCAGTTTTCTCATTACGAGTTACGTTATTGGAACCTCGATAACCACCCAGCTGTTGTCTAGGAGACACATATTTTAAAGCAGGCAATTTTCGTTTAAGCGCCTCTACATCTGCCAGTTTAAATTGTATTCTACGGCCTTTGTTCATTCCTTTATAAGGAATAGAGGTACTTTGTCCCCAAATGTACATAGTGTTCGTTGCCTTATCTGCAAATTGAACATTTACACCTGTTCTTAAACCATTAGTTAGAGCGAGTAAAGCGACGAGAATAAAAATTCCCCAAAAAACTCCAAACGCAGTAAGCAACGTCCTCAATTTATTTGCATTGAGCGCTTCTAATATTTCGTTCCATCTATCTCTACTAAACATACTATTCGTCTCTTAAGGCTTCAATAGGTTTGATATTTGCTGCTCGTCTTGCGGGTATAAAACCAGCTATTGCTCCAGCTATTACAAGAATGATTACTGTAGTAATAGAAGTTGTAAAATCAACTGTAGGATTATTAATAAAATCATTTTGAATGTACGGCGCGGCTATTTCCAGCAGTCCCACCCCTAAAAACAAACCTATCAATCCTGCAGTACTTGTAATGAATATAGATTCCTGTATAATCATCATAATTATCTCGCTAGGCAGTGCTCCTAAGGCTTTTCTAATTCCTATTTCCTTAGTGCGCTCTTTTACTACGATCAACATAATATTCCCAACACCCACTACCCCAGCAATAATAGTTCCTAACCCTATAAACCAAAACACGGCTTTTATGGTATCTATTAAATCAAAGTAAGGTTTTGCTTGTTCTAATGAATCACTTACTCTTATGGCGACTCTATCATCTGGTGCAACTACAAATCTCGTTCTTAAATCTTGTTCAATGGATGCTGCCATTTGAGCGCCTAATATTGCCGTCTCATCAAAGTCTTTACCCATATTAACTGTATATGCGATGCGGTTGATGTTTTGCCCTTGATTAAAAACCTTTTGAGCTGTTGTCACGGGAATGAACAACCTTGACTCTTCTCTTGTTCCACCTGGGTCTGTATAAACACCTACTACCGTAAAGTTAATATTGTTATTCACCAATATAATTTCTCCTATGGGATCCGTATCAGGAAACAGGTCTTCTTTCATTTGATAGCCTATAATAGCTACTTTACGAGATTCTGCTATGTCTGATTCCGCTATAAAACGACCATAGGCCAGTGTTGCGTTTTCTATAAATTGTTGATCTGCATAAACACCTTCTATGCGGTACCTTCCTTGTTTATCTTTATAATTGACCTGTCCTCCCCAATTGCTGTAAAGACTCGTTTTATATTCTATTTGATCCTCGTATTTGTTATTGAGACTTTCATAGTCTGCATTGGTCATTTGAAGTCTGCGACCAGGATTAAGACCCTTGTATTCTTTGGTAGTTGTTCTTGTAGTTATTTGAATGCGGTTTGTTGCATCATTAGAGAACTGTTCTCTTACGCCATTTGCTATCCCTGAAGAAACGCCCAATAGAATCACTAAAATAAAAATTCCAGAAGCGACAGATAAGCTGGTTAAAAAAGTACGGAGCTTGTTCTTACTTATAGTATCGAAGATCTCTTGCCAGCGCTCTAGATTAAACATAGGCAGATGCCTTTATTTGATTTACCAGAGTGTCGTCTATAATTCTACCATCTTTAAGATTCACGATACGCTTTGTCATTTGAGCGATATCTGGTTCGTGAGTAACGACTAATATAGTGCGACCTTCTTCATTTATTCCTTGAATAAGCTCCATCACTTCACAGGAAGTTTTAGTGTCAAGCGCTCCTGTAGGCTCATCAGCTAGAAGAACTTTAGGATCACTGGCCAGAGCTCTAGCAATAGCCACACGTTGCTTCTGACCGCCAGAAAGCTGATTGGGCAAATGGTCAGCCCAGTCTGCGAGACCTACTTTTTCTAAGTAGTGCATGGCCTTTTCATCTCGTTCCTTGCGACTTACTTTTTGATAATACAGTGGTAAGGCTACATTATCAAGAGCATTTTTATAACTGATCAAATTAAAAGACTGAAAAATAAAACCTAAAAACTTATTGCGGTATTGAGCGGCAATTTTTTCATTCAGATTTTTAATAGGAGTATTGTCTAGGTTATAGGAACCACTATCTGCTTCATCTAACATCCCAAGAATATTAAGAAAAGTAGACTTACCAGAACCAGAAGAACCCATAATTGAAACGAGCTCGCCTTCCTTTACAGAAAAATCAATGCCTTTTAAAACATGCAAAGACGTATTTCCTGTCTTATAGGATTTATGTAAATCTGTAATTTCGATCATGGTTAGTGTTTAAAGTACCTGTATTAAACAGGCTATTTAACTAGACCACAAATTTCAGCACTTGTTACACTAATTCTTGTAATAAAATGTTAATTCCTTAGAGATTGGAAACGATTCAGATTTAACCTGAATTTAAACAATAGAATTATCCTTCTATTTGATCAGATTTCTTTTGTGTACTTCTGTAGATCATATAAATTATTGCGCCCACTAGAATATAAGGGAATGCCATTAAGTAAGTAATCCCACTGTTCAATCCTTCGGCTGCTGCAGTGTCTCCCGAGCCTTCTATAACGGCACGACACATGGCACATTGCGCTTTCGCGAAAGCAGAAAAACCAAAAACAAAAATTATAAAAAGTAGTTTTTTCATAGTTATTTATTAGTAGTAAGGCTGCATAAAAACATACACTAAAACACCCGAAATTGCAACATATAACCAAATGGGGAATGTCCAACTGGCAATTTTTTTATGTTTTTCAAACTTTTTATTCAGGGAAAAGTAAATGGTATAGAGTACTAATGGCAAAATAATTGCACAAAGAACTATGTGACTCACTAGAATGAAAAGATACAAGTATCTCAAAGGCGCATCTGAAGGATAGACCACAGACTCATTACTTATTTTAGAAATTACATAGCTTACAAGAAATAAGGCACTGAGTAAAAAAGCAGTTGTCATAACCCATCTATGTGCTATTCGGTTTTGTTTTTTAATCAACACGTATCCTGTAACTAATAAGACGGCTGTCATCCCGTTAATAACAGCATGGAGAAGTGGAAGCTGACCAGACTCGACACCTAGAAAGTTGAAATGCACTGGCATAACCATCAATACGACGACCACTAATGGGACTAGTATAGAGATGACTATAATTATCGCTGGACCTCTTTTTTCTAACATATATTACTTATTTAAAAGTGTTTCTGCATCTTCAATAATTTCCTGAATTTGAGCAGGTATTTCATTTTCCTGGACTCCATTATATTGATAGATCCAGTTTTCATTATCCTTATCTATGCGTACTTTACGGGAACGTATATAGCCTTCACTATCTACTAAAGCAAAATTACCACTATGCTCAAAGCGAATGTCTTCATTATCACTTTCTGACACGTAAGAATTAAATCCTTCACGACTTAACTTATAGGTGTTTTCTTTATTTCCAGTAAGAAAATACCAGTTATTATTTGCGTCATACTTCTGAGCATACTTTTTTAAAACAGGCGGCGTATCGTGTTCTGGATCTATAGTTATGGAAACAGTTCTGAAATCTTTCTGAGATTTAAGTGACTCGCTTATTTTAGACATGTTCATACTCATGGGTGTACAAATAGTTGGACAAGTGGTAAAAAAGAAGTCTATTACGTATACTTTACCAAGAAGGGAATCATTTGTTATGGTGTCTCCTAATTGATTCACAAACTTAAAGTCAGGTACTTTATTGAATTTTTTTAGAAACTTATCTGCTACAGGCGTGCGATGTTCTGATCTATTGCTATCTACGATCTTATCCTTTTTTACGTAATGAATGACATTTGTTACCGCAAAGTATCCAAAAATAATAATGACAATCCCAAGACCTATATAATATGGTGTATCCTTTTTCTTACTCATCTTTTTGAATTTTTTCGTCTCTATTTTTCTTAAAAGCAAATCTATATTCAGCGAGAAGTACTCTCATATCGTCCATCATCCTTTTATTTAAATTTGCTATAAGGTAAGTATCATACCCATATAAAATTCCTAACTCTTCGTCATCAGAGCGACCTCTTAATGATAGCTGTTTATCGACTACAAACGCGTGCTCTGAAGATAGATCACTATTAAGACTAAGATCAGACTGGAATGATGAAAATAGCTCTTTTATCGCATCCTGCTTGCCTACCAGAAAATGCCAATCGGCAAGATCAGTCGTTTCGGCCATTTGCGCTTTAATTTCTTCAATGTCTTGTATGCCTTCCTGTGGTAAAATACTGATCATTTGAAAACTGTCAAATTGATGAAAATCTTTGTAAATTTTTTCATTGATATTGGAAACATAACCTAAACGACTATATGGTTTATCTCCTAAAAATGTAATAATGGAAACACTATCACTAAGCTGTATGCTTTTACCCTCCAACGTTTTGAACGCCGTTAACTCAGAAACATTCTCCGTTACTATAGGTAAGGTTTTAAAATGATGTTCACCGTTTAAAAAAAACAGATACGTAAGTAATGGTAAAGCAAATAATATAAGCAATACACTAACTATAGCTACTCTGCTAGTTTGTTTAATTCCTTCGGCTTTGGGGAGATCTGACATAATTTGATGTGGTAATTTTTTTCAAAATAAGGTATAAAAAAGGACGGCAAAACCGTCCTTTCTTTATATAGCCCTAGTCGTCATTAAAAGTCTGTACTTACAGCGGCATCTCTATACACTTGGTAGATATAATCACCCTCTACTAGTAAAATAGCCATTAAATAAATAATAAGGAAGACTGCCGACCATACTACTGCTCTTCTTAGCCCACTTGTTTCATCTCTCATGTGCATGAAGTCCCATGTAATGTAGTAAGCCTTCACTAACGTTAGTATAATAAATATCCAGTTTAAGTATTTAAGAGCTAGAAAAGTTCCATTAAGAACATCTGGTTTGATATAGCCTAAAGCTACTTCTACTATAGTAATCAAAGAAAGGAATACAAGTACTCCCCAAATCTTTTGAGTGTTAGATTTAAACTTAACAAGACCTCTAAAGATCTCTAATTTATGTTCTGTGTGCCCTTCGGTATGTGATACGTGATCTGCCATTTTAATATCTTAAAAAATTATACTAGGTAAAAGAATGTAAATACAAATACCCAAACTAAATCTACAAAATGCCAATAAAGACCTACTTTTTCAACCATTTCATAACTACCTCTTCTTTCATAAGTTCCTAAAAGAACATTGAAGAAAACAAGCAAATTAAACACGACCCCAGAAAAAACGTGAAAACCATGAAAGCCTGTAATAAAGAAAAAGAAATCTGCAAATAGTGGTGCTCCGTATTCATTTTCTGAAAGATTAGCTCCTTCTACTACTCCTACAGCTTCCTTGTTAAGTTTTACTAAAGCATCAGCTCTAGACAGAACTACTTTCTCGCTTGCACCAGTTTCTGGATTAACCTCTATTTTCTGTGTTCTAATCGTAACATTAGGATTTGCTGCAAAACCATTTTTAACTTCCTCAATGGTGTAAGTAGCGTTATAATCACCAGAAGACTCAAACCAGATTCCTTTACTGTTTCCATAAGGGACTACGTCTCTAGGTCCTATTTGTGTGAAATCCTCTAAAGCCACTCGTTTACCTGTTTCTACATCTAGAAACTGAAGTATGTTACCGCCTTTTGTTTTTACAGCTCCATATTCACCATTGATAAAGTTTTTCCATTCCCAAGCTTGTGAACCTACGAATACCATACCACCTATTACAGTAAGTAGCATATAAAAAGCTACTTTTTTTCTATCCATTTGATGTCCCGCATCTACTGCAAGAACCATAGTCACCGAAGAACCGATAAGAATAAAGGTCATCAGAGCCACGTAAAACATGGGTGCATCTGTGCCGTGAAGAAATGGGAAGTGATTGAACACCTCATCTGCAAGTGGCCATTCTTCCATAAATTTAAATCTCGAAAAACCGTAAGCTGCAAGAAAGCCTGAAAATGTTAGCGCATCCGAAAGGATAAAAAACCACATCATCAATTTTCCATAGCTGGCATTAAGTGGTCTAGTGCCACCTCCCCATTTTTCCTCTTCCGTGCCAGTAGCAGCTACTGTTGTATCCATAACTTTAGATTAGTTGTAAGTTGTTGCAAAAATAGGTTAAAAAATATCTTTAGCAAAAACTAAAAACAGAAGAAGAAAAATCCATAGCACATCTACAAAGTGCCAAAAAATTGCTCCTAGTTCGAAACCTAACATTTCTTGCTTAGAATATTTTTTAGTAACCGCCTTAAAAGTTATGACTGTCAACGCTATAAGTCCGGCTACAATATGTGCCAAATGCGCCATAACCATAATATAAATAAAAGAGCCTGCTACACTGCTCCCTTTACCAGTAAAAAAAATACCTGCGTCAGTGAGCGAACCAAAAGCTATAAATTGCATAGCAACAAAGACAGATCCTAACAAGAAAGTAATAGATGTAAATAATGAGGCACCAGATATATTATTACTTTTCAAACTTTTCTTAGCAAGAAACAACGTTAGGGAACTCAACAAAATCACCCCTGTACTATAAAAGAATTCTGATGGAAGATTTACTTCTACCCAATCTCTTCGGCTGCTGCTTATGATATATGCACTAGTTAAACCTGCAAACATCATGATTAAACTCATGATCGCAAACCACATCATCTGTATCTTGGAACGGGCGATTTTTTCTTTTATGGGTAATTGCGTTAAATCTATCATTTTATCTTAAAAATTTATCCACCACGTAGATGATTTGTATAAGTGTGATATAACTCACACTCACTAGCATTAATTTCTTTGCAATAGCATTACTACGTTCCTTATAGAGCTTTACAGCATAATACAGAAACCACACCCCTAACAGTGCAACAATAAAAGCGCTATACGGAGTCATATATAATTCTCCTGTAACTCCAAAAACTGGAACTAAAGAAACCATAACTGTCCATATCGTGTACAATATAATTTGAATAGCAGTGCCTTTATTTGCTGATCCTGTCGGTAACATTTTAAACCCACCCGCTTTATAGTCGTCCTCGAGCATCCATCCTATCGCCCAAAAGTGAGGGAATTGCCAAAAGAATTGTAACATAAACAAGGTTCCTGGTTCAATACCAAAACTCCCACTAGCCGCAACCCATCCTAACATGTAAGGGATAGCACCTGGAAAAGCACCTACAAACACACAAAGCGGCGTTCTAGTTTTCAATGGCGTATAAACTGCTGCATAAAGCACAATACTCAATGCACCAAAAAAAGCAGTTGCAAAATTGATAAGAAACAACATGTAGATACCACTTACCGCCATGAGCAGTCCATAAATCCATGCATTCTGTGGTGAAATCCTACCTGTAGGCAAGGGCCTATTTTTTGTGCGTTTCATCAACGCGTCAAGATCTTTCTCTATAATCTGGTTGAATACATTCGAAGAGCCTACTAAAAAATACCCTCCTACACAAAGCAGCAGTACGGTCCACCAGTCGTAGCTTTCGGCACCTAAAAAATATCCTGCAACCGAGGAAAACACTACGACTATAGATAGCCTAGGTTTAGTAATGTCTAGGTAGTTTTTGATTACACTAGAAGGATTTTCTATGACATTTACTCGACTCAAAAAAACAGTTTTTAAAGATTTGCAAAGATACTTCACAACTCCTTTGTAGCAAAGGTTTTAAAAAGCTTTCGGTCATAAAGGAATCACAAGATAAATTCTCCTGATCTATAGAGAGATACTGGTTTTTTTTAGTGAAGTAAGATAAATAAAGTGCTCGAAAGTTTCTTACAACAGATTAAACTTCCTCTTCTGGACTTCAATTTAAGTATAATGCGCTTTTAAAAACACATCGCTGAAGATTTCTCAACAAAAAACCTATGAGATTAGAATTGCGCTCGATTTTTTGAGCTTCAGAACTGGCATATATTTTGGCACTACATTCTTTGTCAGTCCTTTGATTAAAATATCGAACTGCTCCTTAAGAGCACATTCAGTTGTTTTAGAATGAATCCCACTGCTGGAAAAAGAAACTGGTTTTCAAGATTCATCTTGAATAAAAAGTCTATTCGTAAAAAAAGAAAACTCAGATAAGTTTTACTTTTTTACTTTTATAAAATCACAAATTAATTTTAATTCTTTTTTCTCAACTTTATTACTCCGATACCTATAGCTGCAATGATAGCTATAACTATTCCAGGAATAGGCGCTTCAGCATCTTCCACTGTTTCAGCAAAGCCTGGCTGCGCATAAGCGATTGTTGTTGCAATCATTAAAATTGCTAAAACTAAGTATTTTTTATTTTTCATTATTTATTACAAAAACATTAATAACCATCTTATAATTCAAAAAGAAAATTTAATTTTTTCAATTGAATGCCTTAAACAAATTTAATTTTTTTTGTTGAATCCGCAAGTTTTTGTTAAATATTTTTTTATTTGATCCAATTAACACAAGTTTTGTTGCCATTTCGAAATAAACTGTTTCATAAGAGAATTAATAATTCTTTTATAAAACCAAACTTCCAAAAACTCAACCGACTAAAAATCACACTAAAACACCTCTAAAAATGAACACATTATCTAAATCTCATCCCAAACTTTAAGTTCAACAAACTCGATACAACATACGAGGATAAGGAGTCTGTCTTTTATTTAAAAAACAAAATTAACTATTTTTCCAGGCACAACTATTGCTTTTTTAACCGTTTTCCCTTCTAGTTGTTCTTTCACTTTCTCATTTGAAAGAACCATTTTTTCCAATTCGTCTTTAGACATAGCCACCGGTAAATCCAGTGTAAATTTCATCTTACCATTAAAGGAGATGGGATACGTCTTGGTGCTTTCTACGAGATGCTTCTCATCAAAAACTGGGAAAGGCACTTCACTGATAGATTCCTTGTTCCCTAATAAAGACCATAGTTCCTCAGCGATATGAGGAGCATAGGGTGATACCAGAATAGCAAGCGGTTCTAGCACCTCACGACTGTTGCATTTTTGAGCGGTGAGCTCATTTACAGCAATCATAAAACTACTCACACTTGTATTAAAAGAGAAGTTCTCTATGTCTTCTTGTACTTTCTTAATCGTTTTGTGCAAGGTCTTCCTGCTGTCTGGAGAAGCTTTCTCATCGCTTACAAAGAATCCTGCATCATTGTGATAGAGTTTCCAAAGTTTTTTCATAAAACCATATACTCCGGTGATGCCTGCCGTATTCCACGGCTTAGCCTGTTCTAATGGTCCCAAAAACATCTCGTACAACCGCAACGTATCTGCTCCATACTGCTCACAGATATCGTCAGGGCTCCAAACATTAAGTTTAGATTTTGACATCTTCTCAACTGGCCTAACTGTCTCTAAATTTTGTTCCAAAACTATAGCCTCTTTGTAATCTGAAAAGAATGGATCTGATTTGAATTTTTCAAAATCAATTTCATTATTTGGCTTAACATGATTCACATTTAACCTCAGTGCTTTATAATTATAGACTATACTATAAGGAAGGCTGTCAATTTCATCTGGTTCTAAATCGTTATTATCATCAAAATTGGACTTTACATATTGCCATAACAAATTCTTTTTGGTAGGGTCATGAACATCTTCCTTGTACACTTGCTCATCAACTACCTCTTTGTGACTACTCGCTGTAAACACATCTGCTCTAGAATCTTTATTTACACTATCGTAAAGCAAGTCTCTAGAGACTAACAAGTTCGTCTTGTTCAGTTTCATAGGTAAGCTAACAGAAACCTTTATTTCATTATTACTATTTTCGTATTTCTTACTAGTTTTATATATTTTAATATTCGTAATATGTAACACAACAGCACTCTCCCCCAAAATCATCCCTTGATTGATCATCTTTTTAAACGGTTCTTCTACGGTGACTTTTCCTAAGTCGTGCAATAACTTCACCCAAAACCTGCTGTACAACAAGTGCCCGGTCGCGTGCTCACTTCCTCCTATATATAAATCTACATTTTCCCAGTATTCTTGTGCTTCTTTAGAGAACATCTCGTTCTCATTGTTTGCATCCATATACCTAAACATATACCAAGAACTTCCTGCCCAGCCGGGCATGGTATTCAATTCTAATGGAAACAGGTCCTCACGGCCGTCATTATTAGAAACCACTTTATTTTCATTGGTACACCAGCTCCATGCGGCTGCCCGACCTAAGGGCGGTGCACCATCTTCCGTTGGTACATATTCATCCACTTCTGGTAAAACAATAGGCAAATGTTTGCGGTCTATCATTTGTGGTAATCCATCTTTATAATATACGGGAAACGGTTCTCCCCAATAACGCTGCCTAGAAAACACGGCATCCCGCAATCGGTAGTTGGTCTTCCCTTTTCCAGCCCCTATTTCTTCTAGTTTTTCAATCGCCACAGCCATGGCACCAGATGTATAACTCATCCCGTTTAAGAAATCACTGTTACAAATAGGTGTTTTATCTTTAGGTGTGTAAGCTTCTTCAGTAATATCTATACCGTCAAAAATATTTTTAATCACAGGCATTCCTTCCTGACCAGCAAAAAAGTTAGCAAATGCATGATCACGCTCATCACCGCAGGGAACTGCCATTACGGCTCCGGTTCCATATCCTGCAAGCACATAATCACCTATCCAAACAGGCACAAGAGCACCACTTAATGGGTGCGTAGCATAAGCTCCCGTAAACACGCCGGAAATGGTCTTCACATCTGCCATGCGTTCTCTTTCTGATCGTGCAGCCGTTGCTTTTTTGTAAGCTTCTACCGCCTGTGTTTGCGCTGGCGTAGTAATAAGATCCACTAACTCGTGCTCTGGCGCGAGCGTCATGAATGTCACACCGTAAATCGTATCTGGCCTGGTTGTAAAAACGGAAATCTTTAGCCTATCCTCAGTCCTCTCCAAAGGAGAGGAAGATGGATTGTGCTCAGCTTCTAACTTGAAGTCAACCATTGCACCAATTGATTTCCCAATCCAGTTTCTTTGTATTTCTTTGATAGATTCTGACCAGTCCAGTCCTTCTAGACCGTTCAATAACCGTTCTGCAAACGCACTAATTCTCATCATCCATTGGCGCATTTTCTTGCGCACTACTGCATGTCCACCACGCTCTGAAACACCGTTTACAATCTCATCGTTTGCCAATACAGTTCCCAGTGCAGGACACCAGTTAACTTCTGTATTAGCTAAAAAAGTCAATCTATAATCGAGTAGTATTTCTTGTTGCTCTTTATCCGTAAACGCATGCCACTCTGCAGCGGTGAACTGTCGTATATCTTCCTCTGTGGCAGCGTTTATGTTATGAGTTCCGCTTTCGCGAAAGCGGGATTCCAACTCACTTATCAAACTAGCTTTATCGGCATCTTTATCATACCAGCTATCAAAAAGCAGGATAAAAATCTCTTGTGTATATGTATAATAATCTGGGGAAGAAGTTCGTACCTCGCGATCCCAATCGAAGCTAAAACCAATGCGGTCCATCTGATTGCGATAACCAGCGATCTCATTTCCAGACTTATCTGTTCCTCCTTCAATATTAGTTCTCGTCGTTTCGGCAGGATGTTGACCGGTTTGTATCGCATACTGCTCTGCTGGCAATCCAAAGCTATCGTAACCCATAGGATGCAAGACATTAAAACCAGTGTGACGCTTGTAACGAGACACAATATCACTTGCAATATAACCTAACGGATGCCCCACATGAAGCCCTGCACCACTAGGATACGGAAACATATCCAATGCATAAAACTTAGGCTTGTCCGAATTGTTAACCGCTTTAAAGGTTTTATAATCTGCCCAATGTTTTTGCCATTTTGCTTCTATTGTCTTGTGATCGTAGAGTAACATAGTTTCTTCTTCTAAGGAGCAAAAATACTAAAGCGTGAGGTATTTGTGGAACTAATTAATCGTAGAGATAGGAAAAGGTTTTGAGAAACTAATAAACATCCTATCCACCACTGCTTGTTTCAGCTCATCTAGCGCTGCGAAAAACCATATCGGTTTCTATTCAGGCAAAGAGCCTTTTATTGAATTTAATTGAAGAAGGAAAGAATATAAGACGTTGAACGTTAACAGGCTCGCATGTGCAAGTTCTAATTTAATTCCAGCTAGCGCTGTGAGAAAATCTGTCCTCGCCTATACAGAAAATGAGCTGATTATTCCTATTCCTTTTACCCCTCAGAATGCAAAAGCTCGACGGCTGCAAGTTCCAAGTAACCAACACTATCCTTTTAATTTTTATACCACCTTTATTCACCGATCCTGCATCCAACGTTAGTAGTTTACGAAAAAAGAGGAATGCCCAGGTGGGCAAAAAAAAATAGAACATATTATGAATTAAAAAGAAGACGCACTGACTGCAAATATCTTAGAACCACTTACCACTTGAAGGAGCTTTATAAAACATAAAACAGACTAAAAAACATATCCCTACGTTTGTGAATTAAAATATATGTCTCGAACTCGTTATAGGTCTGTTACTTTGTTATTTTTGTAAATCAATTCAAGTTGCTGTAAAATTATGTCATCACAGTCCAGTTATCAAAAACGCCGTTTGTTCAGCTCCTATTTTTGGGTAGTCATCAGTTTATTTTTGGTTCTTTTTATGTTGGGTTTGCAAGGTTTTTTGCTGCTCAATAGCCAAAAACTAGCTGATTTCTTCCGCGAGCAAGTTCCTATGTCTATCTATTTCAAGGATACAGCTAAGGAAGTAGAAATGCGCCAGCTAGAAAAAACACTTCAAATGGCAGAATACACTAAAAATGCTGTTTTTGTGAGTAGCGAAGAAGGGGCACAGCAAACTAAAGAAGATTTAGGAGAAGATTTTGTAGCAAAATTAGATGGGTTCAATCCTATTCCTAATTCCATAGACGTGCGATTAAACGCAAAATTTGTAACCGCCACAGAGATCCAGCAAATTGCAGACGATCTAGCTGCAAAAGATTTTGTACAAGAAGTGAGCTATGATAAACCTCTAGTTTCCTTATTAAATGAAAACGTAAAGCGCATCTCTTTCTGGATGCTGGTTGTCTCTGGAATTTTTGTCTTGATTGCCTTTTTATTAATCAACAGTTCCATAAGATTAAGCGTTTATGCAAAAAGATTTACCATTAAAACCATGCAAATGGTAGGAGCCACTAAAGGTTTTATACGCAAGCCTTTTATTCTGACCAGCATCAAATTAGGGCTTATCGCTGCCATACTTGCCTTAGCTTTACTAGCTGTAGTGGTTTATTATGCTGATGGTTTTATTCCTGAATTAGAAATACTCAAGAATTATGAAATGCTCACCATTCTATTTGTGGGCGTTTTAGTTTTCGGAATTTTAATAAGTTTGATGAGTACTTATTTTGCGACAACTCGCTATTTGAATTTGAAAACCGACGAGTTGTATTATTAAAAAATAGAATCAAGAAACGAAAATCAAGATTCGAGAAGATTGACTTTATACATATTGAAAAAGATGATCACCGAAGCCTGTCCCTAAACCTAAAGGCTAGGCATCTATAATAAAAGTGAAATTGAATTGTTTCCGTACCCTTTGGTCCCGAAAGCTTTCATGAGGGAATCGAAAAGAAAAAACATTTAAAATGAAAAAAGGAACTGTTAAAGCATCGCAAGGCAAAGCTACAAAGGCTGCTGAGAAAATAGAACCACCTGTGGTAGAAGAAAACATTCCACCAAATTTTGAGTTTGTTTTTAAAAAGAAAAACTACTTGTGGATGGTTATTGGTTTAATCGTAATCGCTACTGGTTTTGGACTTATGGCTGGCGGCGGCAGTGAGGATCCCGCAGTTTTTAATGAAGCGATTTTTTCATGGAGACGTATTAGACTTGCGCCCATGTTGGTATTAGCTGGTTTTGGAATTGAGATGTATGCTATTCTTTTAAATCCTGACGAGAAGTAAATGGAACCTTTTGATGCACTGGTCTTAGGAGCAATTCAAGGGCTGACTGAGTTTTTACCCGTTTCTTCTAGTGGGCATATAGAATTAGGAAAAGCCGTTCTGGGAACGGATATAGGTAATAAAGAAGAGAACCTACTCTTTACCGTTATAGTCCATTTTGCCACCGCATTGAGCACCATTATTGTTTTCCGGAAGGACATTATAGAATTATTGAAAGGTCTTTTTTCATTTAAATGGAATAAAGAAACTCAATTTGCTTCTAAAATAGTTCTGTCTATGATTCCTGCAATTGTTATAGGCTTGTTATTTGAAAAGCAATTAGAAGCACTCTTTGAAGGTAAGATAATACTTGTAGGATTTATGCTCATCATTACAGGAGCGCTACTATTTCTTGCTGGTAGAGCTAAGAAAACAACTAAAGGTGTGACCTGGAAAGATGCATTGATCATAGGTGTTTCTCAAGCTATTGCGATGCTGCCAGGGATCTCTAGAAGTGGTGCAACCATATCAACATCCGTACTGTTAGGTAATGACCGTACCAAAGCCGCTCGCTTTTCTTTTTTAATGGTGGTGCCCTTGATTTTTGGAAAAATTGCAAAAGATGGATTAGATATTATAAAAGGTGATGTAATCCTTGACACGGTTTCTACAACACCGCTTATAGTGGGTTTTCTTGCAGCATTCATTACAGGCCTTGCGGCTTGCACTTGGATGATTTCTTTAGTAAAGAAAGCAAAGCTTCACTATTTTTCTTACTACTGTTTTGGGGTTGGAATAATAGCTATTGCTGCTGGAGTAATGAATACCTAAGACGGTATTATATTCTTACTATCTAAATTGGTATATTTCTTATCCTATTTAGATGACACCCATTAACTATGATCTCGCAACTAAAACTTTGATTTCTAAAAATACTAGAGCTACCTCTAATGGTTACTTCTGTAATCAATTGGTTTCTTATTCCTACGGCTCGTATTGACAATGAATTCCCACTGGGCAGTTTTCAAGGAATGGTAGTTGATAGCAACCAAAATATTTATATAAGTATTGATTGCTGTGAACGCATTCCATTTTATGACAAGCGTGGTAATTTTCATAAGATTCCCACCTTCCTTGCGTCTGATAGTCCACCTTACACCTTTAAGAACGGTTCCATTCTTAAATTCTATACCTGTAGTAATGCGTAAATTATAGTGGCTCAGAGTTTGTGGTTTCGATTAATTAGAAACAGTAAAGTTCTTTGCTGGCCCTAAATCAAAACTTCAAATCATGAACTTGCTTCAAGATCATGTAACCCGCCATCGCGGTCAGTTATTCGTTTATTTAAACCTTAAGGGAATCACGCCACCTGAATTTAGTGGCTGGTAGATTTAAACTTTATGATACAACAACGGCTTCTATTTCTAGAAGCCGTTGTTCATATTATGAATTATGTTTATGCCGCTTTCGCGAAAGCGAAACACTCATCAATTACGTGATACTATTGAAAATCTAAATCTTTAACAGTATTCACTTCTACTTTCTGAACTTTAAAACCAAGATCTCTACCCATCATATTCTGAGTAATCATCATTGGAAATTGTACTCCGCTAGTTTCTTTATAATCACTATATTTTACAAGGACTGCTTGTGATTGTCCTTGCGCTTCTACCGTAGCTTCATCCCCTAATTTTAAACCTGTGTTTACGTCATAAAATGATTTCTTACTATCTGACCATGTAATCACATATACTTGACTATCACCCATCATCTCAGCACCAGCTAACGTTGCTTTATCTGACATATATAATTCTGGGAAAAACATCGCTTCTTCCATGGCTGGTATTGCATCATCTCCCGTAAGTTCCTGGCTGCCTTGCATGCCACTTACCATTGCTTTACCATCTGCAACTGTCTGACGCATAAGTACATTACCTCCCATTTTTATAGTTTTAGCCATTTTATTTCCTTTGGCGTTCTTAATATCTAAAACGACTTCGCCTTGAGGAGCCGTATAAACGGCAAAGTAAGATGTTGAGTTCAACGCAGCTACAGCATCTTTACCGCCTAATGCTTTGAGGTAGTTATCCATAACGGTTTGTGCAGTTAAACCAGCAGGAATATCAATTGTAGATGGACGTTCTGTCTCATTTGCATCCTTGTCATAAAACTTAATTGGTACAGTTTTACCATTTAATTTCATCTTTTCTAAAGGCTCCAAAATGTCTCCTGCTTTGCCTACTAATACGATACGCAAGTTATCTGGGCTCAAATATTTGTTTGCAACACGCTTTACATCTTCTTTAGTTACTTTATCAATGTTTGCAATAAAGTTCTTATAAAAATCCTCATCCAGTTCATTTTTCTTAATACTGATAGCACGATCTGCAACTACAGACTTATCTTCTGACTGCATGATAAAGTTACCTAGGTATTTTGCTTTTGCAGTAGCAAGCATTTCATCTTCTACGTACTCATCTCTTATTCTATTCAATTCTTTGAATGTCTCTACAACAGCACTATCTGTTACTTCATTACGCACTTTTGCACTGGCCATAAATGTTCCTTTATAGTTTCTGCCTGTTCCTATGTTAGAACGAGCACCATAAGTATACCCGTTTGCTTCCCGAAGATTCATATTTAAATAAGAACCAAAAGAACCGCCAAAAACGTAATTAGCTACAAGAACCGCATAATAATCTGGATTGCTCATCTTTAATTCAGAAAGGCTCATTACTGCTAATTCTGTTTGAACCGCATTAGGCACATCAATTAGGTTGATTTGAGTTTCATTAACATCTGCAAGTTCTGGAAGAACTGGTTTGGGAGCCATTCCTTTTTTCCAATCTCCAAAGTGTCTTTTTACTAATTTCTTAGCTTCTTTTTTCTCAATATCACCAGTGATGATCAAATAACCGTTTGATGGCTGAAAATAATCTGCATAGAATTTCTTAACATCTTCAAGGGTCACACTATTAATCGTTTCTTCAGTAGAAAACTCTCCAGCAGGATGGTTTTTTCCATAAACTAAGGCTCCTCGTACTTTTCCGGCAATTGCAGCGGCACTATTTTCACCTTGCTTTAAGCTTTCGACAGCCTGAGATTTTTCAAAATCCAATTCTTTTTGAGTGAAATTAGGTTGGAAAGCTGCCTCGGCAAAAAGCGCGAAAACTTCTTCTTTATATTTAGATAGAGTAGATACAAATCCACCACTAGTGCGCACGCTGATAAATGCTCCTAAAAAATCTACTTTCTCATTAAATTCTTCTTTAGGGGTTTCTGTAGACCCTTTTCCTAACATAGCACCAGCTAAAGATTGAACACCAGCTTTTTGCCCTTCAAAAATGGGTGGGTTATTTAAATCAAGGCTCATGCTCAAAGTAGGTAACTTTTTATCAGTTACTACAAGAACTTGAAGTCCGTTCTTTAATTCAAAGGTATAAGGCTCTCCTAAGTTAATCTCTGGTGTAGGACCAGATGTAGGCATTACCGATCTGTCTATTTGTGCAATGGCAGTAGCTCCTGTAAGGAATAATACCATTAAAAATATAAGTTGCTTTTTCATCGTCATAATTATTTTTTAGTAATGGTAAATTCGGTTCTTCTAGATTGCTCTAACTCCTCATCAGAACATTTTTTGCTTTCACAGTCTATTACTGGATTATCTTCTCCACGACCTACTGCCTTAATTCTGTTAGAATCAATCCCTTTTGCGATAATGTATCCTCTGACGGCATCCGCACGATTTTGAGAAAGTGTTGTATTATAAACATCACTTCCTTTAGTATCTGTATAGGTCTCTGCAAGGATTTCCATAGTAGGGTTCTTCATCATCATTTTTGCAATACGGTCTAATTCATTACCTGCACTTGCCGTGATAGTTGCTTTATCACTATCAAAGTAAATTTTATTAATTTGTAGTTTGTTATCTACCACTTCTACTTCTGTTACAGCTGCTTCTATTTCCTCTTCTGTAGGAGCGCTTCCAGCGAGGTAGTCTAATTCTAACCTTTGATTAGGCTTTAAATACTCATTAGCAACACGTTTTATATCTTCCCTTGTAATACTTCTATAGACATCCAGTTCTTTGTTGATTAAACTGGTGTCACCCATCAACATATTATAACGTGCTAATGAAGCTGCAATTCCTTCTACACGAGAATTTGAGCTTACATACTGAGCTTCAAAATTATTCTGAAGTTTTTGATATTCTCTTTCAGAAATCAATTCGGTTTGAAGCTTTACGATTTCTTCGTCCATAACCTCTGCTAACTTGCTTAATTCCACATCACCTTTAGAAAGCGCACCCATTATATAGGTTCCGTAATCCTGATTAGCCTGACCAAAAGCTAGTACATTAAGCGCAATTTGCTCTTCATCCACCATTCTTACTTGCATTCTAGAACTTGCCCCGCCAGTAAGAACTGCAGAGATATAATCGATTACATAAGCATCGCGATCTATAGATTTAGGAGTTACATAAGAGAATATTTTTGCCGGAATCTGAATATTTGCATCGTACTCAGTTGCATAACGAGTGGAAGTAATAGGATCTTCAACGATAACTTCACGCTTATTTTTAGGTGCTTTATTTTTAATGGGACCAAAATAATCTTCAATCATTTTTTTAGTCTTATCCACGTCAATATCGCCAGCAACTACAAGAGTAGCGTTATTAGGATTGTAGTATCTATCGTTAAACTCTTTAAACTCAGAAAGCTTTGCATTGTTTAAATCTTCCATAGACCCAATTACGCTTTGTCCATAGGGGTGCTTTTTAAATAAATGCTTATCAATTCCAGTCCTGTATATAATAGCTCCATAAGGTGCATTATCGATACGCTGGCGCTTTTCTTCTTTTACTACTTCATTTTGAGTATCTACCCCAATTTGTTCGATTTTAGGATGCAACATACGCTCACTTTCCATCCACAAACCTATTTCTAAGTTGTTAGAAGGAAATGTCTCATAATAATAGGTGCGGTCCTGAGTTGTATTTGCATTATTACTCCCACCATTTGCAGAAACAATATCAAACCATTTACCTCTTTCAATATTCTCCGTTCCTTCAAAAAGTAAGTGTTCAAAGAAATGAGCAAAACCAGTTCTTCCTGGATCTTCATCTTTTGCTCCTACTTGATACATAACTCCTGTAGTTACCACAGGCGCTCCGTTTTCTGCATGTAAAATAACGTGCAAGCCATTTTCTAGGTCATACTCTGTGTATTTAACCTCTTGAGCTAAACCAGTTGCCGTTGCAAAAACAGCTGCCAGACTTAAAACAATTTTTTTCATTTGATAAATTTTATGTTTACATAATAGTAAGTATCTTTTCTTTATAAAATGTTACATAAAGATTAAAAACTTCCTGAAACCAGAAGCTAAAAGTACTGCTACCGTTAAAATAAAATAAAAATAGCAGTAATAACCATTCATTTCTATTAACTTTAAAGGAATAAACAATTTATGAAATCCACACAAACAACAAAGTACTCCGTATTAATAGCCCTAGCACTAATTGTCTATTTCTTGATTGTTAACAAGATAGGTTATGGTGCTAAGAGTTATTTAAGTTTATTCAATGCCGTTATTGTAGGTATTGGTATTTTTTTCGTGATACGCGACGTTCATAAGAATACCGTTAAGTTTAAATATTTAGATGGATTTGTTGCTGGGATCAAGTCCGGATTTGTCGCTACTTTAATCTTTACGGTTTTTATGGCTATTTATCTTTTTGAAATAGACCCAGCACTCGCTCAACAACTAAAAAAACAAATAACCACAGCTGGAGAAGGAATAGAATTTGCACTGTTGTTATCTATCCTATTATCTGGTGTTGCTACATCTATAGTAACGCCATTACTTATCTTGCCCATCTATATGAAGTCTTGGAATACAAAGGATACGAGAAAAAAACAGAAGCCACTTAACCAATAATCACAAATTAAATGCTATAGTTTGTTGATCACTTTGGTATTAAAGGTATTAAAGGTATATTTGCAGCCCGAAATTAATAACATTTAATCAACAATTATGTATGCAATCGTAGAGATAGCAGGGCAACAATTCAAGATCGAGAAGGATCAAAAGTTGTTTGTACATCGTTTACAGGAGGATGAAGGTGCGTCAATTAACATTGACAAAGTTCTTCTTTTAGGAAATGGTGACAACATCACACTCGGCGCCCCAGCTATAGAAGGAGCATTTGCTGAAGCAAAAGTTCTGGGTCACTTAAAAGGTGACAAAGTAATCGTTTTTAAGAAAAAACGTAGAAAAGGATATCGTGTAAAAAACGGACACCGCCAATATTTAACGCAAATTCAAATTTCTAGCATTTCTACTTCAGGTGGAAAGAAATCTGAGCCTAAGAAGGCTGCTGTTAAGGAAGTAAACCCATCAGCTGTTAAAGCTGTGAAGGCAGAAAAAGCTCCAAAAGAGAACGTAGAAGATACTTCTATCAATCTTAGCAGTCATACAGTTGCAGAACTTAAAGAACTAGCAAAAGAACGAGGACTTGAAGGATATTCAGCATTGAAAAAAGCTGAACTCATCGAGTTACTTAGTAAATAATAACCTAAAAATTAGAACAAGATGGCTCATAAAAAAGGAGTAGGTAGTTCGAAAAACGGAAGAGAATCAGAATCTAAACGCTTAGGTGTTAAGATTTTTGGAAATCAAGCAGCTATTGCTGGTAACATCCTCATCCGTCAGCGTGGTATGACTCACCATCCAGGTGAAAACGTATATGCTGGTAAGGACTTTACATTACACGCAAGAGTAGACGGATTAGTGAAGTTTACTAAGAAAAGAAACAACAGATCATATGTATCTATCGTTCCTGTAGCTGAGGCTTAAGCAACGTTTCTTTTATAAAATCAGTTCCCAAACCGATGCATTCGGTTTGGGAATTTTTTGTTTATGCCAATCCTATAAACTTGATAGTAAAAATGTTCACTTTAAAAGGTGTCTGCTTAAGTTTTATACGAAGTAAAAAAGCGTCTCCTAAACTTATGAAGGAGACCTAGTGGAAAATAAAGTACTACCATGTAAAGATGGATCAAACAATATTCTAGAGGAACAGTTCTGATTAAGTAGATAATTTAATTAATCTATATAGAAATAATTTCGCCTCTCTAACGCTTCTAAACTGCTCTATGAACTCTTTAATTTTAGCATTCAAGATTCTAGCGGAGCCTTAATACTTCTATTATTAGAGTAGTTCAATATGGCCACCTAATGCATTTAACTCGTCCTGTCCATGATACTAAATGATTTGAACTAAAGTTTTTCAACTTTATCATAACAGTGCAGTAACTTTAATCTGGGAATTCTTTATGTGTATTGTTTTCAAGGATATAAGTTAGTCCTTGAGCTAAATTATATGTTTTATAAATGCTTAGGTCTAATGAAAGTAGAATTTCAGCCCTTTCTCTCTGTCTTACTGTCCATTTGGTTTTGAATTTGAATAATAAATATCTGCTTCTAGCGAGTAATTGTTTGTGCGTATCTCCATTATCTAAAAGTTCATACTTATATAAGGTTCTAATAATGTCCTATTAAACATATTTAGAAGCAGGGTTTCTTAAAAAGTCTTCCACTCTATAATCCTTCGGTACTGCAATAAAAAAAAGCTATGAATAAACGTACCAACTTTAACGGACATCACATAATTACCGCGTTATTAAACCTAGTTCCTATGAAAATAATTAGTCGATTATCTGAATAGTTTGACAGCGATTGATACTACAAGACCTGTAAAACCTACGAAAATCTAGCTTGTCTACGTCTAAGGAGTATTAAGTAGTATGATTGCACTCAAAGAGGTATCAACAATAATGCTTGCTAGCGTAGAGCAGCCAATCTTCAGCATGCTCCTGTTGTATCCGATCTTTAAAATCACTAAAATGGTTTTTGTAATGATATTGAAGAACCCTATCATTAGTTTTAAAATAATCTAAAAATGTTTGGCACTCAAAGCATGGGTATCAAGAAATAGCTTATAAAAAAGAGGCAACCCGAGTTAATAAATTGTTCGCTATTAAATCACAATCTCTTTATACCATTCTACCTGTATCACCAAGCGTCCTGCGTCTAAGTTCTCTGTACTGTAATACAGATTTTACTCTGAATAGAAATCCCCAATCATTACTTCAGAAGAGAAACTTTTGGAATGAGAGAGTTCCGATTCATATTCTTGGGGTAGTGTAATCTTCTCAACCGAATAGAAATGGATTTTATCCTGAAAAAACTCATGGTTTGTAATATCAAAGTATTCTAACGTGTCTACTGTCAATGAATTAATCTAAACTCAGATTCAATATGTTTTATAAGACTAAGACAACTGAATCACACTAAAATAACTCTTCGCCATTTGTTACTTATGATATAAAATTTACCCTATTTACAAATAGAAAACAATACTAAAAATAACGAATAATTTCCCACTTAGGTTTATTTTCAAAAAAAATTAGAATATATCATTTAAGATCATCCCTACTATAAAGACTTAGAGTTGTAGTCAAGATATAAGGTTTTGTATTATTTGTATAGATAAATCTCAAAGATTTATTGCGTAAAAAA